>Ga0247779_1000055_pt1 | contig 99171 bp, 91 predicted proteins | sample UWRJL221509R5_FD_179925 | JGI IMG/M metagenome (GOLD analysis project Ga0247779, IMG submission 179925) | Plant litter microbial communities from Arlington Agricultural Research Station in Wisconsin, United States - UWRJ-L221-509R-5 | ecosystem: Environmental > Terrestrial > Plant litter >... | reverse complement strand
GCCGGCTGACGCTTGTTCTTCAGGCGGTCGCGCAGCGCCACCGCCTCGCCGACCAGGCCGCGGCGGAACGCCAGCACGCAGGCGATGAAGATCAGCCCGGTAACGAGGCTGACCGACTCGCCCAGGCCGTTGAACCAATCGATGCCGGTCAGCGCGGCCAGCGCCTTGCCGAGCTCGCCGATCTTGTTCTCCAAGGCGATGATGACCAGCGCACCGACCATCGGCCCGACCAGCGTGCCCATGCCGCCGACCAGGGTCATCAGGATCACCGCGCCGGAGGTGGTCCAGATCGCGTCCGTCAGCGTCGCCGAACCGACGACCCAGCTCTTCAGCACGCCGGCCAGGCCCGCCAGCGCGGCCGACAGCACGAAGGCCAGCAACTTGAAGCGGGCAACGTCGTAGCCCAGCGAGGTGGCGCGCGCCTCGTTCTCGCGGATCGAGGTCAGCACCTGGCCGAAGGGCGAGTGCACCGTGCGGTAGATCAGCCAGAAGGCGGCCGCGAAGATGGCCAGCACGACGTAGTACAGGACCAGGTCGTTACCCATGTCCAGGCCGAACAGGTGGCCGCGCGGCACCGAGAGGCCGTCCTCCCCGCCGGTGAAGGGCGCCTGCAGGAAGAAGAAATACAGCATCTGCGCCAGCGCCAGCGTGATCATCGAGAAGTAGATGCCCGAGCGCCGGATCGCCAGCAGGCCGAACAGCAGGCCGATCAGCGCCGCCGCGCTGACGCCCACCGCCAGCCCCAGCAGCGGCGGCAGGCCCCAGGCCTTCATCGTGTAGCCACCGAAGTAGGCGCCCGCGCCGAGGAAGGCCGCATGGCCGAAGCTCAGAAGGCCGGTGAAGCCGATCAGCAGGTTGAAGGCGCAGGCGAACAGCGCGAAGCACATCGCCGTCATCACGAAGAAGGGGTAGGCGCCCAGCGCCGGCAGCACGGCGATGCCGGCGAACAGCGCGACGTAGCCCAGCAGTTTCTTGTCGCGCATCATTTTTCTTTCCCGAACAGCCCGGCGGGGCGCACCAGCAGCACGATGGCCATGATCAGGAACACCACCGTGTTCGAGGCTTCCGGGTAGAAGACCTTGGTCAGGCCCTCGATCACGCCGAGGCCCAGGCCGGTCAGGATGGAGCCGAGGATCGAACCCATGCCGCCGATCACCACCACCGCGAACACGACGATGATCAGGCTGCTGCCCATCTGCGGGCTCACCTGCAGGATCGGCGCGGCCAGCACGCCGGCGAAGGCCGCCAGCGCGACGCCGCCAGCGTAGGTCAGCGTGACCATCCGTGGCACGTTGACGCCGAAGGCCTGCACCAGCTTGGGGTTCTCGGTGCCGGCCCGCAGCAGCGCGCCCAGCGAGGTCTTCTCGATCAGTGCCCACACGGCCAGGCAGACCACCAGCGAGGCCACGACGACCCAGGCCCGGTAGTTCGGCAGGATCATGAAGCCCAGGTTGGTGGCGCCCTGCAGCAGCTCCGGCACCGGGTAGGACTGGCCCGAGGCGCCGTAGAAGGAATGGAAGATGCCCTCGGCGACCAGCGTGATGCCGAAGGTGAGCAAGAGGCCGTAGAGGTGGTCGAGCTTGTAGAGCCACTGCAGCATCGTGCGCTCGATCACCACGCCGACCAGGCCCACCGCCAGCGGCGCCAGGATCAGCATCCACCAGTAGGACAGGCCCAGGTACTCCCCGCCCATCCACGCGGCGAAGGCGCCCATCATGTAGAGCGCGCCATGCGCGAAGTTGATGATGTTGAGCATGCCGAAGATCACCGCCAGGCCCAGCGACAGCATCGCGTAGAACGATCCGTTCACGAGGCCCAGCAGCAACTGGCTGAGGAAAGCCGACAGGGGAATGCCGAAAATCTCCGTCATCGATTCCTCCGCTCAGCGCTTCTCTTCTTTCACTTCTTCACCAGCGGGCACTTGCTGTCGGCGAGCTTCGTGTACGCCTCGGCCGCCGGGATCCGCGCGACGACCTTGTAGTAGTCCCAGGGCTCGGTGGATTCGGCCGGCGTCTTCACCTGCATCAGGAACATGTCGTGCATGCCGCGGCCGTCTTCCTTGCGGATCGTGCCGGTGGTGTAGAAGTCCTTGATCGGCGTGTCCTTCATCTTGGCCATGACCTTGTCGGCGTCGTCGCTCTTCAGCGCCTCGACGGCCTTCAGGTAGTGCATCGTGGCCGAGTAGTCCGCCGCCTGCAGCGAGGAGGGCATGCGCTTCATCTTCTCGAAGAAGCGTCGGGCCCAGGCGCGCGCCTCGGGGCTCTCGTTCCAGTACCAGCTGTCGGTCACGTACATGCCCTGGGCGGCCTTCAGGCCCACCGAATGCACGTCGTTGATGAACATCAGCAGGCCGGCCAGCTTCATCGTCTTGGTGATGCCGAACTCGTTGGCCGCCTTGATCGAGTTGATCGTGTCGCCGCCGGCATTGGCCAGGCCCAGGATCTGCGCCTTGCTCGACTGCGCCTGCAGCAAGAAGGACGAGAAATCGCTGGCGTTGAGCGGGTGCTTGACGCTGCCCAGCACCTGACCACCGCTCTTGGTGACGACGCCGCTGGTGTCAGCCTGCAGCGCGGCGCCGAAGGCGTAGTCGGCCGTCAGGAAGTACCAGCTCTTGCCGCCCGCCTTGGTGACCGCGGCGCCGGTGCCGTTGGCCAGCGCCACCGTGTCGTAGGCGTAGTGGACGGTGTAGGGCGTGCAGGCCTCGTTGGTCAGCGCGGACGAGCCGGCGCCGATCGAGATGAAAGGCTTCTTCTTCTCGGCCGCCACCTTGGCCATCTGCAGGTTGGTGCCCGAATTGGTGCCACCGATCAGCATGTCCACGCCCTGCGTGTCGAACCACTCGCGGGCCTTGGTGGCGGCCACGTCCGGCTTGTTCTGGTGGTCGGCGAAGACCAGCTCGATCTTCTTGCCCGCGACCACGCCCTTCATGTCGGCGATGGCCATCTTGATCGCCTCGACGCCGCCGGCGCCGTCGATGTCGGCGTAGACGCTGGACATGTCGGTGATGATGCCGATCTTCACGACGTCGCCGGAGATCTGGGCGTGGGCGGCGAGGCCGGTGCAGGCCAGGGCGCTGGCCAGGGCAAGTTGCTTGAACGGCTTGAAGGAAGCTTTGGACATGACGGGTCTCCTCGTTGTGAATTCAGAAAAAGCGCTTAGACACTCAGCAGCTCGTCGAGCAGCGCCTGCTTGGCGGGCAGCTCGGCTGCGGTAAAGGACTGGACCACCTCGCCATGCTCGATCACGATGAAGTGATCGGCCAGCGGGGCGGCGAAGCGGAAGTTCTGCTCCACCATCACGATGGTGAAGCCCTGCGATTTCAGCGTGCGGATCATGCGCGCCAGCGCCTGCACGATCACCGGGGCCAGGCCCTCGGAGATCTCGTCCAGCAGCAGGATGTCGGCCTTGGTGCGCAAGATGCGGGCCACGGCCAGCATCTGCTGCTCACCGCCGGAAAGCCGCGTGCCGGGGCTGTGCCGGCGCTCGGCCAGGTTCGGGAACATGGCGTAGATCTCGGCCTCGCTCATCGGCTTGGCGCGGCCCTGGCTCAAGGGCGGGGGCAGGCGCAGGTTCTCCTCGGTGGACAGCGAGGCGAAGATGCCGCGCTCCTCCGGGCAGTAGCCCAGGCCCAGGTGGGCGATGCGGTGCGTAGGCAGGCCGATGGTCTCGGTGCCGTGGACCTTGATCGAGCCCTTGCGCGCGCCGGTGAGGCCCATGATGGCGCGCAGCGTGGTCGTTCGGCCGGCGCCGTTGCGGCCCAGCAGGGTCAGGACCTGGCCCTGCGGCACGCTCAGCGAGATGCCGTGGAGGATGTGGCTTTCGCCGTACCAGGCGTTGAGATCGCGTATCTCCAGCGCCGCGGTCATCAGTGGGCTCCCTGCAGTTCGGTGGCCTCGGTGCCCATGTACGCCTCGAGCACGGCCGGGTGCTTGGACACCTCGGCGTAGTCGCCCTCGGCCAGCACGGCCCCACGCGCCAGCACGGTGATGCGATCGGCGATGCGGGAGACGACCTTCATGTTGTGCTCCACCATCAGGACCGTGCGGCCCTCGGCGACGCGCTTGATCAGCGCCGTCACGCGGTCCACATCCTCGTGGCCCATGCCCTGCGTGGGTTCGTCCAGCAGCATCAGCTGCGGCTCCATCGCCATCGTCGTGGCGATCTCCAGCGCGCGCTTGCGGCCATAGGGCAGGTCGCCGGCCTTCAGCGAGGCCATCTCGCGCAGATCCACCAGCTCCAGCAGCGCCAGCACCTTGGCGTCCAGCGCATGCAGGCCGGTGAGGCCCTTCCAGAAATGGAAGCTGGTGCCGGTGAAGCGTTGCAGGCCGATGCGCACGTTCTCCAGCACGGTCAGGTGCGGGAACACGGCGGAGATCTGGAACGAGCGGATCACGCCGCGGCGGGCGATCTGGGCCGGCTTCTCGCCGGTGATGTCGGTGCCGTCGAAGACGATGGTCCCGCGCGTCGGCGTCAGGAACTTGGTCAGCAGGTTGAAGCAGGTGGTCTTGCCCGCGCCGTTGGGGCCGATCAGCGCGTGGATATGACCACGGCGGACCTGCAGGTTCACGCCGTCGACGGCGGTGAAGCCCTTGAAGTCCTTGCTCAGACCGCGGGTCTCGAGAATCAGGTCGCTCATCGTTGCGGGCCGTGGCACCGGATGGGAAGGTGGCGCCAATGTAGGGGCAGATCCTGACACCAAACCTTCGGGGCTACCCTCAGTGCGCCGGCGCTATGCCCGTGTCGAAATCCATCAGCACGCTGGCCAGCTCCAGAGCCCGCCACAGGTGCGGCGGCATCTCCATGATCTTCTCGGGCGATTTGGCCCGCATCGTCCAGGCGTGGATTTCGGAGTGCTGGTCGGGCGTTAGGAGATTCAGGGAGAGCATTTCGTCGAGCGTCTGCATGGTCCTGTCCTCCTATGGAATGAATTGATATTAATGCCTCAAGCAGCCGGCGTGCCAGGGGGATGCAGCGCCAGCCAGTCGGCACGGCTCATGCCGTACACGGCCATTTCCATGTCGTACCAGTGCCCGAGGCCCTGGGAGTGCATGCCCAGGCGCAGCATCACCTTGGCGGACGGCGCGTTGTCCGGCATGCAGACGGCCTGCAGCTCCGGCGCCTGCAGGTCCTCGAAGGCGAAGCGCGCCATCTCCTGCGCCGCCTCGCTGGCGAGGCCCCGGCCCCAACGGTCGCGGCGCAGGCGCCAGCCGATCTCGTGCGGCAGCGCCCGGTCACGGCCCATGTGCTGGATGCAGCCGGCGCCGATCAGCTCGCCAGTCTCGATTTCGATGAAGGCCCACCAGGAATAGCCCCACTCGGCCCAGCGTGCCTTCACGCGGTCGATCATCAGCTGCGTATCTTCCGGCGTGTCGGGCTTGCCGGTGATGTAGCGCATCACCTCCGGATCGAGGTTCAGCGCGTGCAGGCCCGCGAAGTGGGCGTCGGTGATCGGCTCCAGACGCAGCCGGGGGGTGGTGAGAATGGTCATGAAGCGAGCTTAGCGCCCGCTTCGTTCAGCCGTCCAGCCGGTTCTGGAAGACGAGGCCCGCGTGCTCGCGCAGCGCGTGGAACTTGATCTTCGGCCAGTTGGCCTCGATCGCGCGCAGCTCGGGGGCGTACTCGACCAGCACCGTGGGCGCGTCCACCGCGTCGTAGGCCATGCGGTGGTCGTTGGCGTCGATGAAGCGCTTCAGCTCCTTTTCGCCACCGTCCTCCGGATTGCAGGTGACCCAGCGGGCGACCTGGAAGCGGCTCGGCATGATGCGGGCCTTGACGCCGTACTCGTGCTCCAGCCGGTGCGCCACCACTTCGAACTGCAGCTGGCCGACGGCGCCCAGCAGCAGCACGGAGCCGGCGATCGGGCGGAAGACCTGGATCGCGCCCTCCTCGCCGAGCTGGGTCAGGCCGGCGCGCAACTGCTTGGTCTTCAGCGGGTCGGCCACTTCGACGCTGCGGAACATTTCCGGCGCGAAGAAGGGCAGGCCGGTGAACTGCAGCGCCTCGCCCTCGGTGATCGTGTCGCCGAGCTGCAGCACGCCATGGTTCGGGATGCCGATGATGTCGCCGCCGAAGGCTTCGTCCAGCAGCTCGCGGCGCTGGGACAGGAAGCTCACGACGGTGTTCGGCCGCAGCTCCTTGCCGGAGCGCACGACCTTGAGCTTCATGCCGCGCTCGAAATGGCCCGAGGCCACGCGCAGGAAGGCAATGCGGTCACGGTGCGCCGGGTCCATATTGGCCTGGATCTTGAAGACCACGCCGCTGAACTTCGGCTCCTCGGGCTTGACCACGCGCTGCATCGCCGCGCGCTCGCCCGGCGCCGGGGCCAGCTCCACCAGCGCGTCGAGGATCTCCTGCACGCCGAAGTTATTGACCGCCGAGCCGAAGAACATCGGTGTCTGCTTGCCGGCGAGGAACTGCTCCAGGTCGAAGGCCGGCGCGGCTTCGCGCACCAGCTCGATCTCGCCCTGCGCCTGCTCGTACTGCATGCCGAAGCGCGTCGCGTACTCGGGGTTGTCCAGCCCTTGCAGCACCTCCTCTTCGCCGGCCGCGCGGTCCTCGCCGGGCGCGAACACGCGCATGCGCTCTTGGCGCAGGTCCATCACGCCGTGGAAGGCCTTGCCCATGCCGACCGGCCAGGTGAAGGGCACGACCGTCATCCCCAGCTCGCGTTCGATCTCGTCCATCAGCGCCAGCGGGTCCTGAACCTCGCGGTCCATCTTGTTGACGAAGGTGACGATCGGCGTGTTGCGCGCGCGGCAGACCTGCAGCAGGCGGCGGGTCTGCGGCTCGACGCCGTTGGCCGCGTCGATCACCATCAGCGCGGCGTCCACCGCCGTCAGCACGCGGTAGGTGTCTTCCGAAAAATCCTGGTGGCCCGGCGTGTCGAGCAGGTTGATCACGCACTCGCGGTATTCCATCTGCATGACCGACGAGGCCACCGAGATGCCGCGCTGCTTTTCGATCTCCATCCAGTCCGACGTGGCATGGCGCGAGGCCTTGCGCGCCTTCACCGAGCCGGCGATCTGGATCGCGCCCGAGAACAGCAGCAGCTTTTCGGTCAGCGTGGTCTTGCCCGCGTCGGGGTGGGAAATGATGGCGAAGGTGCGGCGGCGGCGCACTTCGCTCTCGATGCGGGTGGCGAGATCGGTGGACATGGCGGGCTGGGCTTGGAGAGCCCGCGATTATCGCGGCGATCGTGATTCAGGCGCGCCGCAGTTCCAGCCTTGCTGGCAGGCCGTCCTCGGCGCTTAGATGCAGCCGCGCCTGGCCGGTGATCGACCAGGCCTCGCCGGGGCCGAGGAAGTGGTCGTCCAGCCAGCCTTCCCGAGTCAGCCAGACGCGGCCGGCCAGCACGCGCAGCCCGGTGCGCTGGCCCGATTCGCAGTCCAGGCAGTGCACCGGGCCTCCGGCGGGGAGGGCCAGTACGCGTTGTTCGTCGATGCAGGTGGTATCCATGTCGCCACTGTGGCGACGGAAGCATCCCGGCAACAGTCACACGACCCGACCAAGCGATACCGCACAGCGGGCCACAGCGGGCGCTCTGTACGGGTCGGGCAGGCCGGCATCTGTACTACCCCGTGAACACCAGGCCAGTACAGAATGCCGCATGGACATGCAGCACAGCCCGATCGCCGCGCCCGCGGACGACGGCGCCCTCTACCTGCGCATCGCCCACGGCCTGGCCGAGGCGATCCGCCGCGGCGGCCTGGCGCGCGGCCAGCGCCTGCCCTCGGTGCGCGAGACGGCGCGACAGCACGGCGTGGCGATAAGCACCGCCGTGCAGGCCTACCACTGGCTGGAGGATGCGCGGCTGATCGAGGCCCGGCCGCGCTCGGGCTTCTTCGTCACCACGCGGCCCGTCCCTCGTGCGCTGCCGGAGCCGACGATCGCGCGGGCGACGCGACGCGCGCATATGGTCAGCGTCGACGTGCTGGGCCGTCGCCTGCTGGCGCAGCCACCGCAAGGTGACAACGGCGGCAGCACCGTGATCAGCTTCAGCAGCGGCACGCCCGGCGCGTCGATGCTGGACCACGACCGCGTGCGCCGCACCCTCGTGCGCGCCGTGCAGCGCCACCGCGACCTGCTGTGCCACTACCCGGAGCCCGATGGCCACATCGAGGCGCGCCGCGCGCTGGCCCGCTACGCGCTGCACCTCGGCTGCAGCCTTGACCCGGAGCGCATCACCATCACCGCTGGCTGCATGGAGGCGATCAGCCTGTGCCTGCGCGCGGCGACGCAGCCGGGCGACGTGGTGGCGATCGAGTCGCCCACGCACTACTCCTTCCTCGAACTGCTGCAAAGCCTGCACCTGCGCGCGCTGGAGATCCCCACGCACCCGCGCCACGGCCTCTCGCTCGACGCGCTGCAGCTGGCGCTGGACACGCAGCCGGTGAAGGCGGTGCTGGTCGTGCCGACCTTATCGAACCCGCTGGGCTCCTGCATGCCGGTTTCCGAGCGGCGCCGGCTGGCGCAGATGGCAGCGCGGCACGGCATCGCGGTGATCGAGGACGCCGTCTACAACGACCTTGCCTTCCACGACGAGTACCGCCGCACGGTCAAGAGCTTCGACGACGGCAGCGGCCACGTGATGCTGTGCGACTCGTTCACGAAGACGGTGGCGCCGGGCCTGCGCCTGGGCTGGGTCGAGGCCGGCCGCTGGACGGAGGCGCTGCGCCGGCTCAAGAACGTGCAGGGCGCGCAGACGGCGGTAGTGGAGCTGGCCGTGGCGAACCTGATCTCGCAGGCCGGCCACACGGCGGCGATGCGCCAGCTGCGCAATGCCACGGCGGTGCGGCTGGAGCTGGCGCGCGGCCTGATCGCCGAGCACTTCCCGGCCGGCACCCGCGTCAGCGACCCGCCGGGCGGCATGCTGCTGTGGGTGGAACTGCCGCGCGGCGCCGATGCGCAGGCGCTGCAGCAGGTGGCGCAGGCCGAGGGCATCCTGGTGGCGCCGGGCAGCCTGTTCAGCGCGCACGCACGCTTCAAGGGCTGCCTGCGCATCGGCATCGGTGCGGATTGGGGCGAGGGCCACCCGGCCGCGCTGAAGCGCGTCGGCGAATTGGCCTGTTCGCTGCTGAAGTAACGCGTTATGCCGGCGGCACGAACGGCTTGACCCGCGCCAGCAGCCGGTCCACGTACTCGGCCTTCTCACCCACCGGCGCGGCGTAGCTGAGCGCCTCGCGCGACGCCGCCTCGCCGGCCTTCTTCAGCATCACCCAGGCCGCCAGGTATTGCGAGGCCAGGCAGCCACCGGCCGTGGCGAGCGGGCCGCGGGCGTGGAAGGGCTCGTCGTCCAGCACCACGGTGCCGGTCTCCACCAGCCAGGGCTTGGTCGTCGTGTCGGTGCAGGCCGGCATATCGCCCAGCAGGCCCAAGCGGGCCATCAGCAGCGCGCCGGAGCACTGCGCGCCGATCAGCTGGCGCAGCGGATCAAGCTGCAAACGGTCCAGCAGCGCCGAGTTCTCGGCGATCGCGCGGGTGTAGATGCCGGAGCCGAACAGCACGACATCGGCCTCGTTGGCCCACTCCAGCGGGCGCTGCAGCTGGACGCTGACGCCGTTCATCGACGTGACGTGCCCGCCCGGTCCGGCCAGCTCGGCGCTGAAACCGCGGGCGCGCAGCCGGTTCAGCAGCCCCAGGGCGATGAAGCTGTCCAGCTCGTTGAAGCCGTCGAAGCTGAGGATTGCGATCGAGGTCGAAGCCATCGGCGAATTGTGATGCGAAGCGGTCCGCCGTGGGGCAATCAGCGCGCCAGCGGGTTCGGCGTCGGCTCGGCCAGCTTCACGTTCAGCAGGTTCTTGTCGGCGTGATGGAAAGGCTCGTCGCGGCCGAGGATCTGCATCACCGTGTCTTCCTCGTAACCCCAGCTGCCGTCGGTGTTGACGGTAACCTTGATGACGAAGTCGGTCGTGCGGAAGGCTTCCTGGATGAACGGGGCGGAGCAGATGCCCCAGGTCTCCAGCCCCTGCGTGGCCTTCAACTCGAAGCTGGTGGCATCGGGCGCGACGGTGCCGGCCGCCATCGCGACCTGGCCGCGCGGGATCGTCAGCGTGTGCATCACGGTGCGGGTGGCGGGCTCCCACAGCCAGTAGCCGACCTGCTCGTGATAGGTCTTCACGTTGTCGGGCTTGGTGATGTGGGTGTAGTAGCGCAAGCCGTAGAGCAGCTGCGGGCCGTTGGTGACCGGGTCGATCGGCTGCAGCTCGATGCGCTCGACGTAGGCCTGCTTCTTCGGCCCCTCGGCCTTGGGCTTCACGTCCAGCCCGCGCGTGCCCTGCCAGATGCCGGCCAGCGGCCGCAGCGGGCCGAGGTTGGCCAAGGTGTCGAGGTCGACGGGATAGGGCTCGGTGTAGATGTCTCGGCTCATGGTGCCCGGACTTTATTTCAAAGCAGCATCAGGTGAGCCGCGTGACGCCGTCCAGTTCGCACTCGTAGACCGCGTTGCGCAGCGCTGCGATCGCCTCGTAGCGGGTGAAGGTCTTGCGCCAGGCCAGCACGACGCGGCGCGTCGGCGCCGGTGCCTCGAAGGGGATGAAGCGCAGGTGAGGATGCGGCTCGCGCGGCACCGACGTCACCGGCACGACGGTGACGCCCATGCCCGAGGCGACCATGTGCTTGATCGTCTCCAGCGACGAACCCTCGAAGCTCTTGCGTATGCCCTCGGCATCGCTGGAGAAGCGGGCAAACTCGGGGCAGACCTCCAGCACCTGGTCGCGGAAGCAGTGGCCGTTGCCGAGCAGCAGCATGGTCTCCGTCTTCAGCTCCTGGGCGCTGACGCTCATGCGCGACGCGAAGGGATGGCCCGCCGGCACGGCCACCACGAAGGGTTCGTCGTACAGCGGCGCCAGCGCGAGGCCCGCATCGGGAAAGGGCTCGGCCATGATGGCGCAGTCCAGCTCGCCGGTGCGCAGCATCTCCAGCAGCTTGACGGTGAAGTTCTCCTGCAGGATCAGCGGCATCTGCGGCACGCGGTCGATGATGCCCTTGACGAGCTCGGGCAGCAGGTAGGGGCCGATCGTGTAGATGATGCCCAGCTTCAGCGCGCCGGCCAGCGGATCCTTGCCGCGCTTGGCGATCTCCTTGATGGCGCCGGCCTGCTCGATCACCGCCTGCGCTTGGCGCACGATGTCCTCGCCCAGCGGCGTGACGCTGACCTCGGTCGCGCCGCGCTCGAAGATCTTCACGTCCAGCTCTTCCTCGAGCTTCTTGATCGCCACGCTGAGCGTGGGCTGGGAGACGAAACAGGCTTCCGCCGCGCGGCCGAAATGCCGCTCGCGGGCGACGGCGACGACGTAGCGCAACTCGGTCAGGGTCATGGGCTTTGCAAACTCCTCGCAAGGAAACGCCGGGCCGCCCCAAGTTTCCTTGACCCCCTCGGGGGGCGACCGGGCGCAGCCCGGTCTGGGGGCACTTGAGACGCAGCGTACCCTTTTGCCAGCGCGCCTTACAACGGGGGGCGCAATAGGGGCAGGCCGCTACACTGCGAGCGCTTTCAAAATCCGGAGGCCTCGCCTCCTCACGATCATGACCGCCGAACGCAAACCCATCACGCTGCCCCGCCTGCTCGACATGCATGCCAAGGGCGAGAAGATCGCGATGCTGACCTGCTACGACGCCACCTTCGCCCACCTGCAGGACGAGGCCGGCGTCGACGTGATGCTGATCGGCGATTCGCTCGGCAACGTGCTGCACGGCGCGGAATCGACGGTGGCGGTCTCGCTGGACTCGATGCTGTACCACACGCGCTCGGTGGCGCGCGGCAACCGCCACGCCTGGATCGTGGCCGACCTGCCCTTCGACAGCTATCACGTGTCCAAGGAAGAGGCCTGGCGCAACGCCGCGCAGCTGTTCAAGCTCGGCGCCCAGATGGTCAAGCTCGAGGGCGGCGGCTGGGTCAACGAGACGGTGCGTTTCATGACCGAGCGCGGCATCCCCGTCTGCGGCCACCTGGGTTTCACGCCGCAGACCGTCACGGCGCTCGGCGGCTTCAAGGTGCAGGGCCGTGACGATTCGGGCGCCGCGCTGCTGAAGCGCCACGCGCTGGAGCTGCAAGAGGCGGGCGCGCAGATGCTGGTGCTGGAGATGGTGCCCTCGGCCGTGGCCAAGGAAGTGACCGAGAGCCTGCGCATCCCGGTGATCGGCATCGGCGCGGGCCTGGGCTGCTCGGGCCAGGTGCTGGTGCTGCACGACATGCTGGGCATCAGCCACGGCCGCAGCCCGCGCTTCGTGCGCAACTTCATGGAAGGCTCGGCGTCGATCCAGCAGGCGGTGCGCCGCTACGTCGAGGAAGTGAAGGCCGGCACCTTCCCGGTCGACGCGATCCACGGCTTCCAGTGAGCATGCAGGTTCTTCACACGATCGCTGAGCTGCGCGCGGCGCTGGCCGGCCGACGCGCCCGGGCCTTCGTCCCGACGATGGGCAATTTGCACGAGGGCCACCTGGCGCTGGTGCGCCAGGCGCGCGCCGCGGCGGGAAGCGATGGCGCCGAGGGTGCGGTCGTTGCCAGCATCTTCGTCAACCGCCTGCAGTTCGCGCCGCACGAGGATTTCGACCAGTACCCGCGCACCTTGGCGCGCGACGCCGGCCTGCTCGAAGGCGCCGGCTGCGACTTCGTCTTCGCGCCCAGCGAGAGCGAGCTCTACCCCGAGCCGCAGGGCTACAAGGTGTCGCCGCCGGCCGAGCTGGCCGACATCCTCGAAGGCCATTTCCGCCCCGGCTTCTTCACCGGCGTCTGCACCGTCGTGCACAAGCTGTTCAACATCGTCCAGCCGACGGTGGCCGTGTTCGGCAAGAAGGACTACCAGCAGCTGATGGTGATCCGCCGGATGGTCGAGCAGATGGCCCTGCCGATCGAGATCCAGGCGGGCGAGACCGCGCGCAGCGAAGAGGGCCTGGCCCTGTCCTCCCGCAACGGCTACCTGAGCGCCGACGAGAAGACCGAAGCGCTGCGCCTGTCACAAACACTGAAGATACTGATCGCCGGTTGGCAGAGTGGCGCGCGCGACGTCGCTGCGTTGGAGGGCACCGCGATGGACCGGCTGCGCGAGCACGGCTGGCAGCCTGACTACGTGACCCTGCGCCGCCGGCGCGACCTGGGTGTGCCCACCTCGGGCGAACCGCTGGTAGCCTTGGCCGCCGCCCGCCTGGGCAAGACGCGGCTGATCGACAACCTCGAAGTCTGAATGAACGCCATGAACCCGAAGCATTCCTTCCTGAGTCGCCGCACGCTGGGCATCGCCGCGATTGGCGCGGCCGCGACCTTGCTGTTGGCCTCCTGCGGTGGCGGCGGCAATAGCGCCGACACCAGCACGCCGAGCGACTACAACACCAAGGATCCCGGCACCGTGCAGTTGCAGGTGACGCACCGCGTGGCGATCACGGTCAGCATGCCGGACCTCAGCGCCATCGTGGCCCCGGCGACCCCTGCCACGCTTGACCAGGCCGGCTACAACGCGCTGCCGACGGTGACGAAGACGATCAACATCGGCCTCGACCACAGGCACGCGCCGATCTCGACCGACAACTTCCTCGGCTACCTGAACAGCGGCGCCTACGCGAACACGATCTTCCATCGCGTGATCGCCGGCTTCGTCGCGCAGGGCGGCGGCTACACGGTCGCCACAGACGGCACGTTGACCCACATCGCCACCAATGCCGCCATCACGCTGGAAAGCCGCAACGGCCTGGCCAATACTCGCGGCACGCTGGCGATGGCCCGCACCACCGACGCGAACAGCGCGACCAGCGAGTTCTACTTCAACCTCGTGAACAACGTCGGGCCCGCGCCCTTCCTGGTCAACCTGGACTATCAGTCGGCCGACGCCCCCGGCTACGCGGTCTTCGGCACGGTGATGGACCAGGCCAGCCTCGACGTGATGGACGCAATCGCGAAGATCCGCACCGACTCTTCGGACCGGCCCTTGGGCAACGTCACGATCACGTCCATCACCGTCAAGTGAGGCCGTGACCGCCGGGGCGCTCGGTGACTTATTGGGCCGAAATCAGTTCGACGTCGAAGATCAGCGCCGCATTAGGCGGGATGGTGTTGGCGCCCTGGCTGCCATAAGCCAGCGCGGCCGGGATCACGACCGTGCGCTTGCCGCCCACCTTCATTCCGGAGACGCCCTGTTCGAACCCGGGGATGACCTGGTTCTTGCCGAGCTGGAAGCTGTACGGGCTGGCAGCGCTGACATTCGAGTCGAACTGCGTGCCCTTCTGGGTGTTCGCAACGCGCACGTCGTACAGCCAGCCGGTGTAGCGAACGCCGACGGTGCTGCTCGCGCCAGCGGTGGCGCCAGTACCCACCGTCGTGTCGGTGGTCTTCAGCGCGGTGATGGCATTGGAGCCCGACACGGACGCCCAGTCGGCCGGGGTGCCGCTGTCGCTGCCGCCACCGCCGCAGGCGGCAAGGCTCAGGGTGGAGACGAGGCCGGCGGCGGCCAGCAGGTGACGGCGGGGCTTCGAGAAGAAGGTCATGATCTGGAAGATGCGGCGAATGTGCGCCGGATGTGTAGCAAACAAGCGGCGCAGTTTAGTGCGACCGCGGACACGATACTCGCGCGATGCAGCGTTTACATGCCGCTCAAGTAACGGCTTATGTCGGCAGCCCCGGACCGACGCGCATGCGCCTCGCCTGGAGTGCCGGCGCGCTGCTAGCCGTGGCGCGGCGCTGGGCGGGCTTCCTGCTCGTCGGGGCGGCGGTGCTGGGCATCGGCTACTTCGTGGCGGCGATCGGCTGGCCGGCCTTGCCCGCGCTGTGGGCGGCCACGCTGCCACCGGCCGAAGGCATCGCCGTGCTGCTGCTGCACTCTCTGCCTGCCGTCGCGCTGGCCTGGGGCCTGCGGGAAGCGCTGCTGCCGGCGCACTGGCTGGCGGCCGAGCGGGCGCTACCGCTGCGCACCGGCCAGCGCATCGCGGCGGACTTGGCGGTGGCGGCGCTGGCGCAGAGCCCGCTGTTCGTGCTGTACGGCCTGTCGCTGCTGTCCTGGCGGCATGCCGATCCGGACTGGCTGCGCGGCCACTGGGCGGAGGGTCTGGCCTTTGTGCTGGCCTCGGTGGCGCTGTCGCTGGCCGGGGCCGTGGCGCTGCTGGCCTGGCGCCGCTGCCCGCCGCGACCGCGGATAGCGGCCGAGCGGCATGCCGGCGGGCTGCAGCGCGTCGGCACCTGGCGCGCGCTGGTCCTGCTGCCGCTGTGGCGTGGCCCGGCACAGCCGGCGCTGACGACCCTGCTGCTCACGACGGCCGGCATGCTGGTCTGCCTGGTCGGTGCTAGCGCCATCTGGCCGGAAGAACCGCGCTGGTGCCTGGCCGGCTATGCCGCGCTGGCCATGGCCGGCTGCACACGCAGCCATGCGCTCGCCCGGCGCGGTCTGGAGCCCTTGCTGGCGGCCGCGGCGCCGCTGCCGATACGCCGCGGCTTCGGCCCGCTCGCGCTGCGCCTGCTCGCACTGTCCCCGGCGCTGCTGGCCTGGCCCGTGCTGGCGTTGCTGTTGGCGCTGGGCCCGTGGCCGCTGGCACCCTTGGCCGCACCTCTGTTCGCGCTGGCGACCGTGCTGGCGCCCGCGCTGCAGCTGTGGTCGCCTGCCACGCAGCCCGAGCCGCGGGCGGCGCTGTGGATGTTGAGCCTGGTGCTGTCGGTGGCGCTGGCGACGGAGATCCTTCGATGACGACGACCGATTTGCTGAACGTGCGCTCGCTGAGCTTCGCCTATGAACGCCGGCGCATCGTCGACCTGTGGACCGAGCGCTTCGACGCCGGCCTGGTGTGGCTACGCGGGCCCAACGGCGTGGGCAAGTCCACGCGGCTCAAGCTGCTGGCCGGAGCGCTGGCGCCGCAGTACGGCAGCGCGCTGCTGAATGGCCGCGTAGACCTGCTGGCCGACCCGCTGGCCTGGCGCCGCCAGGTGGCCTGGGTCAGCGCCGAGCCGCCGCCCTTCGAACACCTGAGCCCCGCCGAGCTGTTCGGCTTCCTGGCTGGCCTCTACCCACGCACGGAACGCAAGCGCTGGGAATCGCACATCGAAGGCTTCGGCCTCGCGCCCTTCCTGCGCCAGCCGCTGCGGCAGCTCTCCACCGGCACGCAGCACAAGGCCGCGCTGGCCGCGGCGCTGGCCCTGGGCACGACGGTGCTGCTGCTGGACGAACCGTTGAACGCGCTGGACGACGCCTCGCTGGCCCACTGGCGCGCGTGCATGGCGGAAGCGGCGGCCTCGCCGGACCGGCTGATGCTGGTCGTCAGCCACGAGGACCTCGGCGTCGCGCCGACGCGCGAGCTCGTCCTCAAGCCTTGAGGAATTCCGCCTTCGTGCCGAGCCAGCGTTCGACGTGCCGCCGCGCCGCGCCCGCATGCCGGTCCAGCAGCAGCGGCGCCAGCTTGCGCGCCGCCTGCAGCAGCGGCGCGTCTTCCTGCAGGTCGGCGAAGCGCAGCAGCTCGGCGCCGCTCTGGCGCGAGCCCATGAACTCGCCGGGGCCGCGGATGTCGAGGTCGCGGCGGGCGATCTCGAAGCCGTCGTTGGTCTCGGCCATCGCCTTGAGCCGGTCCTTGCCGGTCTGCGACAGTGGCCCGGTGTAGATCAGCACGCAGACGCTGGCCACCGCGCCGCGGCCGACACGTCCGCGCAGCTGGTGCAGCTGCGACAGGCCGAAGCGCTCGGCATGCTCGATCACCATCAGGCTGGCATTGGGTACGTCGACGCCGACCTCGATCACCGTCGTCGCCACCAGCACGCTCATGCGCCCGGCGCTGAACTCGGCCATCACGGCCGCCTTCTCGGCCGGCTTCATGCGGCCGTGCAGCAGACCGACGCTGCAGCCGGGCAGGGCGGCCGTCAGCTCGGCATGGGTTTCGATGGCGTTGTTCAGGTCCAGCGCCTCGCTCTCCTCGATCAGCGGGCAGACCCAGTAGACCTGCGCGCTGCGGGTCTCGACCTCGTCGCGGATACGCTCGATGACGTTGTCGCGCCGGCCATCGGCGAAGACCTTGGTGACGATGGGCGTGCGGCCGGGCGGCAACTCGTCGATCGTGGACACGTCGAGGTCGGCGAAGTAGGTCATCGCCAGCGTGCGCGGGATCGGTGTGGCGCTCATCATCAGCATGTGCGGCTCCAAAGCCATCGACGCGAGCTTCTTGCGCAAGGCCAGCCGCTGCGCCACGCCGAAACGATGCTGTTCGTCGATGATCGCGAGGCCCAGCCTGGCGAACTTCACCTTGTCCTCGATCACCGCGTGGGTGCCGATGATCAGCTGGGCCGAGCCGTCGGCCACCGCGTCGATCATCTTCTGCCGCGCCTTGCCCTTGACGCTGCCGGTCAGCCAGGCGACCTTCAGGCCCAGCGGCTCCAGCCAGCCAACCAGCTTGCGGAAATGCTGCTCGGCCAGGATCTCGGTCGGCGCCATCAGCGCGCACTGCCAGCCGGCGTCGATCGCCACCGCCGCGGCCAGCGCCGCCACCACCGTCTTGCCGGCACCGACGTCGCCCTGCAGCAGCCGGTGCATCGGCTGCGGGCGGGCCAGGTCTTGCGCGATCTCCTCGCCGACGCGCTGCTGCGCGCCGGTCAGGCCGAAGGGCAGCGCGGCCAGCAGCTGCTCGTGCAGGCCGCCGCGCCGGCCGACCAGCGCGGGCGCCTGCAGCCGCGCCCGCTCGCGCTGCGCCTGCAGCTGGCTGATCTGCTGGGCCAGCAGCTCCTCGAACTTCAGGCGCTGCCAGGCCGGATGGCTGTGGTCCTCCAAGGTCGCGAGCTGCGCCTCGGGCGGCGGATGGTGCAGGAAATCCAGCGCCTCGCGCAGCGAGGGCAGGCCGGCCGGCACGATGCCCGCCGGCAACGCCTCGTCCAGCGGCGCGCGCTTCAGGCCCGCCGCGACCGCCTTGCGCAGATAGGCCTGCGGCAGGCTGGCACTGCTCGGGTAGACCGGCGTCAGCGAACTCGCCAGCGGCGTGTCATCGCTCACCGCCTTGAAGGTCGGGTGAACCATCTCGCGGCCGAAGAAGCCGGCCCGCAGCTCGCCGCGTACGCGGATCCGGTTGCCGATGGCCATCGTCTTCTGATGCGACGGATAGAAATGGATGAAGCGCAAAAGAAGTGAGCCCCCAGCGTCGCGAGTACGCGACTCACCCCCCAGGGGGGCTCGGTCATCCTTGGGGCGGCCCGGCGGATGACCGGGTTCCGCGCCCCCCTCATCCTCGATCCGCACCAGCAGCTGCCGCCGCCCACGCAACTCGATCCGGCATTCGGTGACGACGCCCTCGCACTGCACGACCTGACCCTCGTGCGCCTGCAGGATCGGCGTCAGCCGCGTCTCGTCCTCGTAGCGCAGCGGCAGGTGCAGCGCCAGGTCGATGTCGCGCACGAGGCCGAGTTTCTCCATCGCCTTCTGCGGCGCCGACTTGGGCTTGGCGGAACTGGATGAAACCTCAGGCATGGGCGCGATTCTGCCTTGGCGACAGGTACGGCCGGCGTCCCGCAGAAACAGAAAAGCCCGCCGAAGCGGGCTCTCGTCGGAACGAAGCGAACTCAGCCGCGCTTGGCCGCGACACGGCGACGCGCGAAAGCCGCGCCGCCCAGGGCCAGGCCCACCAGGGCCAGCGATGCCGGCTCGGGGACGCTGGCGGCGGCGGCTTCGAAGTTGAAGTCGCCGATGTTGCGGCCGATGTTGAAGTTGATGCCGTCGACGTAGGTGGACATCGTGCCGGCGACGTTCGGGATCGTGCCCCAATCGACCTCGATGCCGACGACCATCGCGTCGTCCAGGTCCACCGTGTTGGTGCCGACGCCGGTGCAGGTGCTGGCCCAGGCGGCCAGCGTCTGGCGGCGGTCGTCGAAGCTGCTGCCGTAGGAACCGCTGCCGCAGTCCGTCGTTTCCTGGCCCTTGCCGCCGACGCGGAAGAAGAAGTCGCCGCTGGTCATGCTGAGGGACTCGGTCTGCCAGGTGCTGGTGCCGGCGCCGTTCACATAGAAGCCGAGCGAGCCGTCGCTGCGGCCGGACTGGGTCGAATTGCCGAGGCCGCTGAGCAGCAGGCGGATCGTCGGGCTGGTGGCCGGCGGCGAGCCGGTGGGCACCAGGTAGCTGTAGCCGAAGCTCGCGTTGCCGTTGAGCAGGTCACCGACGCGGATCGACGAGGCGCCGAACGAATAGACGGCCAGCGGCTGCTGGTTGGTGGCGCTGAGGGTGAACTGGATCGAGCCGTTGCCCTGATAGGCCTGGTCGCCGGTGATCGTCGCAGGCGAGGTGCCGCTGCTGCCGTCACCCAGCACCCAGCCCTGCAGGTCGCTCGTGGTCACCACCGTCGGCGTCGCCATCGCGTGGGCGGCAAGCAGAGTGGACGCCGCCGCGCATAGGTGGCGCAAGACGTGTTTCTTCAGCATTTGATGTCTCCGTGTTGTTGGCCCGGCCACAGACCGCGTGACGAGGGTGGGACGCTGAGAGCAAGAGCAGTGCCATAGCCGGAAACATTCGCTAACTCCTTGATTCATGGCATCGGCTGTGCGACAGACGAACAAATCAATTGATAGTTTTTTGCGATGTAAAAAACGTCGACATGGGAAAATCGCAGCCGCTTCCCTTTGCTTGGTACGGGTCCGTCCGGCCCTCAACTCTCCATGACGACTTCTTCTTCTCCCCGCTCGTTCGCCGTCAGCGACTTCGATTTCGAGCTTCCCCCCGAACTGATTGCGCAGCACCCCGCCGCCGAGCGCAGCGCATCGCGCCTGCTCGACGGCCGCGGCGAGGCACCGGTGGATCGCGTGTTCCGCGAACTGCCCGAGCTGTTGAATCCCGGCGACTTGCTGGTGTTCAACGACACCAAGGTGATCAAGGCGCGGCTGTACGGCGCCAAGGCCAGCGGTGGTGCCGCAGAAGCGCTGGTCGAGCGCGTGCTCGCCGGCACGAACGAGGTCTGGGCGCACCTGCGCGCCAGCAAGTCGCCCAAGCCCGGCTCGACGGTGCGCTTCAACGGGGCCTTCGATGCCGAGGTGCTGGGCCGCTGCGGCCCCGACAACGGCCTCTTCCACCTGCGCTTTCCGAGCGATCCGTTCGCGCTGCTGGAGCAGCACGGCCATGTGCCGCTGCCGCCCTATATCGAGCATGGCGACGATGCCGACGATGTGCGCCGCTACCAGACCGTCTTCGCCCGCGAGCCCGGCGCGGTGGCGGCCCCGACGGCGGCACTGCATTTCGACGAGGCCCTGCTCGCGCGACTGGCGGAGCGCGGCGTGGAGACGGCGCAGGTGACCTTGCACGTCGGTGCCGGCACCTTCCAGCCGGTGCGGGTCGACAACATCGCCGATCACAAGATGCACAGCGAGTGGTTCCAGGTCTCGCCCGAGACGGTCGACGCCATCGCACGCACCCGGGCGCGCGGCGGCAAGGTCGTCGCCGTCGGCACGACGACGCTGCGCGCGCTGGAATCGGCCGCGCGCGACACCGGCACGCTGCAGGCCGGCGCGCGCGAGACGGACATCTTCATCACACCCGGCTTCGAGTTCCGCGTCGTCGACCGGCTGGTGACGAACTTCCATCTGCCCAGGAGCACGCTGATGATGCTGGTCAGCGCCTTCGCCGGCTACGAGCGCGTGATGGCGCTGTACCGCCACGCGATCGCCGAGCGCTACCGCTTCTTCAGCTACGGCGACGCGATGCTTCTGCAGCGAAACGTCTGATCGATACTCGGGCCGAGGAGAGCGGCCCGATGCAAGAAGACGAGAAGAACAGCGCGCACCGACAACAGCTGGTGCTCTGCTTTGACGGCACCAACAACACGCTGACCGGCGGCACGCAGGACACCAACGTCCTGCGCCTGCACCGCCACCTGAGCGCCCACCCGGCGCCTGCAGGCTGGGCGCGGCTGCTGTACTACGACCCCGGCGTCGGCTCGCCCGACAGCATGCCGCCCACCGGCCTGTGGGATTGGGCCGAGCGCACCGGCGAGCGGCTGGCCGGCCTGGCCTCGGGCCGCGGCATCTACGACAACGTGGCGCAGGGCTATCTGTTCCTGATGCGGAACTGGCGCGGCAATGGTGACGACGATAGCGACCAGATCTACTGCTTCGGCTTCTCGCGCGGCGCGTTCACCGCGCGGGCGGTCGCCGGCATGGTGAACCTGTTCGGCCTGCTGGAGCCGCAGTACGAGGCGCTGCTGCCGACCTTGGTGCGCATCTACTTCGCGCAGCCGCCGCAGCCCTCGCCGAAGAAGAACAAGCGCAGCCTCGCGACTCGGCTGCATCGCGAGTTGGGCCTGGTGCACGCCGACCGGGACATGCTCGCCGCCCAGGTGCGCGAGCAGTTCGCGCGGGCGCGCCAGCCCTGGGTGCACTGGATCGGCGTGTGGGACACGGTCGAGTCCGTGGGCCTGCCGGGGCCGCTGTCGCGGAGCAATCCTGCCTCGGCCACCTTCGTCGGCAAGCGCATGCGCCACGCCCGCCATGCGCTGGCGCTGGACGAGCACCGCTACGCCTTCCTGCCGCGGCTCTACGAGGAGGCGGGCGACGTCGACAGCGGCGGCCAGACGCTCAAGCAGCGCTGGTTCGCCGGCGTGCACTGCGACGCCGGCGGCGGCTATCCGGTGCGCGAGGCGGGTCTGTCGGGCCAGGCGATGGCCTGGATGGTGGACGAGGTCGCGCCCGAGCTGGGCGTGCCGCGCTGGGTGCCGGAGCAGTCGGCACCGCGGCGCCTGCGCCACGACCCGTTGTGGGACACCCCCTGGTGGGCGCTGGCCGGCATGTGCGTGCGCGACATGCGGCCCCGCACCAGCGCGGGCGGCACGCCGATCGCGGTGATCCCCGCGGCGGTCGACCACCCGCCCCAAGCCAGCGTCTGGCAGCACGCGCGCTCGCCATGGCCGGCGCTGGCGGCGCTGCTGCTGGGCTTCGTGTTCATGATCTTCTCCGGCGCCTGCCTGCTGCAGGACGGCGGGCTGCTGCGCCTCGTCTCCGCAGGCGGCATCGGCGAGGCCTGGCGCGCCGGCCTCTCGCTGGTCGACCAGCAGCTGCACGGCGACACCGAGCTGCTGCGTCGCCATGGCGTGGGCTGGGCGATGTTCTGGGACCTCTGCTTCATCGGCTGCTGGGGCTACCTGCTGGCGCGCATCGCCTCGCGCGGCTTCGCCTGGCTGGCCCCGCCGCGCCGGGCCGGCGACGCGCGGCCGTGGTGGCAGCCGCTGGGCATGCTGCCGCTGATTGCCGTGATGGCCGATGTAATCGAGGACGGCCTGACCCTGGCCGGCCTGGCGTCGCATGGCATGGATGCGACGCTGCTGGGTATCGTCGCTATCTGGCTCGTCGCGATCGCGTCGCACCTGAAGTTCCTGGCGCTCGTGGGCTGCCTGTTCTGGCTGGCGCTGCGGCTGTGGATCGCAATGCCTTGGGTCAAGCGCTGGCGCTGGCAGCACTGAGCCAGCCGATGCGCCCCTGGCCCGACTCGCCGAGCCGCGCGACGAAGCCCGCCGCGGCGGGCTCGGGCAGCGCAATCGAAGCCTCCACCTGCGCGCCGTGCCGCACCTCGACGAGCCGCGCGCCCGCCGTCTGTTCCACCTCGCGGCGCAGCAAGCCTTCGAGCGCGTAAGGCAACGTGCAGCGCAGCTGCTGCAGGCGCACCAGCGGCACCTTCTCCGCGCCCAGCAGCGCCTGCGCGACGGCATCGGTGTAGGCCCGCACCAGGCCGCCGGCGCCGAGCTTCACGCCGCCCCAGTAGCGCACGACGGTGGCCAGCACGCCTTCTAGATCCTGGTGGCGCAGCACCTCCAGCATCGGCCGCCCGGCCGTGCCGCTGGGCTCGCCGTCGTCCACCGCCGCAGACTGCCCGCCGGCGAGCAGCGCCCAGCAGACGTGCACGGCGCCCGGATGCGCGGCGCGCAACTCCGCCACGCGGACCAGCGCGCCGGCGCGGTCGGGCATCGGTTCGACGCAGCCGAGGAAGCGGCTCTTCTTGATGATCAGCTCGCTGCTGACGGCGCGGGCAAGGCTGGAGGACATGTCGCCATTAGACTTGAGCGGAGAGAGGGGCGAACCTTGCGACGATCGATCACCACGGTGCTGCGCGCGTTGGCGCTGTGGCTGCTGCTGCTGAGCCATGCCCTGCCATCAACGGCGCTCGAACTGCGTGAGGCCCGGCGGGTCTCGCCCGGCAGCGCCGAGCGCAGCGTCGCGCTGCCCGACACCTGGTCCGCCGGCGCGGTCGCCCGGGCCAGCTACCGCCTCCACTTCGCGCTGGCCGAGGTGCCGCAGGCCCAGTGGGCGCTGCGCATCGACCGCCTCAGCACCGCCCACCAGCTCTACATCAACGGCCACCTGCTGCACGAGAACGGCGAGGAGGCCGATGGCCAGACGCGGGTGCGGCCGCTACCCTTCTATCTGGCCATTTCGCCAGCGCTGCTGAGGGCCGGCGACAACGAGCTGCGGCTGGAGCTGCAGTTCGGCGCGCGCGGCGGCCTCTCCACGGTGGGGATCGGGCCGGACGACGAGCTGCGCCCCGTCTGGCAGCAGGACCGGCGCTGGGACACGGCGCTGCCGCAGGCGCTCAACGTCGGCGGCGCGGCGCTGTCGCTGCTGATGCTGCTGGTGTGGCTGCGGCGCCGCCAGGAGCTGGCCACCGGCCTGTTCGGCCTGCTGTGGCTGGTGGCCTCGCTGCGCAACTACGACTACTTCGTCGCCGACTCGTCACTGCCGGCGGCCTTCAGCGACTGGCTGTATTTCTGCGCGCAGGCGGTCACCGTGTGCCTGCTGGGCCTGTTCGCGGTGGCGCTGTCGGGCCGGCCGTGGCCGCGGCTGCGTCTGCTCTACAGCGCCTGCCTCGTGCTGATGCCGGTCGCCGGGGCGCTGGCCTGGACGGCCGATGCGCTGCTGCCGCTGCGGCTCATCGTCTACCCGGTGCTGATGGTGATGTGCGCCGGCGTGGCGCGCATCCTCTGGCCGCTGCTGCAGCAGCAGCGCGGCATCGCGCTGGCCGTGCTGCTGGCCGGCGCCGCCGTGCTGGCGGCCGCGGGCGGCCATGACTACGCTTACCTGCATGGCTGGGTGCCGATCAGCGGCTTCTACTGGGTGCCCGTCATGCTGCCCTTCGTGCTGGCCAGCTACGGCGCGATGCTGCTGGACCGGCTGGTGCTGGGCCTGGCGCGCTCCGAGGAGCTGAGCCAGCGGCTGGAGCAGCGGGTGACCGAGCGGACCGCCGAGTTGGCCGCGGCGAATGCGGAGAAGTCGCGCTTCCTGGCGATCGCCAGCCACGACCTGCGCCAGCCAGTGGCCGCGATCGGCCTGATGGTGGAACTGGCCGGCGAGCAGGTGCGGCCGGCGCATCCGCTCGCCGCGGCAATGCTGGCGAAGGCCGGGCTGGCAGTGTCCGGGCTCGACGAGCTGTTGCGCAGCCTGCTGGATCTGTCTCGGCTGGACGTCTCGCCCGCGCCCACGGCGCTGCGGCCGGTGCCGCTGCAGCCGCTGTTCGATGCGATCGCGGTGCACGCGCAGGCCAAGGCCCATTCGCGCGGCCTGCGGCTGCGCTTCCGCCCAACGACCGCGGTGGCGCTGAGCGACCCGCTGCTGCTGGAGCAGGCGCTGCGCAACCTCGTGCACAACGCGCTGCGCTACACCGAAAGCGGCGGCGTGCTGGTGGCCGTGCGGCGCCGCGGCGCGCGGCTGGCCGTCGAGGTCTGGGACAGCGGCCGCGGCATCGCGCCGGAGCATCGCCAGCAGATCTTCGAGGAGTTCGTGCAGGGCAGCGGCCCGACGGCCGACGGCGTCGGCCTGGGCCTGGCCATCGTGCGGCGCAACGCCGCGGCGCTGGGCCATGCGCTGGGCCTGGCCTCGCGCCCGGGCCGCGGCAGCTGCTTCTGGATCGAGCTGGCGCGGGTTGCCCCGGCCTCGCAGTGAAGACCTGACCCCGGCTTGCGTGGAGTCCGTCACGGCCGTGGCGGCCCGCTCATCCGTTTGGCCGATGCTTGGCCGACGAGCCTCTCCCTAGCATCGCCCCTCGTAACGACTCATTTCAACTGACACGAGGGACATGACGATGCCGACGAACAAGATGAGCACCGCACTGGTCGCGGCCTGCGCGCTGATGCTGAGCGCCTGCGGCGGTGGCGGCGACGACGCCGCGCCGATCACGCCGCCGGTCACGCCGGCGGCCCTGACCATCGGCGGCACCGCCGCCACCGGCGCGGCGATGGCTGGCGCCAGCGTCCAGGTCAAGTGCGTGGGCGGCAGCGGCTCGGCCACCAGCGGCAGCGACGGCGCGTTCAGCGCCAGCATCACCGGCGCCGCGCTGCCCTGCGCGCTCAGCGCCACCAGCAGCGACGGCAAGACGACACTGCGCTCGATCGCGCCGGCCGGCACCGCCACCAGCGCCACCGCCAACATCACGCCGCTGAGCGAGATCATCGTCGCGCAGGTTGCCGGCGGCGACGCGGGCGCCCTGTTCGGCAGCTTCGATGCCGCCGCCCAGGCCAAGCTGAGCAGCACGAACGTCGCCAGCGCCGTCACGACCGTCGCCGCAGCGCTGAAGGGCACGATCGACCTCAGCGGCGTCAACCCGCTCAGCGATACGCTGGTGGCCGCCGGAGGCGGCAAGACCGGCAATGCGCTGGACCAGAAGCTCGACACGCTGGGCGCCGCGCTGAAGGCCGGCGGCAGCAGCGTGGCCGACGTGGCGGCGGCGCTGGTGGCCAACCCCGGCGCGCCGGCGGTCGTGCAGACCCTGCTGCAGTCGGCCGCCAGTTCATGCGCCGCACTGCGCAGCGGCAAGTTCCACCTGCTCGACGCCTACGACGGCGAGCATCCGGTTTCGCTGGCGACGGTCGATGCTTCCGCGCTGACGGTCAAGGAGGCGGACGGCTCCGTCCTCACCTTCGCACCGGTGAGCGGCAGCGCCTGCGCGTACACGGCCGTGAACGGCGCGGTCAGCGCCTATGTGGCCAAGTCCGGCGTCATCGTCGTGCGCTACCTCGATGACGACACCAAGGCCCGCGCCTCGCTGCTGGTGCCGGACCAGTCGGTGCCGCTCAGCGAGATGGCGGGCACCTGGAACATCGCGATCTACGGCGTCGACGAAGTCGGCGGGCCGGCCGCGCCCTACTTCAGCGTGCAGACCTTGAACGCGGCGTCGCTGTCCACCGCCGGTGCCGACTGCGTGGGCCTGGAGGCCTGCCAGAGCTGGATCCCGCGCGCCACCGACATCTTCACCGTCGACACCACCGAGGGCGGCTACACGCAGTCCGACGACCAGGGCAGCGCGCGGCTGTTTCCGGTGAAGACCGCGAAGGGCGACATCGCGCTGTTCGGCATGCTCTTCGACACGCAGAAGCACCCGATCGGCCTGGTGTTCTTCAGCAAGCAAACGGCGCTGACCTTGCCCACGGTCGGCACGGTCGACAACTTCTGGGACATGCAGGTGAACAGCGCGGGTGTCGCTCAGGCGGTGGTCGACACGCAGACGACGATCCAGTCGGTCGATGCCGGCGCAGGCACCTACACGCGCATCCGCGCATCGGACGGCCGCGTCGACGGCTTCACGCTCAACAAGCCTCGCGACGGCATGCGCTATCGGGCCGCGGGCAGCAGCGTCGGCACCAACGGCAAGACGATCAGCTTCGGCGCGACGCTGAACACGCCACTGCCGGGCATGGGTATCACCGTCTACAGCAGCCTCACGACCGACGCGGCGACGAACTTCTTCGGCATCTCGATCGGCAAGCCCTGACCCTGGCGGGGCTGGCAGGCTACAAGCGCAGCCCCAGCGCCGCGGCCTTCACGACGGCCTGGGTCCGCGAGTTGACCTCCAGCTTGCGGAACACCGCCGCCAGGTGCGTCTTGACGGTGGACTCCGACAGACCCAGCTCGCGGCTGATCAGCTTGTTCGAGCGGCCGCGGATCAGGAGGCGCAGCACGTCGAGCTGGCGCTCGGACAGGTCGATGGCGGCGGGCGATGCGGGCGGCGAGGAAGGCGGCGAGGAAGGCGTGTAGCGCGGCAGGTAGATGCCGCCGGCGAGCACGTGCGCCAGCGCCTCGCGCATCAGGCCGGGCTCCGCGCTCTTCGGGATGAAGCCCTGGGCGCCGGCATTGATCGTGTCGAGCACCGTCTGGGGCGCGTCGTCGGCCGACAGCACCACCAGCGCCGGGCCCGGCAGCTCCTGCTGCAGCTGGCGCAGGCCAGCCAGGCCATCGCTGTCGGGCAGGCCCAGGTCCAGCAAGGTCAGGGCGAGGTCCGGGTGTTGCCCGCCGAGGTCGATCGCCTCGGCGATGCTCGCGGCCTGCAGGCACTCGACGCCCTCGAACGCATGGGCCATCAGCAATGCCAGGCCTTCGCGAAACAGCGCGTGATCGTCGACAAGCAGGGCTTTGCGGAGGCCTTTCATGGTGCCGATGATTATGGGCGTTAGGTCCGCGCCCTCCCTGGGTAAGAAGCACAGCGGTGCGGGGTGCCTGCGACAATCGCGCCCATCATGCTCAAGTTCGACCTGCTCAAGACCGAGGGCCGCGCACGCCGCGGCACGCTGACCCTGAACCACGGCGTCGTGCAGACGCCCATCTTCATGCCGGTGGGCACCTACGGCACCGTCAAGGGCGTGATGCCCGGCTCGCTGGAGGACATGGGCGCGCAGATCATCCTGGGCAACACCTTCCACCTGTGGCTGCGCCCGGGCATGGACATCATCCAGCAGTTCGGCGGCCTGCACCGCTTCGAGAGCTGGAACAAGCCCATCCTCACCGACAGCGGCGGCTTCCAGGTCTGGTCGCTCGGCGAGATGCGCAAGATCAGCGAGGAGGGCGTCAAGTTCGCCTCGCCGGTCAACGGCGACAAGCTGTTCCTGACGCCCGAGATCAGCATGCAGATCCAGACCGTGCTGAACAGCGACATCGTCATGCAGTTCGACGAGTGCACGCCCTACGAGACCAAGGGCCACATCACCACCGAGCCCGAGGCGCGCAAGTCGATGGAGATGAGCCTGCGCTGGGCCAAGCGCTGCCAGGACGAGTTCGCGCGCCTGGAGAACCCGAACGCGCTGTTCGGCATTGTGCAGGGTGGCATGTTCGAAGGCCTGCGCGGCGAATCGCTGGCGGGCCTCGCGGCGCTGGATCTGCCCGGCTACGCGATCGGCGGCCTCTCCGTCGGCGAGCCGAAGGAGGACATGAACCGCGTGCTGGCGCACATCGGCCACCAGTTGCCCGCCGACAAGCCGCGCTACCTGATGGGCGTGGGCACGCCGGAAGACCTGGTCGAGGGCGTGAGCCAGGGCGTCGACATGTTCGACTGCGTGATGCCCACGCGCAATGCGCGCAACGGCCACCTGTTCACCCGCTTCGGCGACCTGCGCCTGCGCAATGCGCGCTACAAGACGGACGAGAAACCGGTGGACGAGACCTGCAGCTGCTACTGCTGCCGCAACTTCAGCCGCGCCTATCTGCACCACCTGGACCGCTGCGGCGAGATGCTCGGCCCGATGCTGACCAGCATCCACAATCTTCACTACTACTTGAACCTGATGAGCGAAATCCGCACAGCGCTCGACGAGCCCGAGGCCGGTGGTTTCGAGCGCTTCCGCGCGCGGTTCAATGCCGACAGGGCCCGTGGAATCCAGTAACGGCGGCCTTTGAAGGCCTCACGGCCATCGCGCCGTGAGCTGTGACCTGTATACAGCCGGTTACAACGGATTCCTCATTTCGACGGATGTCACCCCGCCAGAGCCGCCGCTAGAGTCGCCCCTTTCCTGACGGAGGACTGACTCGATGACTGCCTGGATGAATGACTCCAAGGGTGCGCGCACTCGCGCCTGCGCCCTGCTGGCTTCCGCCGTGCTGGCCGCCTGCGGCGGCGGCGATGACACGCCACCGGCCATGGTTGCCGGTGCCGACACCGCGACGCTCAGCGCCGGCCAGACCGCGCAGCTGCTGGCCAACGACACGATCGGCGGCGCGGCCGCCGTCTCCGGCAGCAACGTCACCTTCTCGGTCACGACGAGCCCGCTGCCGACCGGCGTCACGCTGGTGGCGGGCGTGTTGAGCGTCGATGCGACGGCCGTGCCGGGCACTAGCACGATCGCCTACAAGATTTGCGACGTGGACCACGCGGACAACTGCGCCAGCGCCAATGTCACGCTGACGGTGCCGCCGCCGGCGATCGTCGCCACCAACGACACCTTGACCGTCTCGCCCGGCGGCAGCGGCGACGTGCTCGCCAACGACACGCTCGGCGGCGCCGCGGCCACGGCCGCCACCGTCGCAGCCACGGCCACCGGCACGCTGCCGAGCGGGGTCGCGCTGTCGGCCGGTGGCGTGCTCGCCGTTGCGGGCAGCACCACGCCGGGCAGCTATTCGATCGGCTATTCGATCTGCCAGACCGGCCTCGCGACGAACTGCGCCAGCGCGACGATCGCGCTGACCGTCCCGGCCATCGGCGCGCTGGGCGGCCGCGTCGTCGACGAGATGACGGGTGCCGGCATCGCAGGCGTACGCGTCAGCGCCTCGGGCCTCAGCGCCACCACCGACAGCGACGGCAGCTTCAGCCTCGGCAACGTGGGCGCGCAGGACCGCATCAGCGTCGTCTTCGACGGGGCCGGCCACGCGCAGACGGCGCGAATCGCCTCGGTGACGGCCGGCGCCACCAGCGACCTGCAGGTGCGCATGCTGCCGGTGGGCATCAGCGCCAGTGTGCCGGTCGCGGCCGGTGGCACCGTGTCGCTCCCGACTGGCCCGGGCCGCGTCGTGCTGCCGGCCAACGGCGTGCAGCGCGTGTCCGACGGCTCGATCCCGAGCGGCGACATGACCGTCGCACTGACGGCGATCGACCCGGCCTCGAACACCGCGCAGATGCCCGGCGACTTCACGACGATGCAGGCCGGTGCCGCCGTGCCGATCGAGAGCTTCGGCGCGATCAACGTACAGCTCAGCGATTCGAGCGGCGCGGCGCTGAACCTGCGCAGCGGCCAGACGGCGACGATCCGCATCCCGCTCTCCTCGCGCAACCCCTCGGCCCCGGCGACGATCCCGCTGTTCTGGTACGACACCGCGGCCGGCCGCTGGGTGCAGGAAGGCACGGCCACCTTGGACGCCACGAACAGCTACTACGAAGGCACGGTCTCGCACTTCACGACCTGGAACGCGGACCAGACCTACAACAGCATCAACGTCACCGGCTGCGTGAAGGACGCGGCCGGCAATCCCCTCGCCAATGCCTTCCTGCAGACCGACGGCGTCGACTACTCGGGCACCAGCAGCGCCCGCAGCGCGGCCGACGGCAGCTTCGTGCTGCCGATGCGCAAGAGCAGCCTGGCAACGCTGGTGGGCCTGTCCGCTGGCCGCCTGACGAACACGCTGCGCATCGGCGCCTACGCGGCCGACACGACGCTGACCGACTGCCTGGTGCTGGGCCAGAACGGCGCCGGCGTGACGATGACCCTGACCTGGGGCGCGGCGCCGAGCGATCTCGATTCGCACCTGTACGCGCCGGACGGCAGCCACGTCTACTACTCCAACAAGGGCGCGTTGCTGGCGGCTCCGTTCGCCAACCTCGACGTCGACGACACGAGCAGCTACGGGCCCGAGGTGGTGACGCTGACCAAGCTGATGGTCGGCACCTACAAGTACTCGGTGCGCAACTACTCGGGCCAGGGCAGCGGCATGATCGGCGCGTCCGGCGCCCGCGTCGTGCTGACGGTGCCGGGTCGCAACAACGAGCTCTACGTGCCGCCCGGCACGGGCGAGTCGACCTCGACCGAGTGGTGGAACCTGTTCGAGATGGACGTAGACGCAAGCTGCGGCATCACCGTGCGTCGTGTCGGCAGCTACTCGGTCAACGCGCCGACGGCCGCGTCGGGCAACGGCACGCCGCAGTACTGCACGTTGCCCTGATCCGGCGGGCTTGCCAGCGTGGGCGCTGCGGGCCAAGATCCCGCATCCCCCACGCCGGAACCCTCGATGATGAAAGCCCGTTCCCGCTGCGTCACCGCCGCGCTGAGCTGCGCCCTGCTGCTCGGCGGTTGCGGCGGCGGTTCGGACATCGACGATCCGCTGTTCCCGCTGATCCTGATCACCGACCTCGCTTTGACGCTGGCCGCCGGTCAGTCGGCCTTCCTGCTCGGCGGCGACACGATCGGCGGTGCGCCGGTCCTGCTGTTCAGCAACATCACCTTCGAGCTGACCGACACCTTGCCCAATGGCGTGACCGTCAACAACGGCTACATCAGCATCGGCAGCTCGGCACGGACCGGCACGACGACGATCCGTTTCCGCGTCTGCGACATCGATCACCCCGGCAACTGCGCCAGCGGCAAGATCGTGCTGACGGTGGCCGGCTGATCGGCCGACCGCTCGGCGGGTCGATCAGCCCGGCTGCGCCAGCAGCGCGCGCACCCGCTCGCGCAGCGTCTCCGGGCTCACCTCGCCGGGCACCATCGGCGCGCCGGCGACGAGGCCGACGCGGCTTTTCAGGCCGCGGCGGAAGGGCTTCACCATCGCCGTGCCGGCCTCGACGCGCGAGAAGTAGGAGCCCCACAGGTTCTGCAGCGCCAGCGGCACGACGGGCACATCGGCGAAGCCGTCGAGGATCTTCATCACGCCGCCCTTGAAGGGCTGCAGCTCGCCGTCGCGGGTGATGCCACCCTCGGGGAAGATGCACAACAGCTCGCCGTCGGCCAGCACGGCGCGGGCGCGCTCGAACGCGGCCTCGTAGGTGGCCGGGTCCTCTTTCTGCGGGGCGATCGGGATCGCCTTGGCGAGGCGGAACAGCCAGCCGAGCACCGGCGTGCGGAAGATGCGGTGGTCCATCAGGAACACGATCGGGCGCGGGCTGGCAGCCATGATCAGGATCGCGTCGACAAAACTGACGTGGTTGCAAACCAGCAGGCCCGCGCCCTTCAGCGGGATGTGCTCGTCGCCACGGACGCGGAAGCGGTACATCACCCGCGAGACGATCAGCGCCACGAAACGCAGCAGGTACTCCGGCACGATCATGAAAATGTAGAACGCCACCACCGCGTTCGCGATGCCCACGGCGAGGAACAGTTGCGGGATCGTCAGGCCGGCGCCGAGCAGCGCGCCGGCCAGCACCGAGCTGGCGATCATGAAGATCGCGTTGAGGATGTTGTTGGCCGCGATGATGCGGGCGCGGTGCGTCGGCTGCGTGCGGATCTGGATCAGCGCATACATCGGCACGCTGTAGAGGCCCGCGAAGCCGGCCAGCAGGCACAGGTCGGCCAGGACGCGCCAGTGGGCCGGCGTGGCGAGGAAGGCGCCGATGCCCAGCAGCGAGGTCGGCGGCAGACCGGCCGAGGCGAAGTACAGGTCGATTGCGAACACGCTCATGCCGATCGCGCCGAGCGGCACCAGGCCGATCTCGACATGCCGGTGCGACAGCACCTCGCACATCAGCGAGCCCACGCCGATGCCCACCGAGAACACCACCAGCAGCAGCGAGGCCACCTGCTCGTCGCCGTGCAGCACCTCCTTGGCGAAGGCCGGGAAGTTGGCCAGGAACACGGCGCCGAAGAACCACATCCACGAGATGCCCAGCAGCGAGCGGAACACGGCGAGCTGCCCGTGCGCGAGCTTCAGGTTGCGCCAGGTTTCGCTGACCGGGTTCCAGTTGATCTTCAGCGCCGGATCGGTGGCCGGCAGCGCGGGCACCGCCTGCGCGACCAGGCGGCCCACGATGGCGGCGGCCACGCAGGCGCCGGCCGCATAGCGCGCGCCATCGCCGGGGATCGCGATCAGCAGGCCGCCGGCCACATTGCCCAGCAGGATGGCGACGAAGGTGCCCATCTCGACCATGCCGTTGCCGCCGGTCAGCTCCCGCTCGTTCAGCACCTGCGGCAGGTAGGCGAACTTGACCGGGCCGAACAGCGTCGAGTGCACGCCCATCAGGAACACGCAGGCCAGCAGCACCGGCACGTTGGCGCCGAGGAAGCCCCAGGCGGCCAGCAGCATCACGACGATCTCGAAGCTCTTGACGAAGCGGATCAGTTTTGTCTTGTCGAACTTGTCGGCCAGCTGGCCGCTGGTGGCGGACAGCAGCACGAAGGGCAGGATGAACAGCGCGCCGATCACCAGGCCCGCCTGCTCGGGCTTCAGCCAGTCCACGCTGAGCTGGTAGGTCACCATCACGGTGAACGCGAACTTGAACAGGTTGTCGTTGCCGGCGTTCAGGAACTGTGTCCAGAAGAAGGGCGCGAAGCGGCGTTCGGACAGCAGCTGGAACTGGCTGCTGGCTTGTTGATGCTGTTCGTTCTGCATGGGCTCCCCCGGGATGGCGCGGCGCTGATTCTGGCTCAACGCGGAATGGTGCTGGGCCCGCCGCCGAGCCCGGCCTGTGGCAGCCAGGCGAAGACCGAATCGACGGTGGCGGTGGCGATGCGGCCCGAGAAGCGCTCGGAGTTCGGATGGTCGGCGAAGGAGATGTTGGCCCGCGTGGTCTCGGCGCCCAGGCGCTTCATCGCCGACAGGTGCAGCACCGTCGGCTGGTAGCCGCGCTGGCGCAGCCAGTCCTGCGCGGTGGCGCGGTCCCACACCTGCTCCGGGTTCGCCGCCATCGCCAGCGTTTCCAGCGCCCACTGGTTGCTCTGCTGGAAACGCTGGCTCCAGGGGTAGGCCAGCATGCTGTAGCGCGGCTCGTTCAGCGCCAGCACGCGCCCGCGGCCTTCGGTGCGCAGCAGCGGCAGCAGCGCCTGCTGCAGCTCCGGCGACAACACCGCGTAGGCCGCCTCATAGCGCCACGGCCGGTCCATGAAGAACTCGCCCAGGCCCTGGCGGTAGATCGCGCCGTTCGCGCTGCCGCATTCGTTGAGCTTGTGCAGCACGCGCCAGGGACCGGCCTCGGTCCTGTAGGCGAAGCCCAGGTGCGACCAGCGGAGGCCGTACTCCGTCAGGTTCTGCCCGGCGCGCGCCAGCAGCACCACCTGCGCGCCGCTGGCGTCGAGCCGCTCGGAGGTGAGCTGCGCGAGCTTCATGCCTTCGGCGATCTGCGTGGCGCTCAGCGGCTCCTCGGTGCAGGTCTGGCCGGCGTGGCTGGGAAGGGCGGGGCCGAGGGCCAGCGCCACGGCCAACAGCACGGATTGGGAAGGTTTCATCATGCTGACCTAGCGCGTCAGGCGTTCGTTGTGCAGAAGCGCCCGTCCGATCTCGTTCGGAATGAAGGCGATCACGCGGCCGGCAGCGGACAGGATCTGGCCGCCGACCACTGTCGTCGCGACGCAGGCGGTGCCCACCGCCACCGAGGTCGCACCGGCTGCTTGGCCGGCCACGCGCACGCTGAAGCGCACGCCGTCGGAAACACGCTCCAGTACCCAGACCGTGCCCTCGGCGATGGCGGTGACCGAGACGACGACCAGCGCCCCGCCAGCCGACAACACACCGCCCACGGCGCCTACCGACACGGCCACCGACAACACCGACAGGCCGCTGCTCGCGGCGGACAGATCGCTCTGGGCTTGCGCCGTCCCGGCGGTGCAGAGCAGTGCAGCGGCTATGCGGAGGGCTTTGATCGGGTCCACGTGGGTTCGGTGCGGTAGGCACCGGAAGCTGAGGTGGCGCGATGATCTGTAAGCGCGTGCAACTTGTCCTGCTCCGGATGGCGCCGTAGCGCGGCGCGATCCGGCCGGTGTCGTTTCGCGCTACCGTCTGGCCCCATGGCAAGCACACAGACCCTGATCGAGCTGATCAAGAACGAGTTGAAGGCCGCCGGCATCAGCTATGCCGACCTGGCCCAGCAACTGGAGCTGTCCGAGTCCAGCGTGAAGCGCATGTTCGCCGCCGGCGGCGAGATGCCGCTCTCCCGGCTGGACGAGATCTGCCGGGTGCTGCACTGCGATTTCGTCGAGCTGTCGGCCAAGTTGGCGCGGCCGGCCATGGAGCGCCACGAGCTGACCCTGGAACAGGAGCGCGCGGTCGTCGCCGACCCGAAGCTGCTGCTGGTGGCGATGTGCTGCCTGAGCCAGTGGAGCGCCGAGCAGATGCTCGCCGCCTACCGGCTCAGCGAGGCCGAGATCACGGCGGCGCTGGCGCAGCTGGACCGCCTGGGCATCATCGAACTGCGGCCCGGCAACCGCTACCGGCTGCGCCTGGCCAAGACCTTTCGCTGGCGCGCCCAGGGGCCGGTGATGAGCTTCTTCCGCGAGGAGGTCGTGCAGGACTATTTCGCCGGCGCCTTCGACGGCGAGGGCGAGCTGCTGATGCTGGTGCACGGCCAGCTGGGCCGCGCGATGGCGCGCGAGCTGGCCACGCGGCTGCAACGGGTGGCCGAAGACTTCGCGCGCCAGCACATGCTCGACCAGAAGCTGCCCGACGACGAGAAGCACGGCTACACGCTAGTGCTGGGCATGCGCTCCTGGCTGTTCGAGCGCTTCAGATACCTACAGCGCTGATCACCAGAACTGCCACTGCCGGGTCTGCACGACCCAGATGCCTAAAGCTCCGTTGGTGACCGCATGGGCGATCACCGCGGTCCAGAGCTTGCCGGTACGGCGATACAGCCAGGCGTAGGCCAGGCCGGCGATGATGGCGGCCAGCCACAGCGGGTGGGCCAGCATGAAGACGAAGGTGGAGAGCGCGATGGCCTTCAGGCCCACGCGCTGCGGATCGACCCGCTCGAACTGCGGCTGCTCGATCCAGCGCATCAGGAAGGAGCGCCAGAACAGCTCCTCCATCAGCGGCACGACCAGTGCCGCCCCGATCCAGCGCAGCACCACCAGCGGCCAGATCAGGCGGCCGTCGAGATCGATCGGCAGGAAGCTCGCGGTGGATTCGCCGATCGTCATCCATGGCGCGTCGAGCCGGATCCACAGCACGAAGACCACCAGACCGACGGCCGCGGCCAACAGCGCCTCCTTGACGCTGGGCAGGGTCTGGCGGGCCAGTTCGCCGTAGTCGCGCCAGTGGCGGACCAGCATCGAGCCGACCATCAGCACGCTCAGCCCGTAGATCCAGCGGGTGTCGAAACCCGGGCCGTCGGGTAGCCAGCCGCGCAGCGCGAGGAGCAGCATGAAGATGGCGAAGGGCAGGCAGCGGGCCTTGGCGGCAGGACTGAGCGAGGCGATCGGCGACATGAGGCGCAAGCCTATCAGGCCGCCGTGGCAGCAAATCGCGTGCGCAGCGCCTCTATCGCATGGCGCACCTTGGCCGGCTGGGCGTCGCGCTGCGGCGTCAGCGCGTAGACCGGCAGCACGGGCAGGCGCCAGCCGGACAGCAGCGGCACTAGGCGGCCCTCCGGCAATTCGCCTTCGAGGTCGCTCGGGCTCAGCATCGCCAGGCCCAGGCCGGCCTCGCAGAGCTGCTGCAGGCTCAGCTGGTTGTTGCTGCTGGCGCGGGGGCGGATGCTCAGCGTCTGCCGCTGATCTTCCGCGTTATGCAGCGCAAGCGTGTGCTCACCTTCGGTGCCCGGCCGCAGCACCAGCCAGTCGTGTGCGGCAAGATCAGTGAGCGTGGCGGGCACGCCGCGGCGCGCCAGGTAGGCCGGCGCGGCGTACAGCGCCATCGTCTTTCCGCCCAGGCGCTGCGCCACCCAGCTGCTGTCGGGCAGCCGGCCGAAGCGCACGGCCAGATCGATGCGCTTGCCCACCAGGTCGGTGAAGCCGTCCTCCACCTCCAGGTGGAGGCTCAAGCCCGGGTGCGCCGCCAGCAAGGGCGCCAGCGCCGGGCCGAGCTGGCGGCCGAAGCCGACCGGCGCGGCCATGCGCAGTTCACCCTCGGGTGCGTCGCGCAGCTGCATCAGGCCATCCTGCGCACCGCGGGCCGCGGCCAGCATTGCGGCGCAGCCCTCGTGAAAGCGAGCGCCGGCGGGCGTCAGGCTGAGCTTGCGGGTGGTCCGGTGCAGCAGCGTCACGCCCATGTCGCGTTCCAGCGCGCGGATCTGCTGGCTGACGGCCGAAGTCGTTGTGCGCAACTGCTTCGCCGCTGCGACAAAGCTGCCTTGCTCGACGACGGTGGCCAACACGGCCATCCGCTTCAGTTGATCCAGCATGAAGTTTTTCTGAACAGTGAGTGGCAGATCCGAGGACTTACCGCTGGATTATGAAGTTACTACAGTGGCTCCATCGTCTCACCTCGACAGGAATCGAATATGAAGATCGCTCTTATCGGACCCACCGGTTTCGTCGGCAGCGCGGTGCTGCAGGAATTGCTGGCGCGCGGCCACCAGGTCGTGGCGCTGGCACGCGACCCGGCCAAGCTCGCGTCGCAGACCGGCCTCACGGTCGTCAAGGCTGATGTGATCGATGGCGGCCAGGTGGCCGCCGCCGTCAAGGGCGCAGACGCCGTCGTCAGCGCCTACAACCCGGGCTGGAGCGATCCGGCCATCCACGACAACTTCCTGAAGGGCACGCAGGCGATCCTCGACGGCGTCAAGGCCGCGGGCGTGGCGCGCATCCTCGTCGTCGGCGGTGCGGGCAGTCTCTACGCGGCGCCGGGTGTGCAGCTGGTGGACACGCCGGAGTTCCCGGCCGAGTGGAAGCAGGGCGCGCTGGCGGCGCGCGAGGCGCTGAACCGGATCCGGCTCGAGAACACGCTGGACTGGACCTTCCTGTCGCCGGCCGTATTCCTGAAGCCGGGCGAGCGCCGCGGCAGCTACCGGACCGAACTGGACGTGCCGGTGATGGGTCCGAGCGGCCCGGCGGAGATCTCGGTGGCCGACCTGGCCGTGGCGATCGTCGATGAACTGGAGAAGCCGCAGCACGTCCGCCGCCGCTTCACCGTCGGCTACTGATCAGACGGCCTTCTGCTCCAGCACGAAGTTCGCGCCGTCGTACTGGCCGAGCTTGTCGACCAGCAGTGGCATGCATTCCGCCAGTTCGTCGTGCAAGGTGAACGGCGGGTTCGCGATGAACATGCCGCTGCCCAGCATGCCGACGCCGCGGTCGTTGTCCTGCTGCTTGACGGTCAGGCGCACGTGCAGCCAGCCCTTCTTGGCGCCGTGCTTCTCGGCGTCGGCGGCGGCCTTGAGCCGCTGGGCGAGCTGGGCCGATTCGAGCAGCTGCAGCTGCGGGTACCAGATGATGAAGACGACCTCGGCCATCCGCTGCAGGCCTTCGCGTAGTGCCGCGAGGACCTTGGCGTAGTCGGTCTTGATCTCGTAGGACGGGTCCATCAGCACCGCGGCACGGCGCGCCGAGGGTGGCGGCGGCAGCTCGGCCCTCATCGCGGCGAAGCCGTCGGTGTCGAAGACCTGCGTGTTGGGCCGTGTCTCCAGGTAGCTGGAGAGGATGCGGTAGTCTGTCTGGTGCAGTTCGAACACGCGCAGGCGGTCCTGCTCGCGCATCAAGAGGTTGGCCAGCGCCGGCGAGCCGGGATACTGGCGCAACTGCCCACCCGGGTTGAAGGCCTTGACCAGCGCCATGTAGCGCTGCAACGGCTCGGGCAGGCTGGCGCGGTCTTCGTCCCACAGCCGCGCGACGCCCAGCGCGTACTCGCCCTTCTTCTGCGCGTAGCGGCCTTCGATCGAATAGCCGCCCGCTCCGGCGTGGGTATCGACCAGCGTGTAGGGCTTGTCCTTCTCGCCCATGTAGCGCAGCACCTGGGTCAGCACCAGGTGCTTGAGGACATCGGCATGGTTGCCGGCATGGAAGGCGTGGCGGTAGGCGAGCATGCGCTATTGTCGCCGCAGGCCCTCCCAGGCCCCCATCAGGCCAGCTGGATCGCACCCGGGTCGCTTGCCGGACCGGCCAGTGCCACAGTCGTATGCGGATGTCGGTATTGCCGGACCTGCCGCAGGCTGAGGCCATCGGCCTCGCCGGGATCCACCGCCTTGCCGCGCAGCGGCGAATTCGCGCGCAGCCGGTAGTCGCCGCGCACCGCCAGCACGAAGGCGTCCCAGTCGACCACGTGGTTGCCCTGCTGCTCCCATTCGCTGCTGGCGGCGAAGTACGGATTGCCGGCGAGCAGGTTGTTGACCAGCCGCATGTGCATGCCGGGTGTCGGCGCGGCGCGCAGGTAGGTGCCGCCACGCGGCAGCTGGTCGACGATGGTGTTGTTGACCAGTTGCAGCTCCTGCGGCGCGCCGGCGGCGTAGCCCTCGGCGCCGAAGGAGATGATGACGGGGTTCTGCGTCGTCGAGCTCTGCTGGATCAGGTTGCCAACCACCAGGCACTGCCCGCCGTTCGGAAATTCCAGCTCGTAGCTGGCCTCGCCGCCGATCTCGTCGGTGAGCCGGTTGTAGAAGATGTGGTTGACGGCGGCACGGCTCTTCAGCAGGTGGCCCATGCGCCCGTCATGGAAGTAGCTGCCGGTGACCTTCAGGTAGGCGATCTTTCCGACGTAGAGGTTGTGCGTCTGTCCCTGCTGACGAACGATGGTGCCGAAGTCGCAGTTCTCGATCTCCAGCCGCGCCTTGCCGTCGTTGCCGGAGAGCAGGCCGTTCTCGTTGTCCTTGAAGGCGCAGTCGACCAGGCTCAGCGAGCCCTGCTCCAGCCGGACGCCGGCCCCGTTGCCGTCGGGTACGCGGCAGCCGAGGAAGTCGAAGCCTTCGATGCGCAGGCGTTCGCCAGTGGTGACGAAGATGCCCTTGCCCTGCGCGGAGGTGCCCGCGGCGATCAGGCGTACGCGCCCGCCGACGGCACGCAGGGTCAGGCCATTCTGGCGCCAGGTCGCAACATCGCCGACGTAGTCGCCGGCATCGACCTCGATCAGGGTGTCGTCGCGGGCCACGCGCGCGGCGTCGGCCAGGGTCTTCACCGCTTGGCCCGGCCCGACACGCAATACCCGCGTCTCGGCCGCCGCACTCCCCAGGCCCAGACCCAGACTCACGCCTGCCATCGACAGCACCGCGCGGCGCCGGACTCTATAGCTGAAATCGTTCATCTCTGCTGACATCGGTGTTAAGCATCCAGGCTTTACGCTAGCACCCCTTTTCCTCCGTCATCACAAGAACATGCCCAATCTCTTCGACCCCGTGAAGCTCAGCGGCGAGCTGGACCTCGCCAACCGCATCGTCATGGCGCCGCTGACGCGCAGCCGCTCGCAAGGCCTGCTGCCGGGGGAACTGGCCGTCGAGTACTACCGCCAGCGCGCCGGCGCCGGCCTGATCATCAGCGAGGGCACGCAGATCACCGCCGACGGCCAGGGCTATCTGGACACGCCGGGCCTGCACACGCCGGAACAGGTCGCGGCCTGGAAGCGCGTGACCGACGCCGTCCATGCCGACGGCGGAAAGATAGCCGCGCAGCTGTGGCACGTGGGCCGCATCTCGCATGTCAGCTTCCAGCCGAACCGCCAGGCACCGATCTCGTCGAGCGACAAGCCCGCCGCCGGCAAGACTTTCACCAGTGAAGGCTTCGTCGAGGTGTCCGCACCGCGTGCGCTGAAGACCGAGGAGATCCCCGGCCTGATCGCCGCCTACGTCCACTCGGCACGCTGCGCGATCGAGGCCGGCTTCGACGCCGTCGAGGTCCACAGCGCGAACGGCTACCTGCTCGACCAGTTCCTGCGCGACAGCGTCAACGACCGCAAGGATGCCTATGGCGGTTCGATCGAGAACCGCGCCCGACTGCTGGTCGAGGTGATGACGGCCGTGGCTAGCGCCATCGGCGCGGGCCGCACGGGCCTTCGTCTGTCGCCGGTGACGCCGTCGAACGACATCGGCCAGGACAGCAACCCGCAGGCGCTGTTCGAGCACGTGACGCGCCAACTGGCGCCGTTGAAGCTGGCCTTCCTGCACGTCGTCGAGGGCCAGACAGGCGGCCCGCGCGACATCGCCCCGTTCGACTACGCGGCGCTGCGCAAGGCCTTCGGCGGCCCCTACATCGCTAACAACGGTTACACCCGCGAGATGGCGATCGCCGCCGTGGCAGACGGCAAGGCCGACCTGGTGGCCTTCGGCCGCGACTTCATCTCCAACCCGGACCTGGTGCGCCGCCTGAAGCTGAATGCGCCGCTGCAAAAGCTCGACAGCGCCACCTTGTACGGCGGTGACGCCAAGGGCTACACGGACTATCCGGCGCTGGCCGCCTGACGAGTTTCGTCCTCAGCGGATCTTCGAGGCCGTCCTGGTCTTGAAGAGATCGCGGATGTTCACCTCGCGCGGCCCGGGGATCAGCTCGAAGCTGTCACCGGCGCCGAGCACGCCAGGCCTGATCACGCTCAGGTAGAAGCCGCACCAGCCGCTTTGCATCATCAGCTTGGCGGCCTGCTTGAAGCCCAGCACCGCATTGAGCTTGAAGCAGGGATAGCGCGGCTCGCTGACGGCAAGATCGCAGTCCGGGAAGCGCAGCAGGTCGCCGACCCACGCCTCACTCTCGGTCAGGCCCTCCAGGGTCAGGTTCTCGCCCAGGCTGCCGGGAGGCAAGTCCTGGCCCCAGTCGCCAGCCCGGGCCTGGGCACGCACCGTCTGCCAGAACGGGTAGTGCTCCGACGGATAGGCGTAGACCGCCTTGGCCACGCCGCCGTGCACGTCCAGGTCGGCCTGCTCGTCTCCTTCCAGCCCCAGGGGCTTCACCGCCACCGCGCCTTCGCGCGGCCGCTTGGCGATGCCGCTCATCACCGGCCCCTGGTCGGTCTGCAGGGTGCTGGCGCGGGCGGTGTTCAGGCTGAGAAGTTTCATGGCGTCGAATTGTGGCCTTGGCTGGCAAGGCTGTGGGCAAGCGTGGAACAAGCGGATGCTTGTCCACAGCGCAGCGGCTCTCGCTCGGGTTGTTGTCGGTGCGCTTGCAAGTTCCAGGCCTTGGGCCCACACGCTTGCCCGCGGCGCAAGTGCCTGTCAGGCTTGAGAAAATCCGGCTTGTCCACAGAAACGGGCCCGCCCTATGACTACAACTACTCTTAAAGAAGAAGAAATAGGAAGAGAACGCGAGATGGTGAAATGCAGCAGCAGGCGCGTGGCCGGCCCGTCCATGTCAAACTTGCCGCCCTTCCATATTTCCGTTCCATGAGCCTCCCGACCCAAACGCTCTACAGCGCCTCCTGCGGCTTCGAGTCCGCCTGCCGGATTCCGGCACTGCCCGAAGGGCACCGCAGCCGCGGCCTGCACGGGCATAGCTATTTCGCCACCGTACGGGCGCTGCTGCCCGCGGGCTGGGCGCCGTTTCCGGGTGGTGAGGTGGAGGAGCTGCGGCGCCGGCTTGAGGAGGCCGTGGCGCCGCTGGACCATGCGCTGCTGAACGACATGGTCGAGCAGCCGACCGACGAGAACCTGGCCCGCTGGATCCGGCAACGCCTCACATCCTTGGGCGTGCCCGGCATCCAGCAGGTGGGGATCCAGAGCACGCCGCAGATGGGCGTGGACCTCGATGCCGCCGGCGTCGCCCACGTCTGGCGCCGCTACCGCTTCCAGTCGGCGCACCAGCTGCCGAACGTGCCGCCCGGCCACAAATGCGGGCGCATGCACGGCCATGGCTTCGAGGTGATCATCCACGCGAACCAGGATCTCGGCGAGCGCGACGACATCTCGATCGACTACGACCACCTGGACGAGGTCTGGGCTCCGTTCCACGTGCTGCTGAACTACCAGTGCCTGAACGGGATCGAGGGCCTGTCGAACCCGACGAGCGAGGTCATCTCGTCCTGGATGTGGGAGCGGCTGAAGCCGCAGTTGCCGGAACTGTCATGGATCACTGTCTACGAGACCGGCTCCTGCGGTGCCAACTACGACGGCGCGAACTACCGGATCTGGAAGGAGCTGACGCTTGACAGCGCCATCCAGCTCAAGCGCGCGCCCGAGGGCAGCCCGCTTCGCGGCATCCACGGCCACACGTTCACCTTGCGCCTGCACCTGAGCGCGCCGCTGGATGCCGTGCAGGGCTGGACCGTCGACTTCGGTGATGTGAAGACCCTGTTCGATCCGATCTTCAAGGCGATCGACCATAGGCCGCTGTACGAGATCGCCGACCTGCCCGATGGCGATACGGCCAGCCTCGCCGCCTGGGTGCTCGAGAAGGGCCGCGCGGTGCTGCCGCAGATCGACCGGGTGGACATGTACGAGACGCGCGGCTCGGGGGCTATCGTCAGCCTGGCCTCCAGCGAGGAGTTGATTCCGGTATGACGCAGACCGAGCGCCGGGCCGCCCCAAGCCGGGCTGCATCCCCTTGGGGGATCAGCTCACGTACCCGTGAGATGAGGGGCTGACATGTATGCAGTGAAGGAAATGTTCTACACGCTGCAGGGCGAGGGCGCGCAAGCGGGCCGGGCCTCGGTGTTCTGCCGCTTCGCCGGCTGCAATCTGTGGAACGGGCGCGAGGAAGATCGTGCCACGGCCGTCTGCACCTTCTGCGACACCGACTTCGTCGGCACCGACGGGAACGGCGGCGGCAAGTTCGCCACGGCACAGGATCTGGCCGACGCCGTGGCTTCAAAGTGGCCGGCCCATGCCGGCGGCAAGCCCTACGTCGTCTGTACCGGTGGCGAGCCACTGTTGCAGCTGGACAAGCCGCTGATCGAGGCACTGCACGCCCATGGCTTCGAGATCGCGGTGGAAACCAACGGCACCCAGCCGGCGCCGGAAGGCCTCGACTGGATCTGCGTCAGCCCCAAGGCCGACAGCGAGATCGTGCTGACGAAGGGCAACGAGCTGAAGCTCGTCTGGCCCCAGCCCGCAGCCCGGCCCGAGCGCTTCGCCGGCCTGGACTTCCAGCACTTCTTCCTGCAGCCGATGGACAGCATCCTGAAGGCGCAGCACACGAAGGAAGCGGTGGCCTATTGCATGGCCCACCCGCAGTGGCGGCTCTCGGTGCAGATGCACAAGGTCATCGGCATCGAGTAGTAAGAGAAACGAAAAGGGGCCCCGCGAAGGGCCCCTTAATCTTTCAGCGGCCGTGGGTCAGGCCATGTGTGCGGTGCGCTTGTCCAGCACGGCTTCCGGTTCCATTTCGGTCGGGTGATCGAGCTGACTCTTCATCCGAGCCACGTCCAGGTCGCCGGTCCACTTGGCGACGACGACGGTGGCCACACCGTTGCCGACCAGGTTGGTCAGTGCGCGTGCTTCGCTCATGAAACGGTCGATGCCCAGGATCAGCGCCAGGCCTTCGACCGGCACGTGGCCCACCGCGTTCAGCGAGGCGGCCAGCACGATGAAGCCGCTGCCGGTGACGCCGGACGCGCCCTTGGAGGTCAGCAGCAGGACGGCCAGCAAGGTCAGCTCCTGCGTCAGCGACAGCGGCGTGTTGGTGGCCTGGGCGATAAAGATCGCGGCCATGGTCAGGTAGATCGAGGTGCCGTCCAGGTTGAACGAGTAGCCGGTCGGGATCACCAGGCCCACGGTGCTCTTCTTGGCGCCGAGGTTCTCCAGCTTGGCCATCATCCGCGGCAGCACCGATTCGGACGAGGAGGTGCCCAGCACGATCAGCAGTTCCTCGCGGATGTACTTGACGAACTTCCAGATCGAGAAGCCGTGGAAGCGGGCGACCGCACCGAGCACGACGAAGATGAACAGCAGGCAGGTGATGTAGAAGCAGGCCATCAGCTGGCCCAGCTGCACCAGCGAGCCAACGCCGTACTTGCCTATCGTGAAGGCCATCGCGCCGAAGGCGCCGATCGGGGCCAGCTTCATGATCATGCCGATGATCGAGAACAGCACATGCGAGCTCTTCTCGATGAAGTCGAACACCAGCGTGCCGCGGCCGCCGAAGCGATGCAGCGCGAAGCCGAACAGCACGGCGATCAGCAGCACCTGCAGCATCTCGCCCTTGGCGAAGGCGTCGATGAAGGTGTTCGGGATGATGGCCATCAGGAAGTCCACCGTGGTGCCGAGCTTGCCCTTCTCGGTGTACGAGGCGATGCCCTTGGTATCGAGCGTGCTCGGATCGATGTTCATGCCGGCGCCGGGCTGCACGACGTTGACGATGAGCAGGCCGATGATCAGCGCCACCGTCGAGACGACCTCGAAGTACAGCAGCGCCAGGCCGCCCGTCTTGCCGACCTTCTTCATGTCTTCCATGCCGGCGATGCCGACGACAACGGTGCAGAAGATGATCGGCGCGATCAGCATCTTGATCAGCTTGATGAAGGCATCGCCGAGCGGCTTCATGTCGGCCCCGACCTTCGGGTAGAAATGGCCCAGCAGCACACCGATGACGATGGCGGTCAGGACCTGGACATAAAGCGATTTGTAGAAGGGGGGTTTGGCGGCGGCCATGGAACGTCTCCGGTCGTTGTGCGGTCTGCGCCAATCTTGCGCCGCGATTCCGCACTTTGCGATACGGGGAAATGCATAAGTGGAATTGCCGACCCGCCCATGAAAAAAGGAACCCGAAGGTTCCTTTGCCGGGGTCAAACAGCGGTTACAGGCGTCAGAACGCGTAGCCGACGCCGATCTGCACGACGGTCGGGTTCAGCGTGGCATCGATGTTCTGGCCGGTCGACAGGTGACCGGTCGTCTTGATGAAGACCTTCATCACCGACACGTCGGCCGTCCAGTGGCCGCCCAGGTTCATCGCCGCGCCCAGCTGGATGCTGGCACCGCCGGCGTTCTTCATCGACAGCGTCGTCGGGTTCGACGGCGTGCCGCCGGTCAGGCCCGACAGCGCGGCCGTGGCATGGGTGTCGTAGAAGCGCGCGTAGGTGACGCCGGCGCCGAGATAGGGGCGGAACGTGCTCTTCGGATCGAGGAAGCGGTACTGCGCCAGCAGCGTGACCGGCAGCGACTTGACCGTGCCGAGCTTGCCGACACCGTCGATTGCGCCGGCACCGACAACGTCATGCTTGAACGCCAGGCCGATCGGCAGGTCGATCGCGATGTTGTCCGTCCACATATAGGTGATGCCGCCAGTGACCTGGCTGGCCTTGTGGACGTCAATCTTGGTGCCGGCCAAGCTGGGCGCGCTGAGGTCGCCGCTATCGACCTTCGGCGTGATCTGCGTTGCGCCGATGCGGGCGATGAAGCTGCCGGCCGATTGAGCCTGGGCGCCGGGAGTGGCGCAGGCCAGGGCCACGGCGGCGAGGCTGAGGAGAGTCGTTTTCTTCATGGATTCTTGCTCCTGAATGTCGCCGCGGCGATTACAGCCAGCCCTTGATGGCCAGGCTCTTGGAGATCAGCTGGGCAACCAGCTGATGGCCGTACAACGTCGGGTGGAAGCTGTCCGAGAAGGCATAGCTCTGCCACCAGTTCGCGCCGCCCGATGCGCCCGTTGGCACGTTGGCGGACAGGGCCGTCGTCGTGCAGCTCGGGAAGTCGTAGGTCGGCAGACCGTCGCTGCCGACACCGACTGCCGGGCAGGCCGGCGTCGTCGCGTTCTGCAGGCCGAACTGAGCCGGGTTGGCAACCTCGTCCATGAACGAGGTGAAGAAATCGATGACGACGACCTTGGGCTCACTGGCGAACTTGCTGGCCAGTTCGGTGTTGAACGCGCCGATCCAGGTGTTGAAGAGACCTTCCAGCTGGGTGGCAACATCGGCGCCCTTGGAGGCCTTGATGCTGGCCAGCACCATCTGGAACTTTGGCGTCTTCGTGACGGCCGGGATGTTCAGGATCGCGACCTGCTGCGCACCCTTGCCGAGCACATTGGTCGTCACCGAGGCAGCCAGGCGATCGGCCAGCTTGGTCATGTAGACGCCGCCAGCAGCGCTGAAGCCGGCCGTGTCCATGCTGGCCGGCGTGACACCCAGCGAACCGAGCAGGCCGCGAAGGTTGGCGGCGGTCGGGTCGGCGGCGGTGCCGGCAACCAGGAAGGCGCTGATCAGATCGGCGGCGTCGTTGCCGCCGCCGTCGATCAAGGCCAGGTCGGACGCGGTGTAGCCGGTCGGGGCCGCGTCACTCAGTTGCACCGTCACGTCGCGCTTGTCACCGGGGACCGAAGCGAAGTTGATGCGGCCGCCGCCGATCGCATAGTTCGTGCAGCCCGCCGTCGGGTTGTTGACGAAGCTGTTGGCGCTGGTGGCCACGTAGAACCTGCACAGCGTCTGGCCGTAGGCCGCGGCGATGCGCTCGGGATAGATCTGGCTGTCCTTGTCCTGCAGCGTGAACTTGTAGCCGAAGGTGCCGGAGTCGGCCAGGCTGTCGCCGAAGACCTTGACCGAGGTGATCGCGGTGCGCGGCGTGGTGTCCGCGGAACTGCCGCCGCCACAGGCGACGACTGCCAGGCTGGCAGCCAACGCGAGCAGGCTGGATTTGAGATGACGCATCGAGTGTCTCCTGGGAATCAAAGTGTGCTGTCGGGAGAGAGCGATACCGGGTTGCTTGGAACCCTAGCGATCACTACTGGTGCGAGTGTCTGAGGTTTTTGCCCCGTCGCAGCGCGTGAAAGTCCTAGTTTGCACCGGTTTGTAGCGGCGGCGACACGTGAAGTGTCACGCGTGTGACAGCTGGTGCATGCCGGTGCGAACGTCGTTTCCGTACCGAAAAGGACAAAGCTGTGGACAAGAAAAGGTCAACTGCCCTGTTTTCCACAGCGAATCGGCGTCGAGCCGACTTGTTGTCGGTTCGCATATCTACTGTGCCGGGTGCGACCCACACGCTTGTCTACGCGGCAAGTGTTTGTAGCGCCTCAGAAAAATTGACTTGTCCACAGCGCCTCGCGGCCTCTACTAAGACTATCTATTTAAAGAATTGAAAAGCATAGAAGTAGAGGAGGGCGTGCCCGACGATGCCACACTCGGATTCCATGGACATCGAGCAACTGCAGCAACGCCTGCGAGACTTCGCCGCCGAGCGCAACTGGCAGCCTTTCCTGACGCCGAAGAACCTCGCGATGGCGATGGTGGTCGAGGCGGCGGAACTGGTGGAGATCTTCCAGTGGATGAGGCCGGAAGAATCTCAATCGATTGCCGCCGATCCGCGCAAGCACGAGCATCTCGGTGAGGAGATTGCGGATGTGATGCTGTACCTGCTGCAGATCGCGGACCGCAGCGGCGTCGACGTCGAGGCGGCCATCGAGCGCAAGCTGGCACTGAACGCGCTGAAGTACCCGCCGGGCGTCGCTGACGCGGCCGATTGACGGGGCCGACTGAGGGCCGAAAAAATCGCGCTGTCAAGGGCGACCGCTTTGGCATTTAGCGCGGCAAAATCTCGCGCTTCCCCGTTTTGATGCGTGTCTTCGCTTAGTTTCTTCGTATGAGTATTCAGGTTCGCCCCGCCACGTTGCGCGATGCCAAGGCCATTGCCCAGATTCATGTCTCGGCCTGGCAGGACGCCTACAAGGGTCTGCTGCCCGAAACTGCGCTTGACAGCCTGTCCGTGCAGAAGCGCCAGGCCTTCTGGCGCGAAGCCATCGATCTCTGCGAGCCGCAAGTGATGGTGGCGCACATCGACGGCGAGTTGATGGGCTTCGTCGGCTTCGACCGTTCGCGTGACAAGGGCACGCCGTCCACCACCGGCGAGATCTGGGCGATGTACGCCGACCCGGTCCACTGGGACAAGGGCGTGGGCTTGGCGCTGTGGGATGCTGCTCGCGATGGCCTTCAGGAAGAAGGCTGCACCAAGGTCACGCTGTGGACCTGGCTGCGCAACGAACGCGGCCTGGGCTTCTTCGAGAAGGCCGGCTTCAAGCGCGAGTTGGGCAGCGCCAAGACCACCGAGGTGGCCGGCACGCGCCTGGAAGAGCTGCGTTTGCAGCGCTCGCTGGTCTAGCCTGCGGCGACCCGCACCCCGCTGTAGGTGCCGGGTCTTGCCTCGCCGCTTCAGCGATTCCGCACAGATGAGGAATTGTTCGCTCTGTTGAGGCCATAGCGCCGTCAGGTCACCTTGTTCGCTGGCTATATTCCGGGCGCACAACGGTGGAAAAAAATGATCAGAGGCCTGAGCGAGGGCATGTGGCGCGTCGTGTTCTACGAGCGCAAGGGTTTTCGGGTGGAAGTGGACCGCACCGGTCCGTGGCTGCCCAGCAAGACGATGGCCCAGCATTGGGCCGATTGGTTCGGTGCACGCGGCTATCACGTCGCGCTGCAGGACCAGAGCGGTACGCTGCAGCGCATTAGTGTCGGCTTGCCGGGCTGACGAAGCCCCGGCGTGCCAGGGCCCAGCCCTCGGTGGCGCTCTTCTTCGGATGGCGCTGCACCCGCTGCGAACCGGTCCATCCCTTCTCTGACGCGCGCAGCACCAGGTTCTCGGCCTGAGCCGCGTTCAGCTGCAGCGCGAAACACGCCCAGCGTTTCAGCACCAGCGGTTGCTGCCATGCATCCTCCAGCGCCCAGCGGATCTGCTGCGGATCGGCCTGCTTGCTGGCGATCAGCATCCGCGGTGCGAAAGCCAGCACGAAGCGGTCGAAATCAACCCGGCTCTGCTCCGTTGGCAGCAGTGCCTTCAGCCGTGCCAGCCGCGGGTGCCAATCGGGCGTCGAGAAATGGCGAGTCACCAGCGCCTGCAGTGCCTGGACCGGGTTGAACAGCCGCAGCCGGTTCGGCGGCAACACCGTCATCGGGAGCTGTGCGGCTTCTTCGTGCGGCATTTCGGTGACGAAACTGCATAGAACGGCGATCCGTTGCCATTCGACCGGGCCGAGGCCGGCGATCTGCTGGATCGGACCCATGGCGACGCTCTGCGCGAGGGCCAAGGCACCGGCATGGTCGTGCCCGGCCTTCGCGGCATTGGCGGCCTGGCTCAGCACGGCGACGTTGCCTGCGGCGTAGCCCGCATCGGGGCGGACGCGGTCGATCGAGCGTGACTGGGCATCGCCGCGTCGATCGTTCAGCAGCTGACGGGTGATGGGGCAGACGGCGACATCGATCTGCCGCAGGAAGTTCGGCGTCAGCTGCATGTCTTCGAAGCTGCGGCCGCGGGCCCAGGCATGCGTGCGGAGCTGCAGCCACAGCTGCGTGCAGCGGCGAGGCTTCAGTGTGCGCTTTTCGAAGGATTGGCGGCCGGCCAGCCAGCCTTGGCGCAGCGGCGAACCGACGAATAGATGCTCGACCGGTGGGGTCAAGCCGTGCTCAGCGAAGGCCCGGCCGATTTCCCAACCCAGGCCTGCATTGGCCGGCAGGGTCTGGACGGGCAGGGCCAGTTCGTACTGGGCCGATGCTGCGGTGATGGCTGCTGCTGCGATCATGATTTGCTCCAGGTTGGCCGGCCGCCGGTATCGGCGACTGTGTGGCACAGTCTGGCGCTCAGGTAGCTCAAGGCGTGAGCCAGTAAAACGATGGACCGGACCGAGCGTTTCTACAAGATCGAGATGCTGATCCGCTCGCGCGAGTGCGTGAGCTTTGCGGACCTGCTGGAGGCGCTGGAGGTCTCGCCGGCGACGTTGAAGCGTGACCTCCAATACCTGCGCGAGCGCATGGACGCACCGATCGAGTACGACGCCGACGCCAATGGCTATCGCTTCGGCAAGCAGTGGGGCGGCAGCCAGCCGCACGAGCTGCCCGGTGTCTGGTTCAACGAGAAGGAACTGCACGCGCTGCTGACGATGCACCAGATGCTGGCCGGCCTCGACGAGAACGGCCTGCTGAGCCGCCATCTGGCACCGATGTTCGACAAGCTCACCGGCATGCTGGGTGCCGACGAAACCGAGGCGAAGGAGCTGACGCAGCGCGTCAAGCTGATCAGCACGGCACGGCGGCGCGTTCCTTCGGAATACTTCGAGACGGTCGGCAGCGCGGTCGTCAAGCGCCAGCGGTTGCGCCTGGACTATCGCAAGCGCGGTTCCGCCAAGGCCGGGCCGCGTATCGTCTCGCCGCAGCGGCTGGTCCACTATCGCAACACTTGGTACCTGGATGCCTGGTGCCACCAGAGCGAGGGCTTCCGCCGCTTTGCGCTCGACGCACTGGAGGGGGCCGAGCTGCTGTCGGATAAGGCCAGGACGGTGTCCACGAAGCAGCTGGAGGCCGAGTTGGACCAGGGCTACGGCATCTTCGCCGGCAGCCAGGCGCGGCAGGCCTCACTGGTGTTCAAGGCCGAGACGGCGCAATGGGTGTCGCACGAGGAATGGCATCCGGCGCAGACCAGCGAATGGCTGCCGGACGGCCGCTGGCGGCTCGACGTACCCTTCATCGACTCGACCGAGCTGCTGATGGACCTGCTGCGCCATGCCGGGCAGGTCGAGGTGCTGGCGCCGGCAGACCTGCGGCGCGCCTATGCCAAACGGCTGCGCGACGCGGTGGATGAGCTCAGTTAGTGTCCGGGTCTTCGTGGCGCTTCAGCCGCTCGCTCTGCCAGTAGACGTCGTCGCCGCCCAGGCCGTCGAGGTTGGCGCGGTTCAGCACGCGGGCGAGGACGAACAGCAGGTCCGACAGTCGGTTCAGGTACTGGCGCGGCGCGGCGTTGATCGTCTCGCCATGGGCCAGCGTGATCACGGCGCGCTCGGCGCGGCGCGCCACCGTGCGGCAGACGTGCGCGATGGCGGCGCTGCGCGTGCCGGCGGGCAGGATGAATTCCTTCAGGCGCGGCAGGGCGGCGTTGTAGTGGGCCAGCGCTTCGTCGAGACGGAGCACGGCTGCTTCCTTCAGCAGTTCGTAGCCCGGCATCGAAAGCTCGCCGCCGAGGTTGAACAGCTCGTGCTGGATCAGCACCAGCAGTTCGCGGATGTCGTCCGGCAACGGTTCAGCCAGCAGCACGCCGAGCTGGGAGTTCAGCTCGTCGACGTCGCCGATCGCCTGGATGCGCAGATGGTCCTTGGGAACGCGGCTGCCGTCGCCGAGGCCGGTGCTGCCGTCGTCACCGGTGCGGGTCGCAATTTGGGAAAGTCGATTGGCCATGACCGCATCTTGCCGCAAAGCCGTGGCGAAGCGCTTGCTGCAGAATCAGACCCAGTTTTCCTGGAGAAGTTCGCCATGACCGCCGCCGCCCTTGAGATCGCACCCCGCCCGATGCCCGCATCGATGCTGGCGGCGCTGAAAGCCCGCTTCGGCGAACGCTGCTCCACCGCGCTGGCGGTGCGCGAGCAGCACGGCCGTGACGAGTCGGTGTTCGATGTGCCACCGCCGGAGGCGGTGGTGTTCGCCCAGAGCAACGAGGACATCGCCTTCGTGCTGACGCAGGCGCACGAGCACCGCGTGCCGGTGATCCCCTACGGCGCCGGCTCCTCGCTGGAAGGCCATCTGCTGGCGGTGCAGGGCGGCGTCAGCCTGGACCTGTCGCGGATGAAAGGCATCCTGCGCGTCAACGCCGAGGACCTGACGGTGACGGTGCAGGCCGGCGTGACCCGCAACCAGCTGAACAACGAACTGCGCCACCAGGGCCTGTTCTTCCCGATCGATCCCGGCGCGGACGCGAGCCTGGGCGGCATGGCGTCTACCCGCGCCAGCGGAACGAACGCGGTGCGCTACGGCACGATGCGCGAGAACGTGCTGGCGCTGACGGTGGTGACGCCGCAGGGCCAGTTGCTGCACACCGGCAGCCGCGCGCGCAAGAGCAGCGCCGGCTATGACCTGACGCGGCTCTACGTCGGCAGCGAGGGCACGCTGGGTGTGATCTGCGAAGTGACGCTGCGGCTCTACCCGCTGCCGGAGGCGGTGTCGGCGGCCGTCTGCTTCTTCCCGAGCATCGACGCGGCGGTGCGCACGACGATCCAGATCATCCAGCTGGGCGTGCCGATCGCGCGCTGCGAACTGCTCGATGCGAACACGGTGCGCGCCGTCAATGCGCATGACCGCCTGGGCCTGCGCGAGGCGCCGATGCTGCTGATGGAGTTCCACGGTACCGAGGCCGGCGTGGCCGAGCAGGCAAGCTTGGTGCAGGGCATTGCGCGCGAGTTCGGCGGTGAAGATTTCGAATGGGCGACGACGCCGGAGGCGCGCACGCGCCTGTGGACCGCGCGACATCACGCCTACCTGTCGGCCCTGCAGACCAAGCCTGGCTGCCGCTGCGTGACGACGGACACCTGCGTGCCGATCTCGCGGCTGGCCGAGTCGATCGACGAATCGGTGAAGGAAGCCGATGCGGCCGGGCTGCCGTACTTCCTGGTCGGCCATGTCGGCGACGGCAACTTCCACCTCGGCTACCTGCTCGACCCGGCCAAGCCGGCCGAACGCGAGACGGCCGAGCGGCTCAGTCAGCAGATGGTGGCCCGCGCGCTGAAGCTGGAAGGCACCTGTACCGGCGAGCACGGCATCGGCCTGCACAAGCAGGGCTTCCTGCTCGACGAGGCCGGCCCCGCGGCCGTGGACCTGATGCGCACGCTGAAGGCCGCCATGGACCCGCACGACATCATGAACCCGGGGAAGATCTTTCAGGCCTAGCCGCGTCTGTATTGCATTGGGCCGAGCGCCCGGCCGCTCCCAAGCCGGCCCGCTTGGCGATGTGCTTGCCAGTCGATCCGGCAAGCATCGCCGTCCCCTCGGGGGACCGACCAGCGTACTCGCTGGGCGAGGGGCTCAATGGTTCGGAGGAGGGACGCTCCAGCGCTGCGTGATGTCGCCGCGGTCGTTGGCGCTTTCCATCTGTACGCCGAAGCCCCACAGCCGCGCGACGTGCTTCAGCACCTCCTGCGCTTCCTTGTTGAGCGGGCGGTCGTTGTGCTGCGTGTGGCGCAAGGTCAGTGAGCGGTCGCCGCGCAGGTTGACGTTCCAGACCTGGATATTGGGCTCGCGCGTGCTGAGGTCGTACTGGCGTGACAGCGCCTGGCGCACGTGCTGGTAGCCGGCCTCATCGTGGATCGCGGAGATCAGGTACTCGCTATCCTTTTCGTCGTCGAGGATCGAGAACAGCCGGAACTCGCGCATCAGGTGCGGGCTCAAATACTGGCCGATGAAGCTCTCGTCCTTGAAGTTGCGCATTGCGTGGTCGATCGTCGACAGCCAGGGCTTGCCGGCGATGTCGGGGAACCAGTTGCGATCCTCGTCGGTGGGCTTCTCGCAGATGCGCTTGATGTCGGTGTACATCGCGAAGCCGAGCGCGTAGGGATTCAGATTGGCCATCGGCTGCTGCGCGACGACGTTGGTATGCGACTTCAGCCACTCGATCATCATGCCGTCGCTGAGGTAGCCGTCGTCATACATCGTGTTCAGCAGCCGGTGGTGCCAGAAAGTGGCCCAGCCCTCGTTCATCACCTGGGTCTGACGCTGCGGATAGAAGTATTGCGCGATCTTGCGGACGATGCGCACCAGCTCGCGCTGCCAGGGTTCCAGCAGCGGCGCGTTCTTCTCGATGAAGTACAGCAGGTTCTCCTGCGGTTCCTCGGGGAAGCGGCGCGCGGACGAAGCGGCCTCGGCCTCGGCCGCCGCCTTCTTCGGCAGCGTGCGCCAGAGGTCGTTGACCTGTTGCTGCGCATGGGCCTCGCGTTCGAGCAGGCGCGTGCGTTCCTGCGAGAGCGAGAGCTTCGACGGCCGGCGGTAGCGGTCCACGCCGTGGTTCATCAGCGCGTGGCAAGAGTCGAGGACCTGCTCGACGGCCTCCATGCCGTTCTGCTCCTCGCACTCGGCGACGAAGTTCTTCGCGTAGACCAGGTAGTCGATGATCGACGAGGCATCGGTCCACATCCGGAATAGATAGTTGCCCTTGAAGAAGCTGTTGTGGCCGTAGCAGGCATGGGCGATCACGAGGGCCTGCATGGCCATCGTGTTCTCCTCCATCAGGTAGGCGATGCAGGGGTCGGAGTTGATGACGATCTCGTAGGCCAGGCCCATCTGGCCGCGCTTGTAGTTGCGCTCGGTGGCGATGAACTCCTTGCCGTAGCTCCAGTGCCGGTAGTTGACGGGCATGCCGACGGAGGCATAGGCATCCATCATCTGCTCGGCGGTGATGATCTCCAGCTGGTTCGGGTAGGTGTCCAGGCCGTAGCTCTGCGCGGTGCGGCGGATCACGTCGTGGTAGTCGTTGATCAGCTCGAAGGTCCAGTCGCTGGGCGAGGGCAGCGGCTGGCTGGCGCGGATGATCTTGGCCGGGTCGCGTTGTTCGAGGGTCATGCCGGCACTCCTTCCTTCTTGAAAAGCTCGCGGAAGACCGGGTAGATCTGCGCCACCTCGACGGCCTTGCGCATCGCGAAGTGCTTGACCTCGCCCTCGAGCTTGCTGTATTCCTCCCAGAGGTTCTGCTCCTGCTCGGCCACCTGCACGTAAGCGAAGTAGCGGCACAGCGGCAGGATCTTGTCGGCCAGCATCTCGCGGCAGCGGCCGCTGTCGTGGTGCCAGTTGTCGCCGTCGCTGGCCTGGGCACCGTAGATGTTCCATTCGCTACGCGGATAGCGCGCGCGGATGATCTCCTCCATCAGCACCAGTGCCGACGAGACGACGGTGCCGCCGGTCTCGGTGGCGTGAAAGAAGTTCTGCTCGTCGACCTCCTGCGCCTGGGTGTGATGCCGGATGAAGACGACGTCGATCTTCTCGTAGTGCCGGGTGAGGAACAGGTAGAGCAGAATGAAGAAGCGCTTGGCGAGATCCTTGCGGCTCTCGTCCATCGAGCCGGAGACGTCCATCAGGCAGAACATCACCGCGCGGCTCGCGGGCACCGGCACGCGCACGCGATTGCGGAAGCGCAGGTCGATCGGATCGAGGAAGGGGATCGCGCCGATCTTGGCGCGCAGCACGGCGATGCGCTCCAGCGTCTCCGCGTGCATGCGCTTGACCTCGAAGTCCGCCTGATCCTCGCGCTGCAGCAGCGCGAGCCGCTCTTCCAGCTCATGCAGCTCATGCCGTTTGCTGGTGCCCAGCGCGATGCGGCGGCCCAGGGCCCCGCGCATCGAGCGCACGACGTGCAGGTTCGTCGGCGTGCCGTCGCTGGTGAAGCCGGCGCGGTGGCTTTTCCACTCGGGTGTCTCGGCGAGTTGCGTGCGTTCGAGATTGGGCAGGGCCAGGTCGTCGAAGAAGACCTGCATGAATTCTTCCTTGCTCAGGTGGAAGACGAAATCGTCATCACCTTCGCCCGAATCGCTGGCCTTCCCACCGCCGCCTCCGCCCCCGCCGCCTTGCGGCTTGGCGACGCGGTCGCCCTTGACGTGCTCGGTGTTGCCGGGCCGCACGACCTCACGCACGCCGCCATCGCCATGGCCGAAGACCGGCTCGCTCAGGTCCTTCTTCGGAATGTGAACGTCCTCCCCACGTTCCATGTCGCGGATGCCGCGGCCATCCACGGCGCGCCTGACGGCATCGCGGATCTGCTCCTTGTGCCGCCGCAGGAAACGCTCACGGTTGCCGATCGACTTGTTCTTGCCGGACAGCCGGCGGTCGATGATTTGCTGAAGCATGCAAAACCTTCGTTAGACGGGGCGCGGGCCGAGCGCCGGGCCGCCCCAAGCCGGCCCGCATCCCCTCGGGGGATCGGCCGATGTACTCATCGGACGAGGGGTCGTCATCTGCTCCCTCAGCTGCTCTTGCGTACGCGCAGATACCACTCGCAGAGAAGTCGAACCTGCTTGGCCGTGTAGCCCTTCTCGACCATGCGGTTGACGAAGTCCTCGTGCTTCTTGGCCTCGTCGGCGCTGGCCTTGGCGTTGAAGCTGATCACCGGCAGCAACTCTTCCGTGTTCGAGAACATCTTCTTCTCGATCACCGTGCGCAGCTTCTCGTACGAGGTCCACGCCGGGTTCTTGCCGGCGTTGTTGGCGCGGGCGCGCAGGACGAAATTGACGATCTCGTTGCGGAAGTCTTTCGGATTGCTGATGCCGGCGGGCTTCTCGATCTTCTCCAATTCACCATTCAGTGCGGAGCGGTCGAAGACCTCGCCGGTGTCGGTGTCGCGGTACTCCTGGTCCTGAATCCAGTAGTCGGCGTAGGTGACGTAGCGGTCGAAGATGTTCTGACCATACTCGGAGTAGCTCTCGAGATAGGCGGTCTGGATCTCCTTGCCGATGAACTCCGCGTAGCGCGGCGACAGCGCCTCCTTGATGAAGGCCACGTACTTCTGCTCGGTCTCGGCGGGGAACTGCTCGCGCGCGATCTGCTGCTCCAGCACGTACATCAGGTGGACCGGATTGGCGGCGACCTCGGCGCTGTCGAAGTTGAAGACCTTCGAGAGGATCTTGTAGGCGAAGCGGGTAGATATGCCGCTCATGCCCTCGTCGACGCCGGCATAGTCGCGGTACTCCTGGTAGCTCTTCGCGCGCGGGTCGGTGTCCTTCAGGTTCTCACCGTCGTAGACCTGCATCTTGCTGAACAGCGACGAGTTCTCGGGTTCCTTCAGGCGCGTGAGGATGGCGAACTGGCTCATCATCTTCAAGGTGCCCGGCGCGCACTTGGCCGCGGCGAGGCTGGAGCCGCGGACCAGCTTCTCGTAGATCTTGATCTCCTCGCTGACGCGCAGGCAGTAAGGCACCTTGACGATGTAGATGCGGTCGAGGAAGGCCTCGTTGTTCTTGTTGTTGCGGAAGGTCTTCCACTCGCTCTCGTTGCTGTGGGCGAGCACGATGCCGTCGAAGGGGATGGCGCCGAAGCCCTCGGTGCCCTTGTAGTTGCCTTCCTGCGTGGCGGTCAGCAGCGGGTGCAGCACCTTGATCGGCGCCTTGAACATTTCCACGAACTCCAGCAGGCCCTGGTTGGCCAGGCACAGGCCGCCGGAGTAGCTGTAGGCGTCGGGGTCGTCTTGCGAATAGGTCTCGAGCTTGCGGATGTCGACCTTGCCGACGAGGCTGGAGATGTCCTGGTTGTTCTCGTCGCCGGGTTCGGTCTTCGCGACGCCCACCTGCTTGAGCACGCTGGGGTAGCGCTTGATCACCTTGAACTTGCGGATGTCGCCACCGAACTCCTCCAGGCGCTTGACGGCCCAGGGGCTCAGGATGCGATTCAGGTAGCGGGTCGGGATGCCGTAGGCCTGCTCCAGCAGCGGGCCGTCCTCGGCCGGGTCGAACAGGCCCAGCGGCGATTCATTGACCGGCGAGCCCTGAAGTGCGTAGAAGGGCACGTGCTCCATCAGCTGCTTCAGGCGTTCGGCGATCGAGCTCTTGCCGCCGCCGACCGGGCCCAGCAGGTAGAGGATCTGCTTCTTCTCTTCCAAGCCTTGCGCGGCATGGCGGAAGTAGCTGACGACCTGCTCGATCGCGTCCTCCATGCCGTAGAACTCGGCGAAGGCCGGATAGATCTTGATGGTCTTGTTGGCAAACAGCCGCGACAGGCGCTGGTCGTTGCGCGTGTCGATCATCTGCGGCTCACCGATCGCCTTGAGCATGCGCTCGGCGGCGGTGGCGTAGGCGAGGGGGTTTCGCTTGCACTCCGCCAGGTACTCCTCGAGCGTGAGTTCCTCGACGCGGGTGCGTTCGTAACGGGCGGCGAAATTGCTGATCACATCCATGCTGGCCTCCGGTTGGTCCCGGCTTGGCGGGCCGCCTTCTGTACGAAGACGACCTGCGTCTGCTGGGAAGTTGTGATGGCGCCCCTTCAGGTCGAGGCGTCATCAGAGCTTTCCGGGATCGGCGTGGTGCTTGAGTGGTCTTTGTTTTTTCTGTATCGGTTGCAAGGCAAGCTTCGTACCAACAGCCTGCTTCGGTCAATCGAAAAAGAGCCTTCTGGACCCTTAACTCGCGGGGTGCGTCGAAGGTTGACGTCACCTCCTACAGCGGGAGTGCAATTGATCCTACGCCCATCCGCGAATGCGCGTCAGGCAAGGTCTGACACTAGGACGGGTTGATCCCGTGACGAAGTGGACGCCGTAGCGATTTGAGCGAAGATTTGACGGCAGACCTCGCCTCCCGGCGGGTCCGCTGAGATATTCAGTTAGCTTCTTTACTGCTGCGTTCCACGCAGCTTGGTGATGAGTCCGTCGAGCTCGTCCAGCGAGCCGAACTGGATGCTCAGCTCGCCCTGCTCGCCGCGCTTCGTGCGCTTCTTCACATGAATGGACACCTGCGCGGCCAGTACGTCCGAGAGCTCTTCCTCGAGGCGCATCAGGTCGCGGCTCTTCTCGCCCTTCACGCGCAGCAGCGGCTTCTGCCGGCCGCCGCCCTGATGGCGGGCGACCAGCTTCTCGGCCTCGCGCACGCTGAGCTTCTTCGCTGCGATCTCGGTGGCGGTGGTGATCTGGTGTGCACCATCCAGCGGCAGCAGCGCACGCGCATGGCCCATGTCCAGGTCGCCGGCCATCAGCATGTTCTGCACCGGCGCGGCGAGCTGCAGCAGGCGTAGCAGATTGCTGGCCGCGCTACGCGAACGGCCGACGGCCTGCGCCGCCTGCTCGTGCGTCATTCCGAACTCGCCCACTAGGCGCTGCAGGCCCTGCGCTTCTTCGAGGGGATTCAGGTCTTCGCGCTGGATGTTTTCGATCAGCGCCATCGCGGCCGCGGCCTCGTCGGGCACGGCCTTGACCAGCACCGGCACTTCCTTCAGGCCGGCCAGCTTGGCCGCGCGGAAGCGCCGTTCGCCGGCGATGATCTCGAAGGCCACGTGCCCGTTCGGTGCGATCGGACGCACCAGGATCGGCTGCATGATGCCCTGGCTCTTGATGCTCTCGGCCAGCTCGTACAGCGAGCCTTCGTCCATCCGAGTGCGCGGCTGGTACTTGCCGGCTTGCAGCTGTTCGAGCTTCAGCGTGCCGGGCTCGCCGTCGCGGCCGGAGGGCACCGGCGCGGGGTTCTCGCTGACCTTGGGGCCGAGCAGCGCTTCGAGGCCCAGGCCGAGGCCTTTGGGTTTTTTCGTGACCATAGCCGGCGATTGTCCCTTACGCGATCCAGGGTGCGAGCAGGGCCTGACCCTCAGGCCAGTCGCCGAGGCCGGACTCTCCGTTCAGGTGGCCGCGCGGGCCCGCCAGCACGACGTCCGAGCCCCAGTCCGCCGCCATCTGCGTGCCGCGCTCCAGCGAGCAGAACGGGTCGTCGCTGCTCAGTACCGTGATGCTGGGGAAGGGCAGGCGGCCGCGTCGAATGGGGCGCCAGTTGTGCAACTGCGGCGGTGTGTCCTCGCGCTCGGTGTCGGGCGGCGCGACCAGCAGCGCGCTCCGGACGCGGGCGGTGTGCCGCGAATGCTCGGCCCAGCCGGCGACGAGCTGGCAGCCCAGGCTGTGGGCGACGAGCACCGTCGCGCGCTCGTCGCCCAGCAGCACCTCATCGAGTCGGGCCATCCAGTCGCCGCGGCGCGGCCATTGCCAATCGGCCTGTTCTACCCGTTCGAAACCTAACTGCGATTCCCAGCGGCTTTGCCAATGTGACGCGTCGGAGTTGAGCCAGCCTGGCAGCAGCAGTACACGCGTTGTTGTCATCATTTCGGCCTTATGCTTCGTGTCCCGATTTTGTGCTGGATGGAGAGGCGGTGATGGCTTACAAGGTGTACGTGGACGGCCAGGAAGGCACGACGGGCCTGCGCATCAACGAATACCTGGCGGCGCGCCCGGACGTGGAGGTGCTGCGGATCGATCCCGACAAGCGCAAGGACCCCGCCGAGCGCTCGCGGCTGCTGAACGCCGCCGACGTGGCCTTTCTCTGCCTGCCGGATGCCGCCTCGCGCGAGGCGGCCTTCATGGTCAACAACTCGAACACCTGCCTGATCGACGCCAGCACCGCGCACCGCACCGCCGCGGGCTGGGCTTTCGGCCTGCCGGAGCTGGCTGCGGACCAGCGCGACAAGATCCGCGATAGCAAGCGCATCGCCAACCCGGGCTGCCACGCCAGCGCCTTCATCCTGGCAGCGCGGCCGCTGGTGGATGCCGGCCTGCTGACGCCCGATTCGCTGGTCTCAGCCACGTCGATCACGGGCTACTCCGGCGGCGGTAAGAGCATGATCGCAGAGTACGAAAGCTCCGCTGATCCGAAACTGAACTCGCCCCCGCCCTACGCGCTGGGCCTGGCGCACAAGCACCTGCCGGAAATGATGGCGCACACGGGCCTGAAGACCGCGCCGGTGTTCATGCCGATCGTCGGCAAGTTCTACAAAGGCCTGCTGGTGACCTTGCCGCTGCACCTGAGCACGCTGCGCGCCGGCGCGCGCGCCGAAGACCTGCATGAGGCGCTGGCCGCGCGCTACGCGGGCGAGCGCTTCATCCGTGTGATGCCGCTGCGCGATGCGGACACGCTGGCCGAAGGCGCCGTCGACGTGCAGGCCTGCAACGACACCAATCGCGTGGACCTGTTCGTGTTCGCCAATGACACACAGGCGCTCGTGATGGCACGCCTGGACAACCTCGGCAAGGGTGCCAGCGGCGCCGCGGTGCAGTCGATGAACGTGCACCTGGGCCTCGACGAAGGTCTGGGTCTTTGACCGAGCGCCGCTGGCAGCAAGACCTGACCCCGGAGGACGCCGGGGTCGTCAGCGCTGGCGTGATCGCCTTCGGTCGCGCGCAGGCGGCGGGCGGCCATGCGAGCGAGATCTCGTGCGGGCTCTATGAGGGCGATCGTCTGATCGCCGGCGCCGTCGGCCGCACCGAGTTCCGACGCCTCTTCGTCAGCTATCTCTGGGTGGACGAGGCGCTGCGCGGTCAGGGCCTCGGCACCGAAGTGCTGCGGCGTCTGGAGGCGCAGGCGCTGAAGCGCGGCTGCATCGACGCCTTGATCGAGACCCTGTCGGATCGAAACGCCGAGCTCTACGAGCATCTCGGCTACGCCATGATGAGCCACGTGCACGACTATGTGCCGGGCTTCACCCGCTACACATTGATCAAGGTCTGGCGGCCGCGCGACTGAGCTTCTTGCGGGCGCCTTGGTCAGTCCCGCGCCCGCGGGTCGATGGCTCGGTAGTGATAGCGGTACGCGAAGCGGAAGCCCAGGCGGGCGTAGAGGCGCTGCGCGACGGTGTTGTCCGAACCCACTTGCAGATACGCCCGGCTCGCGCCCTCCGCCTTCGCCTGTTGAAGCAGCGCCGTGCACAGAGTCGCCGCGTGGCCGTGGCCGCGGCGCTCGGCCGGCGTGAAGATGTCGAACAGCCCCGCGATGTCGTCTTCGCGTGCGTACTGGCCACAGGCGAGCAGGGTGTCGTCATCGCGGAGCGCGAAGCCGCGATAGGGCACCGGCGAGCTTTTCAGCCGCTCGGCATGGGCCTCGATCTCGCGTGCGCTGGAGCCCCGTAGCTCGCCGACCAAGCGGGCATAGGCATCGGCATCGAGTGCGTCGATCTTCGGCGTTAGGGGTGATTGGACCGGTACTTCGGCGGGCAACGAATCCAGCACCATCACGTCGGCTGCATCGAAGCTGTACCAGCCGCGTGCCGCGAGCTGCGCGTCTAGGTCGGCGGGCTGGCTGAACGGCGTCACGCGCACGATCAGCGGCAGGTCGGCCGCGTCGAAGCTTTGCTGGCAGCGGGCCAGCAGATCGCCCAGCGGCAGCGTGCCGGCCGCCAGCGCGTTGACGCAGCGCGAGCGCTTGGCCTTGCCGGGCGACAGGCGCAGCAGCCAGCCTTCGATCTGTGCCTGCTGCGGCGGGGTGGAGGCATTGAGGCCGGCTTCCTCGGCGCGACGGGCCAGGGCGTCGTCGTCGGACGACATCACATCGAACCGACCCGCCGCACCATCTCGCGGGCGAAGTCGACGAAGGCCTGTGCGCCCTTGGAGGCCGGGTCGAACACGACGCCCGGCAGCCCATAGCTCGGCGCTTCGGCCAGGCGGACGTTGCGCGGAATGACCGTGTCGAAGACCTTGTCGCCGAAGTGCGCCTTCAACTGCTCGCTGACCTGCTGCTGCAGCGTGATGCGCGGGTCGAACATCACGCGCAGCAGGCCGATGATCTGCAGGTCTGGATTCAGGTTGGCATGGACCTGCTTGATCGTGTTGACCAGGTCGGACAAGCCTTCGAGCGCGAAGTACTCGCACTGCATCGGCACGACGACGCCATGCGCGCTGCACAGGCCATTGAGCGTCAGCATCGACAGCGAGGGCGGGCAGTCGATCAGTACGAAGTCGTAGTCCTTGGCCGCTTCGGCGATGGCCGTTTTCAGCCGGCTCTCGCGACGCTCCAGGTCCACCAGCTCCACCTCCGCGCCGGCCAGTTCGCGATTGGCGCCGAGGACGTCATAGCCAGCCTTCTCGCTGCGGGTCTTGGCCTCGGCGATCGTGGCCGACTCCAGCAACACGTCGTAGACGGTCGTGGCCAGCGCGCGCTTGTCGATGCCGGAGCCCATCGTGGCGTTGCCCTGCGGGTCCAGGTCGATGACCAGTACCCGCTGGCCCACGGCGGCCAAGCCGGCCGCCAGGTTCACCGTCGTGGTTGTCTTGCCGACCCCACCTTTTTGGTTCGCAACGCAGAAGATTTTGGCCATGCCGAATTGTGGCATCAGCGTGGACGAATCCAGATGAGGCAGCGCTGCGCGTCGAGGCCGGGAACGGCCAGTTGTTCCACGTGAAACACATTCAGGTCAGGGGGCAGAGCGGCCAGTTCCTCGGCCGGATGCTGGCCCTTCATCGCCAGCCAGATGCCGCCGGGTTTCAGATGCTGGCGCGTGAGCGTGGTGAAGTCCAGCAGCGATGCGAAGGCGCGGGAGGTGATCAGCTCGAAGGGTTCCGTCTTCAGCGCCTCGACGCGCGAATGCTCGCCATGTAGGTTGGGCAGCCGCAACTCCGCGGCGACCTGCTTGATGAAGGTGGCCTTCTTGGCAACTGCATCCACGCAGCTGACGTCGATATCCGGCTCGCAGATGGCAACGACCACACCGGGCAAGCCACCGCCGCTGCCCACGTCCATCAGTCGCAGCGGCCGGCCAGCCGCATAGCGGCGCAACGCGGGAATCAGGCTGAGGCTGTCCACCAGGTGCTGGGTCAGCATTGCCAGCGGGTCACGCACGGCCGTCAGGTTGTAGACCTTGTTCCACTTGGCGATCAGGCCCTGGTAGGCCAGCAGCCGATCGAGTTGCGAGTCGTCGAGATTCAAGTCGAGTTCATCGGCGGCCGCGGCGAGCGCCGGCTTCAAGTCAGGCTGCATCGACGAAACCCTTGAAGCGACCCTTCTTCAGATGGACCAGCAGCAGCGAGATCGCCGCCGGCGTGACTCCGGAGATCCGCGAGGCCTGGCCCAGTGTTTCGGGCTTGTGCTTGCCAAGCTTCTGCCGCACCTCGAAGGAGAGGGCCTGCACCTGGCCGTAGTCCAGTTCCGCGGGGAGCTTCATGTTTTCGAAGCGAGAAGCTCGTGCGACGTCCTCGACCTGCTTGTCGATGTAGCCGGCATACTTCACTGCCACTTCAATCTGTTCGATCACGGCCCCCGCCAAAGACTCACCCAGTTCGGCGCTCAAGGTTTCACGTGAAACACCCGCGTCGGGCTTGGCAATGGAAGCGACCTCGGCCAGCGTGTCGAACTGGACACCCGGTCGACGCAGCAGGTCAATCAAGTTGTATTCGCGCTCCAGGGCCTTGCCGACCAGACGTTCCGCATCGGCGGGCGGCAGCGTTGCCGGATGGACCCATGTGGACTTCAGACGCTCTGTTTCACGTGAAACAGCGTCGCGCTTGCGGTTGAACGCATCCCAGCGGACATCATCGACAAGGCCGAGCTGACGGCCGACTTCGGTCAGGCGCTGGTCCGCGTTGTCCTCGCGCAGCTGGAGCCGGAACTCGGCGCGGCTGGTGAACATGCGGTACGGCTCGGTCACACCCTTGGTGATCAGGTCATCGACCAGCACGCCCAGGTAGGCCTGATCCCGGCCCGGCAGCCAGGGGCCTTGGCCCTTGACCTGCAGCGCGGCATTCAGCCCGGCGAACAGGCCCTGGGCCGCAGCCTCTTCATAGCCGGTCGTGCCGTTGATCTGGCCGGCGAAGAACAGGCCGCCGATGTCGCGGGTCTCGAACGAGGACTTCAGGCCCCGCGGATCGAAGTAGTCGTACTCGATCGCATAACCGGGCCGCAAGATGTGCGCGTTCTCCAGGCCGGGGATCGAGCGAACGGCGGCGATCTGGATGTCGAAGGGCAGGGAGGTCGAAATGCCGTTCGGATAGAACTCGTGCGTCGTCAGTCCTTCGGGCTCCAGGAAGATCTGGTGCGAATCCTTGTCGGCGAAGCGATTGATCTTGTCCTCGATCGACGGGCAGTAGCGCGGGCCCACGCCCTCGATCACGCCGGTGAACATCGGGCTGCGGTCGAAGCCGGAGCGGATGATTTCGTGCGTGCGCTCGTTCGTGTGCGTGATCCAGCAGGGCAGTTGCCGCGGATGTTGCGCGGCGTTGCCGAGGAAGCTGAACACCGGCACCGGATTCAGGTCCCCCGGCTGTTCCTCACACTTCGAGAAATCGATCGTGCGGCCGTCGATGCGCGGCGGCGTGCCGGTCTTCAGCCGGCCCTGCGGCAGCTTCAGTTCCTTCAGTCGGGCCGAAAGGCTCACCGCCGGCGGATCGCCGGCGCGCCCGGCGCTGTAGTTCTCCAAGCCGACGTGGATGCGGCCGTCGAGGAAGGTGCCGGCCGTCAGCACCACCGCGAGCGAGCGGAAGCGCAGGCCCATCTGCGTCACCGCGCCGACGACGCGGTCACCTTCCACCATCAAATCATCGACCGCCTGCTGGAACAGCCAAAGGTTCGGCTGGTTCTCCAGCCGCTGGCGGATCGCTGCCTTGTAGAGCACCCGGTCTGCCTGCGCGCGGGTGGCTCGCACCGCCGGTCCCTTCGAGCCATTGAGGATGCGGAACTGGATGCCCGCCTCGTCGGTGGCCGCGGCCATCGCGCCGCCCAGCGCATCGACCTCTTTGACCAGGTGGCCCTTGCCGATGCCGCCGATCGACGGATTGCAGCTCATCTGGCCCAAGGTCTCGATGTTGTGCGTCAGCAGCAGCGTGGCGCAGCCCATGCGGGCGGCGGTGAGTGCGGCCTCGGTGCCGGCGTGGCCGCCGCCGACCACGATGACGTCGAATTCCTGGGGATAGAGCATGGTTTTGGGTCTTGAAAGATGCGCGCGGGCAAACCCTGAATTTTACGGGCGGGCTGTGGATAAGTCACGGCGCCCGACAAAGGGCGCACCGACAATATCGGCATGAATTGCCGAGACCACTGCGCCGCCTGCTGCATCGCGCCGTCGATCAGCTCGCCCATCCCGGGCATGCCCGGCGGCAAGCCGGCCGGCGTGCGCTGCATCCAGCTCGACGACGAGGACCGCTGCCGGATCTTTGGCCGGCCGGAGCGCCCGGCGGTCTGCGGCTCACTGCAGCCGAGCGACATGATGTGCGGCGAAAGCCGCGAGCAGGCCATGCGCTGGCTCGGCTGGATGGAGGAAGCCACGGCACCGCAAATGGGGGCAACCATTCCTTTTGAGTCCGCTACCCCATCAGCACCAGTGACTCCTCAGGGTAGCGCTCGCACATGAAGTCGACGAAGGCCCGCACCTTCGGAGCCGGCAGCCGCCTTGAGGTGTGCAGGACCCAGAGTCCGACATCCATCCCGGTGACGATGCCCCACTGAACCAGTTCCCCTTGCGTCAGCTGCTTCCAGGCGATGGACTGGGGAATCAGCGCTACACCCGCGCCCGCCACCGCTGCATCGCGGACCATCAGGAACGAAGAAAGCCGGAGCTTGGGTTCGGGTGCCAGGACCAGGCGCCCGCCGTCCAGGCTCCATTGGGTGGGCTGGAAGCTGGAGTAGACGACTGCAGGAACTGGCTGGACCTCACCCGGGCCCGTCGTGGGTATCGGCAAGGAAGGGGCCGCCACTACGACAACCCGGTCCTTCGCAAAACATCGGCCCACCAGGCTGCTGTCCGGGCTTGGGTTGATGCGAATCGCCGCGTCGAACTGTTCCTCCACCAGGTCGACGGCCCGGTCTTCCGCCACCACCTCCATCGTCACTTCCGGGTAGCGGGCGCAAAACTCGGCGCCTATGCGGCCCATCGAGAGTTGCGAGAAGAGCACCGGCGACGCGATGCGCAGTCGCCCTCTGGGGGTCGCCAGGCCGTCACGGGCAGCAGTCATGGCCTCAGCCACTTCCTGCATCGGACCCTGAGTGCGAGACATCAACTGCTGACCGGCCTCGGTGAGCTTCAGGCCGCGGGCGCTGCGCTCGATGAGACGCACGCCAAGCTGCTCTTCCAGTTCGGCAATACGCCGGGAGAGCGTTGCCTTTGACCGGCCGCTGGCACGGCTGGCTTTGCCGAGGCTGCCCTGGGTGGCGACCCAGCTGAAGTCGGTCAATGCATTCAAATCCATAGTGTTTCAATTTTGGAACAGGTAGTTCTCATTGTGTGATCTTCGTTTTGTATGCGCAACGACATATCGTTTCCTTACCGCAACTTCAAACGAGGACTCGATATGAACTCCACCCTGTCTCGCGCTGTGCTGCTCAGCAACTACGGTGGCTACGGCGCCGCCCAGGTCACCAAGGTCATGCCGCCCGAGTTGGCCCCGGGCCAGGTCATGGTCCGGGTGCGCGCCGCCGGCGTGAACGGCATCGACTGGAAGATCCGTGAGGGCTATGTCCGCGATGCCTTCCCGCTGCAACTGCCCGTGGTGCTCGGTATCGAGCTGGCTGGCTTCATCGAGGCCGTCGGCCCTGGTGCGTCGCGCTTCCAGGTCGGCGACCGCGTCATGGGCTCGATGGGCCGGCTCGGAGCCTACGCCGACTTCGTGGCGGTGGACGAGACGAGTCTGGCCGCTACGCCCGAGGACATGGACGATGTCCAGGCGGCAGCGATCCCGGTGGCCGCCGTGGCGGCCTGGCAGAGCCTGCACCATGCCGGCCCCATCCGCCCCGGCCAACGCATCCTGGTCCACGGCGCGGCGGGTGGCTTGGGCGGCTATGCGGTGCAGTACGCCAAGCGGGCCGGGGCAGAGGTCTTGGCTACCGCGGCCGGCGCCGATGTCGAATACGTGCGCGGCCTGGGCGCCGACCGTGTCATCGACTATCAGACGCAGCGCTTCGAGGAGATCGTCCAGGACGTGGATCTGGTGCTCGACTACGTCGGCGGCGAGGTGCTCGACCGCTCCTGGCAGGTGCTCGCGAAAGACGGGGCCATCGTCGGCACGACCTCCCCTGACATCCTGGCGCGCACGCCGGCCGGCTACCGCGGCCTGTGGTTCATCAACAAGCCGGACGCAGCCCTGCTGCAGACCCTGGCCGCAGACGTCGCCGCCGGAACGCTGCAGTCCAAGGTCAGCGAGGTGGTCGGTTTCACGGGCATCCCCGCCGCCATCGAACGCAATCGCACGGAGGCCCGCTCCGGCAAGGTGGTTGCGGACTTCTCCCGCTGATCCGTCCCCCTTTCGTTTTCATCTTCAGGAGATTCACATGAGCATTCTCGTTACCGGCGCCACGGGCGCCATCGGTTCCCTCGTCGTTCAAGGGCTCGCCCAGGCAGGTGCCGACGTCAAGGCGCTCGTTCGCCAGGCGGGCAAGCGCAGCTTCCCGGCCGGCGTGACGGAGGTCGTGGGTGACCTGACCGACGTGCCCTCGATGCGCGCCGCGCTGTCTTCCGTACGCACCTTGTTCCTGCTGAATGCGGTGACACCCGATGAGGTGACGCAGGCGTTGATCGCGCTGAACCTGGCCCGTGAGGCGGGTGTCCAGCGCATCGTCTACCTGTCGGTCATCCACGCGGACAAGTACACGAACGTGCCGCACTTCACCGGCAAGTACACGGTCGAGCGCATGGTCGAAAGCCTGGACCTGCCGGCCACCATCCTGCGGCCGGCCTACTTCATGCAAAACGACCGCACGGTGCAGCAGGTGATTCAAGGCTACGGGGTCTATCCGATGCCCATCGGTTCGACCGGTGTCGCGATGGTGGACACGCGAGACATTGCCGATGTGGCCGTCGCCGAACTGCTGCGCCGGGACCGGGCAGCCGAGCCGCTGCCGCGCCTGACGCTGGACCTGATCGGCCCGGAACGCCTGACGGGAGCCTCAGCTGCCCAGGCGTGGAGCGCCGTGCTGGGCCGCGACGTGGCTTATGGCGGTGACGACATCGCCGCCTTTGAAGCGCAAATGGCCTCCTTCGGCCCGGCATGGCTGGCCTACGACATGCGGCTGATGATGGCCGGCATCCAGCGCCTCGGCATGCATGGCGACCGCGGTGCCGTGGAACGTCTGCAGGGCATCCTGGGCCGCCCGCTGCGCACCTACGCCGACTTTGTCAAGGAAGCCGTTAGCGCGGAAAGGGAACCCGCGCCGGTGTGATGAGGCTGCGCCGGCTACTTCTGCCCGGCCACCGCACCGCGCATCGAGCGCGCCACATAGCTGAGGCACAACACGGCCAGGCCCAGGCCGACGACGACCGAGGGCAGCACCTTGGCCATCGTCAGCGCCTCGCCCTTGAGCACCAGCATCATCAGCGAGTTCTGCGCCAGGCCCGGCACCCACAGGTACCAGGCCGCTTCGCCGCCCGGGTTGAACAGGCCCACCATCGGTGCCAGGCCCACCAAGGTCATCACCAGCGCGCTGCCGGCCTGCGCCTCCTTCAGCGTCTTCGAGCGGATCGCCACGGCCATCAGCAGCGCGCCGAGGCCCGCGGCCAGCGGCAGTTGCAGTAGCAGGAAGGAACCCACCTCGGGCATGCCGAACTGGAACATCGCCTGCAGGCTGTCGCTGCGTAGCAGCCACTGCGCCGGGATGAAGCTCAAGTTGGACAGCAGTGCCACCGCCATGCCCAGCAGTGCCACCGCACCCCATTTGCCGACCACCAGCGCCGTCTGCTGCACCGGGTTCATCAGCAGCGGCTCCAGCGAGCCGCGCTCGCGCTCGCCGGCGGTGCTGTCCAGCGCCGCGGTCAGTGCGCCGTAGAGCACGGCCATGATGATGAACATCGGGATCATTGCCGTGATCCGCGTGGCGCGCGCCTGCACGCTGGCGAGGTCGCGCTCCTGCACGTCCAGCGGCCGCAGCAGGTCGCCGGCCGGCACGCCGCGCAGCGCCAGCGCCAGCGTGGCGCGCTCGCTGTTGAAGCCCGAGAGCAACCGGGTGAGGGTGCCGACGCCCGCGCCGGCGCGCTGGTTGGCGCTGTCGCTGACGATCTCGACCGTCGGCTGCTCGCCCTCGCGCAGCGCGCGCTCGAAGTCCTTGTCGGCGATCACCAGCACCGGCTCCAGCAAGGTCGTCGCGCGCAGCCGCGCCTCGTAGTCGGCGGGTGCGGTCTTGATCGTGTAGGTCTGGCGCTCCAGGTAGTTGCGCAAGGTCGGCGCGTTCTCGATGCCGGCCACCAGCACCTCGCGTTTCTCCGCCCGGTCTTCCAGCGAGGAGATCAGGCCCGACAGCGCCAGCAACATCACCGGCCCCATCAGCACTGCGGGGATCAGCAGGCGCAGCAGCGTGCGGCGGTCGCGCAGCGCGTCCACCAGTTCCTTGCCGAAGACGACCAGGCTATTTCTGATCAGGCTCATGCGGAGGCTCCCGTTCCTGTTCCCGTTCCATAGGCCAGCTTCACGAAGGCATCCTCGAAGCGGCGCTCGCCCGCCTGGGCCAGTAGTTCATCGACCGTGCCCTCGGCCACGTTGCGACCCTGGGCGACGACGATCACGTGTTCGCAGAGCAACTCCACCTCCTGCATGATGTGCGTGGAGAACACGATGCACTTGGCGCCGCCAGCGGGTGAGCGCAGGTGGCGCAGCGCCTCGCGCAGCGAGCGGGTGGCGAGCACGTCCAGGCCGTTCGTAGGCTCGTCCAGCACGATATTGGCCGGGTCATGCACCAGCGCCCGGGCCAGCGCGGTCTTCATCCGCTCGCCCTGGCTGAAGCCCTCGGCGCGGCGGTCCAGAATGTTGCCCATGTCCAGCAGCCGCGCCAGCTCTTCGGCGCGCGCATGGGCGGCGTCCGCCTCCATGCCCTGCAGCCGGCCGAAGTAGACGATGTTCTCGCGCGCCGAGAGCCGCGGGTACAGGCCGTGCGCATCGCCGAGGATGCCCATGCGCGCCAGCGCCTCGCGCGGCCGTTCGGCCACCGGGATGCCGTCCACCGCGATGCGGCCCGTGTCCGGCGGAAACAGGCCGCCGAGCATGCGCAGCGTCGTCGTCTTGCCGGCGCCGTTGGGCCCCAGCAGGCCGGTGATGCGGCCGTTGGGCGCATGGACGCTGACCGCCTGCACCGCGTGCACTGTTTTCTTCGGCGCGCGCTTGAACAGCGAGCCGCCGGCCCGCGCGCTGAAGGCCTTGCTGACCTTGTCGATCTCGATCATTTGTTGTCTGTCGCCTGGACGGGGATGAAGGCGGGCGGCCGCGGGATCTTCGTCGCGCAGGCCGCGTCGGGCGGCTGGAGCGCCTCGGCCTCGGTCTTCGCGTCGATAAAGCGGAACAGCACGTCGCGCATGCAGGCGAGGGCGCTCACGCCGTGGCCGGCCTGCGGCACGACGACCTGCAGCGCCTTCGGGCCCAGCGCGGCGGCAACGCGCGCGCCGTGCCGCGGGGGCGTCACCGGATCGGCACCGCCGCTGAGCAGCAGCACCGGCGCGGGCGCGGGCGGCAGCGTGTAGAAGGCGGCCGGCACCTCGCCGCGGGGCCAGGTCTTGCAGGCTTGCGCATACATCTCGGCGTCGATGTTGCCGAAGTCGGCGCCTCGCTTCGAATCCGCCGCCAGGCGCGGCACATCCTCGGCACAGATGACCGAGAAGTGCATGCCACCGGCCAACCGGCCCGCGCCCTTCCGGCCACCGCCAGCGCCCAGCGCGCCGGCCAGGCCCAGCAGGCCCTCATAACGCTGAGACGCAGCGGCATCATGGATCGCGGCCGGCAGGGCCGCGGCCAGCATCGGCGCATACAGCGGCGCACGCACGCCGCGCAACAGCATCTCGCGGCTCAGCGTGAAGGTTTCCGGCACGCCGGTGCGCGGATTGGCTGCGGTGACCTGGCGGGGCAGGCCGTGCAGCAGCTGTTCCCACTCGGTGCGCAGGCGCGGATAGGTCTTCGCGCAGGCGGCGGCATCGGCCTCGCAGGCTGCGAACACGGCGTCCAGCGCGGCCTGGTTGTCGACCGAGAAGCTGTCCGGCAGCACCATGTCCGGCGGCGCCACGCCGTCCAGCACCGCGCGGCGCACGCGGCTCGAGTACTGGCGCAGATATTCCAACCCTGCACGGGTGCCGTAGGACGCGCCCACCAGGTTCCATTGCGGCGCGCCCAGCGCCTCGCGGACGGCCTCGAAGTCCTGCATCGCGATCGTCGTCGTGAAGAAGCGAAGGCCACCGTCCCGGCCGTAGGGCAGGAGGGTCAGGTCTTGCTGGCACTTGGCGAGCCGGCGGATCTGCGCCTGCGGGTCCGCCGCCTCGGCCAGCGACAGCTTCTCCTCGTCGTCCTTCTCGCATTGCAGCGGCGCCGAGCGGCCGGTACCGCGCTGGTCGATAAAAACCAGGTCCCGCCGGTTGTTCAAGCGCGACAGCCGCCCCAGCACCGCCGGCGCCAGGTCGATCGCCCCCTGGCCCGGGCCACCGGCCAGCAGCAGCACCGGGTCCGGCTGCTTGTTGCGCGCCATGGCGGGGACGACCGCGAAGTGGATGCCGATCTGTACGCCCTGCGGATGCGCCGGATCCAGCGGGCGCTGGATGACGCCGCACTGCAGCTCGTTGGGCATGCCGTCGATGCGGCAGGGTTTCAGCAGCGGCGGCCGCTGCTGCTCGGCGCAGTGCGCCTGGAAGGAAAGGCTCAGGGCCAGCAGCAGGCCCAGGGCGATGGATGTTCTTCGTCGATACGGCGTCGATGGCATTCGGTCGGTCCTCCGTGATGGGCGCGATTATGGTCAGCGCGCGGTGGAGGTCCGGCATAAAGCGGCGGGCTGCGGATTGGCGCGTCAGCCTGCAGGAATGCCGCGCCGACCGAACATGCCCCAGCCTTCCATGCTCATCACTTGCTCGCCCTGCTGGTTGAAGACCTCCCAGCTGGAGCGCACCAGACCGATCTCCGGCCGGCTCTTGCTGGCGCGCGCCTCCTGCACTGTCATGCGCACCCGCAGCGTATCGCCGTGGCGCACGGGCTTGAGCCAGCGCAGGTTGTCGATGCCGGGCGAGCCCTGGCTGGTCGAGTCCAGCAGGTACTCGTCGCACATCATCCGCATCACGATCGCACAGGTCTGCCAGCCGCTGATCGACATGCCGCCCAGCACCGAGGCCCGGGCGGCCGCTTCGTCCAGGTGGATCGGCTGCGGGTCGTAGGCGGCGGCGAAGGCTAACGCTTCATCACGGCCGATCACGCGGCCGCCGAACTCGCGCACGCGGCCGACGGGAAAGTCTTCGAAGGCGTAGGTCTTGGAGGATGTGGAGGTGCTCATGAGGCCGACTTTACGGGCAGTGCGCGTGACGTGCCGAACGCGCCGATCGCGGGTATCGTCGCGCCTGCATCCCATCCCTCAAGGAGACATACCAATGAAGCTCTACTACAGCCCCGGCGCGTGTTCGCTGTCGCCCCATATCGCACTGATCGAAGCGGGCCTCGCCTTCGACGCCGTGCTCGCCAGCACGAAGACGCACAAGCTGCAGGACGGCACCGATTTCTACACGATCAATGCCAAGGGCTACGTGCCGCTGCTGGAGCTGAACGACGGCCAGCGCCTCAGCGAAGGTCCGGCGATCGTCCAGTACATCGCCGACCAGGCGCCCGACAAGAAGCTCGCCCCGGCCGCCGGCACAATGGAGCGCTACCGCCTGCAGGAATGGCTGAACTTCATCACCGCCGAGCTGCACAAAGGCTTCGGCCCGCTGTTCAATCCGGCCACGCCGGAGGAGTACAAGACGCTCGCCAAGGTCAAGCTCGGCGAGCGCCTGGCCTGGGTCGACAAGCAGCTCGAGGGCAAGCAGTACCTGATGGGCGACGACTTCACCGTGGCCGACGCCTATCTGTTCACCGTCACCAACTGGGGCGCCCATGTGGGCGTGGACGTCTCGGGCTACCCGAATCTCGTCGCCTACCGCGCCCGTGTGGCTGCACGGCCCGCCGTGCAGCAGGCCATGAAGGCCGAGGGTTTGATCAAATAGCCCCTCGCCCAGCGAGTACGCTGGTCGGTCCCCGAGGGGACGGCGATGCTTGCGGCGTCGAGCCGCAAGCACATCGCCAGCCGGGCCGGCTTGGGGCGGCCCGGCGCTCGGCCCGAGGAGACTCGGTCAGCCCTTTTTCGCCGGCGCCTTGATCAGCGCATCACAGGTCGCCCGCTGCTGGTCAGCGGTGTCGACCTTGGCGCAGATGCCGTCCAGCTGCGTGCGCAGGCGGCCGATCTCGGCGGCGTGCTGGCCGCCGGCGTTCCAGCTGCCCAGCTTCATGCCGACCTTCTGCAGCGAGCGCGCGCTGCGCTCGTAGAAGGCGCTCTTGTCCTTGCCGGCCTCGTCGAACAGCTGCGCTGCGGTCTTCTCGATGCGGCCGGCGTCCTGTGGCGCCAGCTCCACCAGCGCGGCCAGGTAGTTCGATCCCCACTGCAGGCGCGTGGCCGGGCCCTCGCTCTTGTTGAAGGCTTCCTCGTACCAGCGCAGCGCCTCGTCCTTGCGGCCCTGCTTGCGGGCGTTGTTGCCGAGGTAGCTCATCAGGTAGTAAGGCGAGTGGCTCTTGGCGAGGCTGGACTTCAGCAGCGCATCGCTGTCCTTCCACAGGCCGGCCTCGCCCAGCACGTATGCGGCTTCGGTAATGACGGCCTGGCGCTCGTAGCCATCGCTGATCTCGCGGTCGTCGCGGGCGGCGTGCTCGCGCACCTCCTGCGCCAGCGCGGCGCTGATCTTCGGATGGACCGCCTCCTTGGGCTGGCCGAGCCGGGCCAGGTCCACCCGAGCCTGCAGCGCAGTGATGCGGTCGGCACGCGAGAGCGTCGTGTCCGAGGCCAGCTTCTTCAGCGCGGCGTCGTAGGCGGCGACCAACTTGTCGCGCGCGGCGCCGGCATCCGGCGTCAGCACGGTGGCGATCTCGCCGGCGCTGTTGGTCAGCACGTCCATCTGCGCACGCGACTGCTCGGGGCTGGCGAGCACCGCCTCGACGCGCTGGCGCAGCGCGGCGTCCGGCTGTACGCCCTGGGCCTCGTTGCTGGCGGCCAGGGCCTTCAGCCACAGCCGGGTGGTCGTTTCCTCGTCGACGCCCTTGGACGCAGCCGCCAGCTGCGCCAGCAGTCCGGCGCGCTCCTGCTGCGGCACAAGCTGCTGCTCGTCGGTGTCCCAGGAGTAGAAGGCCAGCATCCGCCACTCGTTGGCGCTCAGCTTCTTGCCGCCGGCGCGGGCATCGGCCAGCACCGCCTTGACCGGGCGTCCGCCGGCCAGGCCCATCTGCAGCACCTTGACGACCTGCGGCGCATCGATCTCGCCGGGCAGCCGCGTGATCTCGGCGGCCTCGGGGTTGAACAGGATCATCGTCGGATAGCCGCGCACCTTGAAGCGCGTGCCCAGCTTCTGCGCACCGGCCGAGTCGCCATCGATATGGACGGCGACGAAGGCGCGCGACTGCTCGATGAAATCCTGCCGGTTGAAGAGGGTCGCCTTCAGCTGGTTGCACGGCGGGCACCACTTGGCGCCCCAGTACAGCAGCAGCGGCTTCTTCTCGCTCTTCGCCTGAGCGAAGGCGCGGTCGACGTCGGCATCGCCATTGGCTTCGAGCCAGGCGACCGCGGCGCTGTTGCTATTACTCGCGGCGTGCGCGGCGGGAACTGCCAGCAGGGTCAGCGCAAGAGCAGCGGCCAGGACGGAGGTTTTGGTGCGGAAAGCGTTCATGGGCCGGATTGTGAAGGCAAACAAAAAGCCCCGGGGCCGAGGCGCCCGGGGCTTTTCTGAGAACGGTCCGCGGAGATCAGCGGGCCGTGCGCAGCAGCTTGATGAACTGCGACGGCACAGCGGCATCGCCCAGCATCATCACTTCGTAGACGGAGCTCTGCTGCACCGTCAGCGTCGGCACGTCGTAAAGCACGGTCGAGCCAGCCTGCACCTGCAGGTCCACCGCCACCGAGGACACGGTCAGCGGCTGGGCCGGCACGCCGGTGAAGCCCGGCAGCACGTTGCTCACCAGCGGGCTGTAGTTGACGGCCAGGTTCAGACCGCCGGGCTGGTTGGTCAGCGCATTGGTCAGGCGGAACTTGGCGGTGCCGGCGGTCGTCGGCAGGCGGTTGTCGTCGGCGATCACCTTGCTCTGAACGTTGCCCGGCGTGCCCCACAGCAGCAGCGTGTAGTCGCCACCGGAGGTCAGCGTCGGCTGCGACGGCAGGGTGAAGGGCGCGCCATTGACGTTGATGGTCACCGGATCGCTGCCCGGGGGCACGGTGGCGTAGTCGCCGATCGCGGGCGAGATCAGCGCCGGATCCAGCAGGGTCAGGCTGTTGCGGTAGGCGCCGACATTGCTGGGCGTCGTGCTGTTGACGCCGGTGATGCCGGAGACCACGCGCAGGCGCGCGTTCGTGCCCAGGTAATTCGTGACGGCGCCGTTCTGGATCGCGATCATGCCGTTGACCAACGTGCCGCCGGAGGTGGCGGTGACGATGAACGTGGCGGTCTGCAGGGCCGGCAGGCTGACGCTGGGCACTTGCAGGCGCACGTCGGCCGGCTGGCCGGCGCCGGTGACGGTCAGCGTGTAGTTGCCCGTACCGCTACCGATGGTCTGCACCGTGACGGCGCCCGTGCCGCCGGCCACGCTGGAAGCCACCGGGGTGGTCAGCGCTGCGGTGGGCGAGGCGGTCAGGTAGAAGTCCAGCGAGCCGGCGTCCGGCGCCAGGTTCAGCAGGTACAGGGTGCTGGTACCGGCGGCGGGCTGGTCACGGTTCTCCTGGATGATCGTGCGGGCGATCGAGCCGTTCCAGCCGTAGGCCACCAGGCTGCAGCGCGACGGGCAACTGACCGAGGACATCGTCGGCGCCAGCACGGTCGTGCCGTTGTTGGCGATCGTGGCCGTCGTGTTGTTGACGTTCTGGTGGCTGTAGTTGCTGGCCGCGCCGTAGGCGACGCCGGTGCCGACGGTATTGCCGTTGACGGTCAGATCCAGCGTGCTGTAGCCGACGCTGGCGTTGATCAGGCGGATATCCGCATCGCTACCGCCGGAGCCACCGCCGCCGCAGCCGGAAACCAAAGCCGTCACCGCGACGACAGCTGCAGTCGCAGCCCACTTCATGAAGGTCATGAATCACTCCAACAGAAAAATCGGCGCACATGCGCCACAGGTCGGGGATTGTAGGGGCCGCAGGCGACACCCTTGCCAGGGGCCTGCCGTAAGCGTGTGAAGATTGATTTCCACGCCGGGTTTGCCAGCAATGCGCGTTCCCGCCGCGTGGCTACCATCGCCGGCCATGACACCTTATCCGCACCTGCTCGCGCCGCTGGACCTGGGCTTCACCACCTTGAGGAACCGTGTGTTGATGGGCAGCATGCACACCGGCCTCGAAGATGGCCGCAAGCATTTCGAGCGGATGGCGGTGTACTTCGCCGAGCGGGCGCGTGGCGAGGTGGGGTTGATCGTCACCGGCGGCTTCGCGCCGAACATCGAGGGCTGGGCCAAGCCCTTTGCCGGCACGCTGGCCACGCGTGGCGCGGCGCGGCGGCACACGGCGATCACGAAGGCCGTGCATGCCGAGGGCGGCAAGATCGCACTGCAGATCCTGCACACCGGGCGCTACGGCTACCAGCCCTTCTGCGTCGCGCCCTCGCGCATCCAGTCGCCGATCTCGCCGTTCACGCCGCGCGAGCTGAGCGCTGGCGGCATCGAGCGCCAGATCAAGGCCTTCGTCCGATGCGCGCAGCTGGCCCGCGAGGCCGGCTACGACGGCGTCGAGGTGATGGGCTCCGAGGGCTACTTCATCAACCAGTTCCTGGTCGCCCACACCAACCAGCGGACGGACGACTGGGGCGGCAGCTACGAGAACCGGATGCGCCTGCCGCTGGAGATCCTGGCTCGCACCCGCGAGGCGGTCGGCCCCGACTTCATCATTATTTACCGCCTGTCTTTGCTGGACCTGGTGCCCAACGGCAGCAGCTGGGACGAAGTCCTCACGCTCGCCAAGCGCGTGGCCGCCGGCGGCGCGACGATCATCAACAGCGGTATCGGCTGGCACGAGGCCCGCATCCCGACCATCGCCACCAGCGTGCCGCGCGCCGGCTTCGCCTGGGTGACGAAGAAGCTGCGCGACGCGTTGCGCGCCGAGGGCATCACGACGCCGCTGATCACCAGCAACCGCATCAACACGCCCGAGGTGGCCGAGGATGTGCTGGCCGATGGCGCGGCCGACATGGTCAGCATGGCGCGGCCCTTCCTGGCCGATCCGGACTTCGTCAGGAAGGCGCGCGAGAACCGTGCCGATGAGATCAACACCTGCATCGCCTGCAACCAGGCCTGCCTGGACCACACCTTCGCGCAGAAGATCTCGACCTGCCTCGTCAACCCGCGCGCCGCCTACGAGCAGGAGCTGGTGCTGCGCCCGACCATCCGGCGCAAGAAGATCGCGGTCGTCGGCGCCGGCCCCGCGGGCCTGGCCGCGGCCACGGCGCTGGCCGAGCGCGGCCATGCGGTGGACCTGTTCGATTCCGCATCCGAGATCGGTGGCCAGTTCAACATGGCGCGGCGCATCCCGGGCAAGGAGGAGTTCAGCGAGACCTTACGTTACTTCCGCCGCCGCATCGAGGTCACCGGCGTGCAGTTGCAACTGAACCGCCGCATCGCCGACGCCGCTGAGCTAACAGGTTATGACGACGTGCTGCTCGCCACCGGCGTGTCGCCGCGCGATCCGAAGATCAAGGGCCAGGACGACCCGGCCGTGGCCGGCATGGTGCTCGGCTACATCGATGTGCTGGCACGCCGCGCGCCGGTCGGGCGGCGCGTGGCCATCGTCGGCGCCGGCGGTATCGGCTTCGACGTGGCCGAGTACCTGGCGGAGCACGAGGGTCAGTCGCTGGCGCTCGATGCGCCGGCCTGGCGGCGCGAATGGGGCGTGGCCGATCCGGCCGAGCAACGCGCAGGCCTCGCCCGCCCGCAGCCGGCCGCACCGGCGCGCGAGATCACGCTGCTGCAGCGCAAGAGCGGCAAGCCCGGCGCCGGCCTGGGCAAGACCACCGGCTGGATCCACCGCGCCGCGCTCAAGATGAAGCGCGTGGAGATGCTGTCCGGCGTCAACTACGAGGCGATCACGCCGGAAGGCCTGTGGGTCAGCTACGGCGAAAAGCGCGCCGACACGCAGCTGATCGCCGTGGACACCATCGTGCTGTGCGCCGGCCAGGAGCCGCTGCGCGAGCTGGAGGCGCCGCTGCGTGCCGCCGGCATAACGGTCCATTTGATCGGAGGCGCGCAGGAGGCCGGCGAATTGGACGCAAAGCGTGCAATCTTGCAGGGAACCCGCGTTGCGGCGACGCTCTAGACCCTAGCCAAGACTAGTCCAAGTCCAGACACTAGCGCCGGAGTCGAAGGGGCCGCCGCGCGAAGTACATGGGCGCGGTGGTGACGAATAAAGAACCAGCGCATCATCGCCACGCGAGCCGGGCCACCAGCCGGGCGGACGCCATGGCGGCACGCGCCACGGGGTCCGTGAGGCCATGAGCTTGCTACCGAGAAACATGTACCGCGTCGCTTGTGCGGCGACCGCCCTGCTGCTGGCGCCTGCGGCGCGAGCCGGCACGGCTAGCGCCGCCGTCGATCTGCACAGCCCCGTGTTCTGGCTGGGCGCGTTCTGCGTCGTCGGCGCGCTGGCCATGGGCCTCGTGCTGGGCGTGCTGCGGATGCAGCGCCAACGGCTGCGCCAGCGCCGTGCCGAGCTGCTGCGCGTGCGGCGCGAACGCACCAAGCTCAGCGCGCTGCTGAACGCGATCCCCGACCCGGTTTTCTTCAAGGACGCCACCGGCGCCTACGAGGGCTGCAATCCGGCCTTCGAGCAATGCCTGGGCGTTGCCGAGGGCGAGCTGCTGGGCCGTCGCGACGACCAGTTGCAGCGCCGGCCCGAATGGGCAAGCGCGTTGCGCGACACGCGCTCCACCCAGCGCACCCTCAGCTGGGCGCAGCAGCCGGACGGCGAGCGGGTCTGCCTGGACATCGTGCAGGCGCCGGTCTTTGACGAGGACCAGTGCCTGGGCGTCGTCGGCGTGGCGCGCGACGTAACGCCGCTGCGCGAGGCGATGAACAAGCTGCACCGCGCGGTCACCGTGTTCGAGCACTGCGGCGAGGGCATCATGGTGATGGGCACCGACCTGCGCATCGAGGACGTCAACCCCGCGCTGTGTGCGATCACCGGCTACAGCCACGAGGAGTTGCTGGGTACCGTGCCGCGCTACCTGCGCGATGGTGAGCAGGACGCCGAGGTGCTGAAGACGCTGTGGACCGAGGTGGCCGCCAAGGGCAAGTGGAGCGGCGAGCTGGTCGAGCGCCACAAGAGCGGCAACACCATCCCCGTCTGGGCCACGATCGTCTGCGTACCGCCGACCGAGCCGGACGGCGACGCCCACTACCTGTCGGTGCTCACCGACATCTCCCGCATCAAGCAGACCGAGGCCGAGCTGCTGCACCAGTCGCTGCACGACCGCCTGACGGGTCTGCCCAACCTCTCGCTGCTGCGCGACCGCATCTCGCGCCAGGTCGGCATCGCCCAGCGCAACCACACCTGCGTGGCCGTGCTCTACATCGACCTGGACGGCTTCCGCGAGGTCAACGACATCGCCGGCCATGCCGCCGGCGACGCGGTGCTGCTGGAGACGACGCAGCGCTTCATCAACGTCACGCGAGCGAGCGACGCGGTGGCCCGCGTCGGCGCCGACGAGTTCGTCATCGTGCTCTCGGGCCTGGTCGACGAGGAGACCTCGATGCGCCTGGGCGACCGGCTGATCCAGGCGATGGACACGCCGATCCTCGTCGGCGAGGGAGAGGAGCGGCGCCGCTTCAGCCTGGGCGCCAGCATCGGCCTCGCGCTGTACCCGACTGACGGTACCAGCGTCGACGAACTGTTGCGCAATGCCGAGGCGGCAATGTGCCGCGCCAAGGAACACGCCCGCAACACCGTGCAGGCCTACCGGCCGGAGCTGACCCATGCGGTGCAGAAGCGCTTCGAGCTGACACACGCGCTGCGCCTGGCCAACGAGGCCGCGCAGTTCCGCCTCGAGTACCAGCCGCAGGTGCGCCTGTCCGACGGCGCGCTGATCGGCGCCGAGGCGCTGCTGCGCTGGCGCCACCCGAGCCGCGGCCCGATCTCGCCGGCCGAGTTCATCCCGCTGGCCGAGGACACCGGCCTGATCATCCCGATCGGCCGCTGGGTGCTGGAGACCGCCTGCCGCCAGGCCGCCCGCTGGCAGGGCCAGCCGGACAAGCCGCAGCAGGTGGCCGTCAACGTCTCGGCCCGCCAGTTGCGCCAACCGGATTTCGTCGAAACCATCGACTACATCCTGGCCGAGACCGGCTGCCCGGCGCGCGCGCTGGAGCTGGAAGTCACCGAAAGCCTGCTGCTGGAGGACGCGGAGGCCGCGATCGACCTGCTGGGCCAGCTGAGCCAGCGCGGCGTGCGCGTGGCGATCGACGATTTCGGCACCGGCTATTCCTCGCTCGCCTACCTGAAGCGCATGCCGGTGCAGACGCTGAAGATCGACCGCAGCTTCGTTTCAGAGCTGGGCAGCGATGCCAATGTCGCCGCCATCGCCCGCACCGTCATCGTGCTGGCCCGCAGCCTGGGCCTGGACGTGCTGGCCGAGGGCGTCGAGACGGCCGAGCAGGCCGCCTGGCTGATGCGCGAGGGCTGCGACTGGGCGCAGGGCTGGTACTACGGCCGGCCGATGGCGGCGGATGATTTCATCCTTGCCCCGCCGGTGCCTGCGGAGCCGCAGCTCCAGCTGTTACCTGCGTGAGGTCCGTGTGAGAAAGCGCCGATCCACCGCGGGGGGATCGGCCGGCGGTCATCGCGTCGTCAGCGGCTCCGGCTAGGATGGCGGCCATGTCGATGTCATGGCACCTGTTCACCCGCCTGGGCGAAGCCCAGATCCTGCTGCCCCTCGATCTCGTCGCGATGGCCTGGCTGTGGCTCGGCGCCAAGCGGGGCGGGCTTGCGCTGCGCTGGCTTGCCTGCATGGGCAGCGCCGCCACCTTGACGACGATCACCAAGCTCGCCTTCATCGGCTGGGGCGTCGGCAGCGCCGAGTGGGACTTCACCGGCATCTCCGGCCATGCGATGTTCGCCGCGGCCAGCTTCCCGATGCTGGCCTGGGTCTCGCTGATGAACCGCAGCGAAGCCACCCAGCGCGTCGGCATCGTCACGGCCTTCGTGCTGGCCGCGGTGATCGCCTACTCCCGGCTGCCGGTCCATGCCCATTCGCCGTCCGAGGCGCTCGCCGGCTTCCTGGTCGGCTGCGTGGCCAGCGGCCTGAGCCTGCGCGGCCTCGCCGGCTCGCATCCGGCCGTGCTGCCGCTGTGGCTCCCGACCGCGCTGGCCGCCGCGCTGCTGGCGCTGCCGGCCTCCGCGCCGGCGCCGCGCACGCACGAGTGGGTGACGCGGCTGTCGCTGGAGCTGTCCGGCCGCGACCGGCCCTATGTGCGCAACGACCTGCACCGCCGCATGCGGGTCACCTCGCCGGAGCCTTTGTCCTCGATGTAAGCCGGCGCGAACATGACAGTCCCGTGATGAAGCCATGAGGCATTCGCACCGGATTGCCGCCGGCGCCGCCATCGCTTCTTCATCGCTGCTTCCGATACTGGTCCGAGACGGCCCGCCTGGTGGCGGGCCGCGACCTTTCGGAGACACCGACGATGAAATCACGCATGCTCCCCCTGGCCGGGTCCGTGCTGGCGGCCGCGCTCGCCTGCGCCGCGCCGGCACGCGCCGCCACCGCGCTGTTCGACTTCGAGAACCAGCCGATCTTCACCGAGACCCCGTTCACGATGAGCGCCGCCGGGGTTTCGGCGACCTTCTCGGGTCCGGCCGACGTCGATCCGGGCGCCTTTGGCATCTCGTCCAACTACCAGACGCCGACCGGCTTCACCTACCGGCTGATGAGCGTCGACTTCCTGACCGTGGGCTCGGCCTTCGGCGCCTCCGGCAGCACGCTGACGATCAGCTTCGACCGGCCCGTCACCGGCTTCAGCGTGGACTTCGCGCTCGATGACCCGGACCACCTCTCCACGCTGAGCTTCAGCACCAACGCCGCGGGCGCGGCCAGCAGCATGGGCGCGCTGACGCCGGGCTTCCGCTATCCGGAAGGCACGCTCTCGTTCAGCGGCGCCGCCTTCACCGTGTTGACCGTGCGCTCCGACGCGATCGACTTCCAGCTCGACAACCTGCGCATCACCACCGCCGTGCCGGAACCCACGGACCTGCTTCTGCTGGGCGCCGGCCTGCCGGTGATCGCCTGGGCGCGTCGCCGCGCTGGCGCCCGCAAGAGCTGAACGCACTCATCCACCAAGGAGACATCGACCATGAAGACCCTCATGACGCGCAAGAGCACCTGGCTCGCCGCCGCCAGCGCCCTGCTGGCCCTCGCTCCCCAACAAGGCTGGTGCTGGGGCCACACCGGCCACGTCGGCATCAGCCAGCTGGCCGCCCAGGCGCTGCCGGCCGAGATCCCCGCCTTCCTGCGCAGCGCGCAGTCCATCCAGCAGATCGCCGAGCTGGGCGCCGAGGCCGACGAATCGAAGACCACCGGCGCAGTCACCACCGCCACCGGCACGATCCGCACGCTGTCGACGGTGCATGACGCCGAGCGCGACCCCGGCCACTTCGTCGACATCGACGATGCCGGCTTCGTCATCGGCGGCCTGGTGCCGCTGACCAACCTGCCCGCCACGCGCGAGGCCTTCGACACCGCGCAGCGCAACGCCACCAACCCCGGCGGCCAGACGCAGTACGGCGGCTACCTGCCCTACGCGATGATCGACGGCTTCCAGCAGATCCGTAAGGACTTCGGCATCTGGCGCGCGCTGAACGTCGGCCTGGCCCAGGCCACGACCGATGCCGACAAGGCCTACTTCCGCTTCCAGCTGCAACTGCGCCAGCAACTGATCGTGCGCGACATCGGCTACTGGAGCCACTTCGTCGCCGACGCCAGCCAGCCGATGCACGTGTCCGTCCACTTCAACGGCTGGGGCTCCTACCCGAACCCGAACGGCTACACCACGTCCGGCATCCACTCGCCGTTCGAAGGCGCATTCGTCCGCAACTTCGTCGACTTCACGGCCGTGGCCGCGCAGATGCGCCCCTACACCGACCGCGGCGTCAGCACCTACGAGCAGCGCGTGCCGCTGTACCTGGCCGAAAGCCAGGCGCAGATCGTGCCGGTCTACCAGGCCGCCAAGGACTCGGGCAACGACAACTACAAGACCAACAAGCCGGCCGAGATGGCCATCGTGATGAAGCAGCTCGCTGCCGGCGCGTCGGAGTTGCGCGACCAGATCGTCGATGCCTGGCGCCAGAGCACGCAGGTCACCGTCGGCTTCCCGCTGGTGCGCGTAAGCGACGCCGAGGCGGGTCTGGTGCGGATCACGCCGGCGACGTTCGGGTCGGACTGATCCTCCAGCGAACCATTCGCCTTCGGGGGCGGCGAGGCCTGAACAGGGACTCGTCGCCCCTTGCCATTCAAATCGCCAACGCCGTCGTGCTCTTCACCTCCTCCATCACCGCATACGTCCGCGTCTCGCGCACGCCCGGCAGCGTCCAGATCACGCTGCCGATGAACTCTCGGTAGGCGGTCATGCTGGCCACGCGGGTCTTCAGCAGATAGTCGAAGCCGCCGGCCACCAGGTGGCATTCGAGGATTTCGGGGCGGGCCTGGACGGCGGCCTTGAAGTTGTCCATCACATCGTGCACCGTGCGGTCCAGCAGGATCTCGATGAAGACCAGCATCGACTGGCCCAGCTTCTCGGGATTCAGCCGCGCCTCGTAGCCGAGGATGTAGCCTTCGCGGGTGAGGCGCTTGACGCGCTCGAGCACGGCTGTTGGCGATAGGTGCACCGCCTCGGCCAGCTTCAGATTGGAGATGCGCCCGTCGGCCTGCAGCACGCGCAGGATGCGGGCGTCGATCGTGTCGATGCCGTTGTCATATCGGGAATCGCTGCTCATGCCGAATTTTCCACTACAGGCGACACCATGATCTGAATTTAATTCATCGACAGCGCTCCTACAGTCCCCATCATCACTAAATCGGACGCCTTCGCCATGACCGCCTTCGCCCTGCTGCCCGAAATCCCCCGCCTGCCGGATCCGTATCGCGAGGAGATCGGCGTCGTGAGCGCGCTGGCCGACGGCGTGCGCGCCGCGCTGGACTGGCCGGCCGTGATCGCCCAGGCCGCCCCCTGGGTCGATCAGGTGCGCGCGAACCCGTCGCCGTTCTGGGCAATGGAGTCGCTGCTGCGCGAGTACCCGATCACCTCCGCCGAGGGCCTCGCGCTGATGCGCCTGGCCGAGGCGCTGCTGCGCGTGCCCGATGCGCCGACCGCGATCGCGCTGACGGCCGACCAGCTCGGCCGCGCCGATTTCGACGGCGCTTCCGAAGGCCCGCACAAGATGCTCGCCAGCATCTCGGCCACGGCCATCTCGCTGTCCAAGAAGTTCCTGCCGGGCTCGGAGGACGAGGGCGGCCTGCTGAAGCGCCTGGGCGCGCAGACGGTGGTTGCGGCCACGGTGCGCGCGATCCAGTTGCTGGGCCGGCAGTTCGTGCTGGGCCGCAACATCCGTGAGGCGATGGACGAGGCGGCCTCGGCGCGCCGCGTGCAGGGCATGCTGCGCTTCAGCTACGACATGCTGGGCGAGGGCGCCCGCACGGAGCACGATGCCCAGCGGTATCAAGCCGCCTACATCGGCGCGATCAAGGCGATCGCCGGTGGCCGCAAGGCGGAGTCGCCCGAGGTGGCCGACGGCATTTCGATCAAGCTGTCCGCGCTGTTCTCGCGCTACGAGGTGCTGCAGCGCGACCGCGTGTTCGTCGAGCTGCTGCCGCGCGTCTGGGAGCTGATCGAGCTGGCCGCCGCCGCCAACATCAACCTGACGATCGACGCCGAGGAGGTCGACCGGTTGGAACTGAGCCTGGACGTGCTCGACGCGCTGGCCGCCCGCATCGCCGGCGCCTACCCGCAGTGGCGCGGCTTCGGCCTGGCCGTGCAGGCCTACCAGACGCGCGCGCTGCAGGTCGTCGACGAGGTGGCCGCGATCGCGCGCAAGCACGGCCTGCGCTTCATGGTGCGCCTGGTCAAGGGCGCCTACTGGGACGGCGAGATCAAGCGCGCCCAGGAGCTGGGCCTGGCCGGCTACCCGGTCTTCACGCACAAGCAGCACACCGACGTCTCCTATCTCGCCTGCGCCAAGCGCCTGATCGAGCATGCGGACGTGATCTACCCGCAGTTCGCCAGCCACAACGCCGGCACCATCGCCGCGATCGTGCAGATGGCGCGCCAGGCGAAAGCGCCGTTCGAGATGCAGCGCCTGCACGGCATGGGCGAGGGTGTCTACCGCGAGGTGCTGAAGGACGGAGCTATCCCCTGCCGCGTCTACGCGCCGGTGGGCGAGCACCGCGACCTGCTGGCCTACCTGGTGCGGCGCCTGCTGGAGAACGGCGCCAACTCGTCCTTCGTCCACCAGCTGGCCGACGTGAACGTGCAGGTGCCCGAGCTGCTCGGTTCGCCGCTGGACGAGATCCAGCGCAGCGGCTCGCAGCCGCTCCCGCGTGAGCTGTACGGCGCCGGCCGCGCCAACTCCACCGGCGCGGACCTCACCGTGCCGGCGCAGCGCGTGGCGATCCATGAGGCGCTGAAGACGACCGAGGTGCCGCCGATGGCCGAGGCCCGTGCGGACGAGGTCGACGCCGCGATGCAGCGCTTGGCCGCCGGCTTCCCGGCCTGGAACGCCACGCCGGTGAGCGAGCGCGCCGCGATCCTGCGCCGCGCGGGCGACGCGCTCGACGCGCGCCTGGCCGAGTTCTGCGCGCTGCTGGTCAAGGAAGCATTCAAGACCCAGGCCGATTGCGTCGCCGAGGTCCGCGAGGCCGTCGACTTCCTGCGTTACTACGCCAACCAGGCCGAGGCGGATGCGGCCGGCATGAACGGCCGCGGCGTCTTCGTCTGCATCAGCCCCTGGAACTTCCCGCTGGCGATCTTCGCCGGCCAGGTGGTCGCCGCGCTGGTGCCCGGCAATACGGTGGCGGCCAAGCCCGCGGAGCAGACGCCGTTCGTCGCGCTGAAGATGGTGGAGCTGTTGCACGCGGCCGGCGTCCCGCAGGACGCGCTGGTGCTGCTGCACGGCCCGGGCGAGACGGTCGGCGCCGGCCTGGTGGCGCACCCGGCGACGGCCGGTGTCTGCTTCACCGGCTCGACGGCGGTGGCGCAGATCATCAACCGCTCATTGGCGAGCAAGGCCGAGGGCCAGGTCTTGCCCCTGATCGCCGAAACCGGCGGCCTGAACGCGATGGTGGTGGACTCGACCGCGCTGCCCGAGCAGGTGATCGACGCCGTGGTGCAGAGCGCCTTCCGCTCGGCCGGCCAGCGCTGCTCGGCGCTGCGCCTGCTGTGCGTGCAGGACGAGATCGCCGACGGCGTGATCGAGATGCTGCGCGGCGCGCTGCAGCAGCTGTGGGTGGGCCTGCCGGCCGACCTGGCGACCGACGTCGGCCCGGTCATCGACGACGAGGCCTTCGCCAATGTCGGCGCCCATGTGGCGCGGCTGAAGCGCGAGGCCACGCTGATCGCCGAGGCACCGGTGCACGACACGATGCCGCGCCAGATCCGCCCGGTGGCATTCGAGCTGCAGGCCGTCGAGCAACTGGGCGCCGAGATCTTCGGCCCGGTGCTGCACGTCGTGCGCTTCAAGGAAGACGTGGACGCCGTCGTCGAGCGCATCAACGCGCTCGGCTACGGCCTGACCCTGGGCATCCAGACCCGCATCGACAGTCGCGCCCAACGCCTGGCCGACAAGGCCCGCATCGGCAACGTCTACGTCAACCGCAACATCATCGGCGCCGTCGTCGGCGTGCAGCCCTTCGGCGGCGAGGGCATGTCCGGTACGGGCCCGAAAGCCGGCGGCCCGAACTACCTGAAGCGCTTCTGCGCGGAACCGGTGCAGGACGCTGCGCCGCTCGCTAACGGCGCCACCGCCAACGTGAGCACCGCCCGCCTGCCCGGGGCCGACGCCGGCTGGGCCACCACGCCGCTGGCGGAGCGCGCCGCCGCGATGCGCCGTGCCGGCCTGGCCCCGCTGGCCGATGCCGCCGAGCGCCAGTTCGCCGAGCAGGAGCTGCCGGGCCCCACCGGCGAAAGCAACACGCTGCGCCAGCACGCCCGCGGCGTGATCGCCGTGCTGGCCGATGGCACCGGCCTGCCGGCCGTGGCCTCGGCGCTGCTAGCCGGCAACAGCGTGGCCTGGTTGACCGATGTCGGCGCAGATGCGCAGCGCCAGGCACTGCTGAAGGCCGGCGTGCCGGCGGCGGCGCTGACCTTGCTGCCGCAGTCGGCGCTGGACGGCGTTCTCGACGACGCGGGCCTCGCCGGCCTGGCCGTGCCCGCCGCGGCGCCGGAGCTGCTGCAGCGGCTGCAGCAGCGGCTGGCCGCACGGCCCGGCGCGATCCTGCCGCTGATCGTCGCGGCCGGCCATCCGCGCCAGCTCTACCGCTTCGCGGCCGAGCAGACGCTGACGATCAACACGGCCGCCGCCGGCGGCAACGCCGCGCTGCTCGCGGGTACCCACTGAGCCGGGGCTGACGTCCAACCTACACTGACCGCCATGGCACTTCCTCGCATCGCATTCATCGGCGGCGGCAATATGGCCTCCGCGATCATCGGCGGCCTGTTGCGCGCCGGTCATCCCCGCGCCTCGCTGACCGTCATCGAACCCTTCGAACCGCAACGCCAGAAGCTGTGCGCGGACTTCGGCATCGAGGCGCTGGCCGCGGCCGATGCGAGCCTGGCCGACGCCGGCCTGCTGGTCTGGGCGGTCAAGCCGCAGATGTTCGCCGCGGCCGCCGCGCCTTGTGCCGGCGCGATCGGCGGCGCCTTGCAGCTGTCGGTGATGGCCGGCATCCGCAGCGATGCGATCGCCCGCGCCACCGGCAGCGAGCGGGTCGTCCGCGCGATGCCCAACACGCCGGCGCTGATCGGCGAAGGCATTGCCGGGCTGTTCGCACGCACGGCCGTGTCGGCCGAGGACAAGGCGCTGGTCGAACAGGTGCTGGCGCCGACCGGCACCAGCCTCTGGGTCGGCCAGGAGGCCGATCTCGACGCGGTGACCGCGCTGTCGGGCTCCGGCCCGGCCTATTTCTTCTACATCGTCGAGGCGATGATGGCCGCCGCCGTCGAGATGGGCCTGACGGCCGAGCAGGGCCGCCAGCTCGCGCTCGCCACCTGCGGCGGCGCCGCCGCGCTGGGCCTGCAGTCGAGCGAATCGCCGGCGGTACTGCGCGAGCGGGTCACGTCCAAGGGCGGCACAACCTATGCGGCGATCACCAGCTTGCAGGCCGACGGCGTCGGCGCGGCAGTGCAGCGTGCCGTCAAGGCCGCGCAGATCCGCGCCCGCGAACTCGGCGACGAATTCGGCGGCTGACGTCAACGCATGGGACGAGCAAGCCGCGACAGCCTGCGCGACTGGCTGCGCGCGCCGGGTTCGCTGAGCAAGCGCCTGGCGGCGCTGGGCGAGCGCTATGAGGTCCAGGTCTTGCGGCAACGGTTGACCCCGTTCCGCAAGCCTGAGCGCGACGCGCTGGGCCTGCCGGGCCGCGGCTGCACCGTCGTGCGCGAGGTGATCCTGTGGATGGACGGCCGGCCGCTGGTCTGGGCCCGCTCCTCGCTGCACCAGCGCTCGCTGGCCGGCCCATGGAAGGCGGTGAGGGGCCTCGGCTCTAAGCCGCTGGGCCACTTGCTCTACGACGACCCGCGCGTCACCCGCAGCGAGCTGCAGCCGCGCCGCCTGGCGCGCTATGGCCACACGCGCCGCCAGATGTGCCGGCAGTGGCTGGCCGCCACCGGCGAGCCGGCGTCGCCGCAGATGCTGTGGTCTCGCAACTCGGTGTTCCGCCGCCGGGGTGCGGAGCTGCGGGTGATGGAGTTGTTCGCGCCCGGGTTGGAGCGGGTGCCCGGACTCCGCTGAAAATCAGCGTCATGTCCACGCAACCGCCCGCATCGTCGCCATCGACGGAGACATCCCCGATCCCGATCGTGCTGCTGTGGCGCGCGCTGCGCCCGGCCCGGATGCAGGTCGACGGCCGCGAGCGGCTGCGCGCCGCCGTCGGCGCCGGCGTCGGCATGCTGCTCACGGCGCTGCTCGCGCAGCTGTGCATCGCCACGCACCTGATGCCCAGCGCCGTCTGGCTGGTGGCACCGCTGGGCGCCAGCGCCGTGCTGGTGTTCTGCGTGCCGGCGAGCCCGCTGGCGCAGCCCTGGTCCGTCGTCGGCGGCGATACGCTGTCGGCGGCGGTGGGCATCGCCTGCTGCGCGCTGCTGGGCAGCAATCCGGTGTCGGCGGCGATCGCCGTCGCGCTGGCGATCGTGGTGATGTTCGCGCTGCGCTGCCTGCATCCGCCCGGCGGCGCGGCGGCGCTGCTGATGGTGATGGCCGGCATCCAGGACTGGCGCTTCGCGCTGTTCCCGGTGCTCGTCAACACGCTGGTGCTGGTGACCGTCGGCATGGCCTACAACAAGCTCACCGGGCGCCGCTATCCGCACATGCAGAGGCCGCCCGCGCCGGCCGGCCAGCCCGCCGCGGCGCGCTTCGAGGAACAGGACCTCGACGCCGTGCTGGCCCGCTACAACCAGGTGCTGGACATCCCGCGCGACGACCTGAGCGAGCTGCTGCATGCGGCCGAGCTGCGCGCCTACCAGCGCGAGTTCGGCACCTTGCGCTGCGCCGACATCATGTCCACCGAGCCGAAGACCGTGCAGTTCGGCACGCCGCTGCAGGAGGCCTGGGAGACGCTGCGCAGCTACAACATCAAGGCGCTGCCGGTGGTCGACCGCGCGCGCCGCGTGGTCGGCATCGTGACCCTGGCCGACTTCATGCGCGCCGCGCCGCTGGACGAGCATGCCGGCTTCGCCGAGCGGCTGCGCGGCTTCCTGCGGGCAACACCTGGCCCCAATTCCGACAAGGCCGAGGTGGTCGGCCAGATCATGACCCGGCAGGTGCGCGTGCTCAGCGCGGACCGACCGGTGTCGGAGCTGGTGCCGCTGTTCGCCTCGACCGGCCACCACCACATCCCGATCGTGGGACAGGAAGCACGGCTCGTCGGCATCCTGACGCAGTCCGATCTGGTGGCCGCGATCAGCCGTCGATCTTCGACGTTAGGCCCCCCCTAATTCCCAGTTCCGACGGTGTGTCGCAAGACCGAGGTGCGCCCCTAAACTGGCTGCCCGAGGGAGGTTCCATACAGCAGTAGACACAGGAATCTCATGAAGACACGCCAGGTCACCATCTTCAACGGCGAGTGCTACGACGTGCCACAGTGCATCCAGCGCATCGACCACCAGTCCACCCACGGCTGGCAAGTCCGCTACAACGGCACGAAGCTTTTTTCGGACCATTCGCAAGACGGCAGCGGCGCCGGCGCCGCGCTGGCCGCTGCCATCAAGGCACTGCAGGCCCGCATCGCCAAGGCACCCGCGCCATCGCGGCTCCAGCGCCGCCCCAGCGGCACCAAGACCAGCGGCCTGCCCGTCGGCATCTCCGGCCCGGTCGTCCGCCAACGTGCCGGCAGCCGCGTGCGCGACTGCAGCTTCGCCGTCTCCCTGCCGTGCTACGGCTCCCCGCCGCGAGGCCGTAGCGTCTACATCGGCACGGAGAACACCTACACCCCCGAGAAGTACCACGCCGCGCTCGCCAAGGCCGTGGCCCTGCGCGGCGAGGCCGAAGCCGCCTACCAGCGCGCCGCCACCCGCGCCCGCCGCGCTGGCAGCAAAGCGCTGGCGGAGGTGGTGGAGGGGACGTAACGCGTTAGCTGCGCGGGCCGGCTAGGTCGCCGGCGTCGACACCTGGATCTCCTCGTCGTTGACCCGCACCTCCAGGCCGAAGCCCGCGTGCAGCAGGCGCGCGAAGGCCTCCACGTTACCGGCATCGAACACGCCGCCGATGCCGATGCGCGCGGCGGCCTCGTCCTTGATCACCAGTTGCTTGACGCCATAGCGGTTGAACTGCCGCGCCGCCTCGGCGAGGCTGACTTCGTTGAACACCAGCTTGCCCTGCAGCCAGCCCAGGCTGGCGCTGACCTGCTGGGGCGACTGCAGGGTGACCAGCACATTGCGCGCATCGGCCAGCGCGACGTGGTCGCGTGTCAGCACCGTGGGCTGGCCCTGGTCCTCGCCCTGCACCTGCACGCGGCCTTCCAGCACCGTCACGTTCAGATGATCGCCTTCGCGGTAGAGCGAGAACTTGGTGCCCAGCACGGTCACCGTCTGTTTGCCCGCATGGATCACGAAGGGGCGCCGTGCATCGTGGGCGATGTCGAAGAAGGCCTCGCCGCTTTCCAGCCACACCTGCCGCGCCTGGGCCGTCACCGCCGTGCGCAGCTGCGTGGCGGTGTTCAAGGTCAGCTGGGAGCCATCGGCCAGCTTGACGGACTGGCGCTGGCCGCGGGCGGTGGCGTAGTCGACGGTGTCTTGCCGCGTCGATCGGAGGTCGCCGGCGATGACGAGCACCAGCACGGCCAGGCTCAGGCCGGCGGCTGCGCGCTGCAGCGTCGGCCGGGCCATCCAGCGCCAGCCGCTGCTTCGCGGGGGCCGGGATGCAGCCTCCGGTGCCTTCGCCGGCTTCAGCGCGCGCAGGCGATCGGCCCGCTGCCAGGCCTGGTCCAGGCGCAGGAAGGCCACGCGGTGAGCCGTCGATTCATCGAGCCAGCGCCGCAGTGCGGCCTGGCGTTCTGCGGGCAGGTGCCCGTCGCTGCGGTCGCGCTCGGCGATCCAGTCGGCCGCGCGGGCCTCGATGGTTTTCAGTTCTTCGTTTTTCATTGTGTTTTCCGTCCCTTGCGCAGCGGGCCCGCGACGCCGGTCGACGCGCCGCCGCTGCCCAATCCGGTGGCCTGGAGCGCCAGTGCCAGTGCGCGCACGCCCTTGGAGACCTGGCGCTCCACGGTGTCTTCGGTGATGCCCATGCGCGACGCGACCTCGCGCTGCGAAAGCCCTTCGATCTTGCGCAGCTCGATCACCTCGCGGCAGCGCGCCGGCAGCAGGTTCAGGGCCAGCTGCAGCAGCTTCAGCTCGCTGCGCGCCGACAGGTGGCGCTCGGGGCTCAGTTCGTCCAGAGTCGGCGCCAGCGCATCCATGTCGGCATAGGTCTCGATCGACACGATCTGCGCACGCCGTGCGCGGTCGATCAGCAGATGGCGAGCCGTCGTCAGCACGAAGGCCTGGGCCGACTCGGGCCGCTTGCGCGCGCAGCCGTCGAACACGCGGGCGTAGACCTCCTGCCGCAGGTCGGAAATTTCATCGACGTCACGCCAGTTGCGGCGCAGGAAGCGCTCCAGCAGGCCTTCCAGCGGCAGCACCTCATCCACGAACCAGGCGTTCAACTCATCAGTGTCCAACACGGCTCCTCTCGCCGGCGGAGCTTGCCACGGTCTGTGGACGGAGTCCGCCTGTCTGTAGTGACGAACGGCCGCGAAAAATCCGGTACGGCGCCACAAAAATATTTGCGCCGCGCGGATTTCGGTGCCTGCCTCGTCTTCTCTTTCATGACCGATTCCCAGCAAGCTGCCCTGGATTCCCTGTTCCTGAGCTTATGCCCCGGCGACGCGCCCGGCCTGGTCGTCGGCGTGGCGCAGCAGGGCCGCGCGGTCTACCGCCGCGGCTTCGGCCTGGCCAGCATCGAGCACGGCGTGGCCAACACCCCGTGGACGCGGATGCGCATCGGCTCCACCAGCAAGCAGTTCACCTGCCTGGCCGCGCTGCTGCTGGCCGAGCAGGGCCGGCTCGACCTGGACGCCAGCGTGCGCGAGCTGCTACCCGAGCTGCCGCCGCTGGAAGCCGAGCCGACGCTGCGTCAGCTGATGACCCACACCAGCGGCTACCGCTGCTACCTGGACCTCGGCTTCATCAGCGACGGCATGGCCATCAAGCCGCCCGGCGTCGCCTGGGCGACCCAGCTGCGCCAGCGCGAGGCCAACTTCGCCCCGGGCGCGAACATGGTCTATTGCAACAGCGGCTACCACCTGCTGTCGCTGGCCATCGAGCGGCGCAGCGGCATGCGCTTCGAGGAATTCCTGCAGCAGCGCATCTTCACGCCGCTGGGCATGCGGGACACCTGTTCGGTGCCCAGCGATCTTGAGCTGCATCGCGGCGTCGCCACGCTGCACGTACCGCGGCCGCAGGGGCAGGGCGGTGGCTGGCGGCGCGGCATCTTCCCGAGCGAGGAGCTGCGCGGGGAGGGGGCGATGGTCTCCACGATCGACGACATGCTGCGCTGGCTCGCCCACCTGCGGGCGCCCACGCTGGGCAACGCGGCCAGCTGGCGGCAGATGCTGGCGCCGACGCGGCTGAGCAGTGGCCTCGTGAATCCCTATGGCCTGGGCCTGATGCGCCACGACTACCGCGGCCTCGAGGTGATCCACCACCCCGGCGGCGTGATCGGCGGCGCCAGCCAGATGTTGACGGTGCCCAGCGAGGGCCTGGACGTCATCGTCATCAGCAACGGCGTGCAGGCGAGCCCGCGGGAGCTGGCCCAGCGGATCGTCGATACCCTGCTGGGCGATGAACGGCTCGGGCCCGCGGCCGTGCATGCGGCCAGCGCGCGCTTCGGGCCGATGCTGGGCCGCCGCTACGTGGGTCGCGATTCGGGCCTGCTCATGGGCTTTGCCGAAGCAGCGGGCGGCACGCTGGGCCTCTGCCTGGCGAACGGTCCGGCGCTGCCGCTGCGCGACGAGGGCGAGCAGCTGCGCCAGCCCTTCGAGGACATGGCGATCGGTCCCTTCGCGCTGGCCACCGGTGAGTTGGCGACCGAGGGCGACGCGCCGCCGGTGCTGCAGCTGCGCGAGGCCGGCCGCAGCGAACCGTTCGAGCTGCTGGCGCCAACGCCACCCGCCGTGGCCGAGGTCGGCGCCGCGCTGGCCGGCCGCTACCGGTCGGCCGATCTTGCCGCCGACGCCGTCGTTCAACTGGAGGGCGGGCGGCTGTGCCTGCAGATCTTCGGCGCCTACGGTGGCAACCGCCTTGAGCTGCAGGCCTTCTCGGCCGACGTGTTCGGCTGTCAGGAGATCGACCCGCACCAGATCCAGCCGCGCACCGCCGCGCTGCGCGTGCACCGCCGGGCCGGGCGCGTGGCGGGCTTTCGCATCGACACGCCGCGGACCCGCCATCTGTGGTTCGAGCGCCTCGACGACGCTTCTCCTTCCAACGACCTTGCTTCCTGAACCGCCACGACATGCTTGTACTTCGCAAACCCTATCTGCTCTTCATCGGTGACGTTCGCAGCGCGGTCGATGCCAAGACCGCCTTCGGCCTGGTCGACTGGTGCCCGGACGACGTGCTCGGCGAGCTCGCCTTCCCGCAGGCGGCGCTGAGCACCGGCAAGCCGGCGATGAGCGTCGCCGAGGCCGCCGCCGCCGGTGCCGGCTCGCTGCTGATCGGCATCGCGCCGGCCGGTGGCGCCCTGCCTGCGCACTGGTTGCCCAGCCTGCTGGACGCCGTGCGTGCCGGGCTGGACATCGTCAGCGGCCTGCACACGCGGCTGACCGACATCCCCGAGCTGGTGGACGCCGCGGCCGCGGCCGGCGTGCGGCTGCAGGACGTGCGCCACGGGGCCTGGCCGCGAGTCACCGGCACCGGCCGCAAGCGCAGCGGGCGGCGCGTGCTGACCGTCGGCACCGATTGCGCGTTGGGCAAGAAGTACACGGCGCTGGCGCTGACCCGCGCCCTGCAGGCCCGCGGCGTGCCGGCCACCTTCCGCGCCACCGGCCAGACCGGCGTGATGATCTCCGGCAGCGGCGTCGCCATCGACGCGGTGGTGTCGGACTTCATCGCCGGCGTGGCCGAGCAGCTGTCGCCCGACAACGCCGACGATCACTGGGATGTGATCGAAGGCCAGGGCTCGCTGTTCCATCCGGCCTATGCCGGCGTCAGCCTGGGCCTGCTGCACGGCTCGCAGCCCGACGCGCTGGTCATGTGCCATGACGCGGGCCGCCGCCACATCGCCAGCCTGCCCGGCTTCGCCACGCCGCCGCTGGCCACGGCCATCGAGGCCTGCCTGAGCGCCGGCCGGCTCACCAATCCCGCGGTCCGCTGCATCGGCGTCAGCGTCAATTCGTCCTCGCTCGGCGAGGCGGCCTGGCGGGACTACCGCGAGCAGCTGCAGGCCGAGCTGAATCTGCCGGTCGTCGATCCGATGCGGGGCGGTGTCCAGGCGCTGGCCCAGGCCATTCATCACTACAGCAAGGAGTCTTTCCATGTCGCTTGAATGCACGATCAGCTTTGAAAGCTGGGAACTGCAGGAACCGTTCGAGATCTCGCGCGGCGTGCTCACCGAGATCAAGAGCCTCACCGTTCGCCTGAGCGACGGTCGTGGCCACGCGGGTTTTGGCGAGGCCATCGGCGTTGCCTACAAGGGTGAGAACACCTTGTCGATGGCCGCGCAGATCGAGGACGCCGCGCCCCGGCTCGATGCCGACCTGAGCGGCGAGGACCTGCTCCGCCTGATGCCGCCCGGCGGCGCCCGCAATGCGGTGGACTGCGCGCTGTGGGACCTGCGTGCAAAGCAGTCCGGCCGGCGCGCCTGGCAACTGGCCGGCCTGCCCAGCGTCGAGCCGGTGCAGACCGCCTACACGATCGGCCTCGGCAGCGAGGCCGATGTGCGGCGCAAGATCCGCGCCGCCCGCCACCTGCCGATGCTGAAGCTGAAGGCCGACGCGAACCGCCACCTCGACATGGTGCGTTTCGCCCGCGAAGAGCATCCCGAGGCCCGCCTGGTCATCGACGCCAACCAGGCCTGGAGCCGCGAACTGCTGGAACGCATCCTGCCGGAGCTGCGGGCCCAGCGCGTCGAGCTGATCGAGCAACCGGTGATGCGCGGCACCGATGCGCAGCTGGATGGCCTGCAGTCCCCGATCCCGCTGGCGGCCGATGAGTCCTGCGTGGACCGCGCGTCGCTGCCCGAACTGCAGGGCCGCTACCAGTACGTCAACATCAAGCTGGACAAGTCCGGCGGCCTGACCGAGGCGCTGGCCCTGTCGCGCAGCGCCAAGGCGCTGGGCTTCGGCTTGATGGTGGGCAATATGGGCGGCAGCTCGCTGTCGATGGCGCCCTCCCATCTGATTGCCCAGCACTGCCGCTATGTCGATCTGGACGGGCCAATGCTGACCCGCACGGACAGGGCCCCGGCGATGCGCTATGACGGGGCCCTGCTGCACCCGGCCGAACCGGGGCTCTGGGGTTAACGCTCCACTAAGGCCCCAAGCGCGCCGGCGACAGCATCTCGGCGCTCAGGCCGAAATCGGCGATGCGGGCCGGAAGCGGCCGGCCCCGCGCCAGGGCCGCGCAGGCCTCGCCCATCGCGGCACTGGTCTGGATGCCATAGCCACCCTGGGCGGCGAGCCAGAAGAAGCCCGCCGCCTGCTCATCGAAGCCACCGACCAGGCCACCATCCGCCACGAAGGAGCGCAGCCCGGCCCAGGTGTGGCTGGGCCGGCGGATCGTCAGCGTCGTCATCTGCTCGATCCGGTCGATCGCCAGCGCCACGTCCAGCTCCTCGGCCTGCACGTCGTGCGGCAGGACCGGGTCGGCATTGGCCGGCGATCCCAGCAGCAGGCCCGCATCGGGCTTGATGTACCAGTCCTCGTCGGCGCCGATGACCAGCGGCCAGGCGTGGGTGTCCAGCCCGGCCGGCGGAGCGAACATGAAGGCCGAGCGGCGCCGCGGCTCCAGGCCGATCGGCCGCACGCCGGCCAGCTGCGCGATCGCGTCGGCCCAGGCACCGGCCGCGTTGATCACCACCGGCGCGCGGTAGCGGGTCTCACCCACCTGCCCGGCATGCACGGTCCAGTCGGCGCCATCGCGCTCGATGGCCAGCACCTCGGCATTGCAGACCAGCTCGCCGCCGGCGCGGCGCATGTCGCGCAGGAAACCCTGGTGGATCGCATGCACGTCCATGTCGACCGCCTCGGGCTCGTCGATGGCGCCCAGCAGCAAGTGCTGGTGCAGCACCGGCACTCGCGCGCACGCCTCCGCGGGACTCAGCCGCCCTGTGTTCGACGTGATCGAGCGCATCACCTCCCAGTGCCGCTCGTACTTCTCGCGCTGGGCTTCGGTGGCGACGAAGAGCGCGCCGCGCGGTGTCAGCAGCGGATGCTCGGCGAAGCCCTCGGGCGGCTGCTCGAAGAAGCGGCGGCTCGCCCGCGTCAGCGCGCGCACCTGCGGATTGCCGTAGCTCTCCATGTACAGCGCGGCCGAGCGGCCGGTCGAGTGATAGCCCGGCTGGCTCTCGCGCTCGAGCACGATCGTGCGGGCCTGCGGTGCGAGCCAGCGCGCGACCGAGGCGCCGGCGATGCCGCCACCGATGACGATGCAGTCGGCCGAGGTGAGGTCGCTCATGAGGCCTCCTGGAAGCCGTGAGGGTCGGCCACGCGAGGCCAGTAGTCGAGATCGCGCACCCGGTAGGGCAGCGCCGCGAAGTCCATGTCGATCGCGCCGGGTGTCGTCACGTAGAGGATCTGCCGCGCCAGCGGCGCGAACTGGGCGTGGAAGTGCTGGGTGGACTTCACGACGATCAGCTTCTTGCGCAGCAGGTCGATGCCCAGGCCGGTGAACACCGCCGGCGAGAACACCTGGCTGCGCACGCTGACCAGCACGATGTCCACGCCATTGCCCGCCCGCAGCCAGACGCTGGGGCCCAGCGGCGCGCGCTCGTCGTTCGAGTTCAGGCCGGTCTGGAAGTGCTCGTCGGCCACCGCCATCACGATCACTTCCAGGTCGACCGGATCGCCGGAGGCCGGGCCGCACTTGCCGCCCAGGCGCAGGGCGATGCGCGCGCCGACGCCGGCATCACGGCAGATCTGGATCGCGCCGAGATCCCAGAAGGCGCCGATCGCCACATCGGCCGTGTTTCGGTCCAGCAGCGCCCGCAGGATGAAGGTGCTGTCGCTCATCGCGCCGCCGCCGGCGTTGTCGGCGATATCGGCGATGACGACGGGGCCGTCCTTCGGCTCATCGCTCTGCCGCAGTGCTTCGGCAATCGTCAGCATCGCCGTGGCCGTCTGCTCGCGCAGCGCCCAGAACTCGCGGCCCAGCTGCGCGGCCAGTCGCGCGGCCAGGGCCGCGTCGCCGTCGGTCACCACCCAGATCTTCGCGCCCGATTCGGGCACGTCGCCCCAGGGGAAGCCGTGGCCCAGCGATACCGAAAGCACGCCGGGCCACTGTTCGATCTGCTGCATCCGGCGCACGAAGCCGGCCATCGGCTCGCGCGTCGTGTGCCACAGGCCCACCATCTTGCAATCAAACATCGCGGTGGTCGGCTTGACCCGGCCCTGCGCCGTATCGAGCACGATGCGCAGCAGCTCCTGCAGGCGCGGCAGTGCATCGACGTGCGGATATTCCTTGTACGCGATGATCGCGTCGGCCGAGCGCTGCATCAGCTCCGTGGTGTGGCAATGCAGGTCGAGCTCGACGCCGATCGGCACGCGCGCGCCGACGATCGCGCGCACGCGTGCGATCAGGTCGCCCTCGCAGTCGTCGCAGCCATCCGCGGCCATGGCGCCGTGCAGGATCAGGATCACGCCGTCCACTGGCAGCGCCGCCCGGAGATCCTCAAGGATGTCGTCGCGCAGGCTCTCATAGACCTTGCGCACGGTGCGGCCCAGCGGCTGCGCAAAGGCGCTGACGCTCTCGACCAGCTCGTGTCCGTCGG
>Ga0247779_1000054_pt1 | contig 99733 bp, 125 predicted proteins | sample UWRJL221509R5_FD_179925 | JGI IMG/M metagenome (GOLD analysis project Ga0247779, IMG submission 179925) | Plant litter microbial communities from Arlington Agricultural Research Station in Wisconsin, United States - UWRJ-L221-509R-5 | ecosystem: Environmental > Terrestrial > Plant litter >... | reverse complement strand
GTGGATTGTTTGTGACCACCAAATTACTACACTTCAAGTTTCCTGCATAATCAAGACTATGAATGACCTCAGTCTAAATTTAGGGTTCTTAGAATAGTTTCCCACATTGCCTGTGCTTTATTTACTTGTGCTTATCTTCCAAATATGGCCTGACCGGATATTTAGGTAAAACTAAGGCTCCAACCATATACTATACATATACTCAAAAAAGTTTATATATACGGATACGGTTATTATACACTGTATACTGTATAAATACGGTTTATACGGTATCATTATATGGTTCCTACATAATAAACAGGAAATGACCTTCTTTATATGAAAAAAAAAACACATTCTGATTCAATATACCACACAGACACCATGATTAGTGCTCCTGTGGATGTATGACCCTCAAAACAGCTGAAATAATCCGCAATATTATTTTAATTTCCTAGACATCAGTATCTACTATCATTGCCGACGCAATATAAATTGGTGTACAGTGCCAGATCCTGTTGGGAAATAATCTTAGAAGGTATGGAATTAATAACCTAAGTGTAGTGCTGCATAGGGTAGCATATCTACGCCCTATAGGCGCAAAAATACTTCTAACTGTATAAATTACTGTATACCGTATATTTACTGTATATTGTGTTTTCAGAATTTGGCCTATACATATACAGATATGGATACGGTTTAAACCGTATATATACAGTAATTATACTATATGGTTGGAGCCTTAGGTAAAACACAGACATAAATAGAACTTGAAAAAGTAGCGCTGGCTGTGGGCGCATGCAATGAATCAAAAGGAGGCTGAGTAGACCCGCCGCTCAAGCACAGGCTTGGCTTTCTCGCAGGAAGTTTTCAGAGTATCATTTCAAGTACTTGTTTGGAACGAAGACTCGGAACTTTCGTCTTTTTCAACTCATCCATCTCTGGCCTTTTTTTATGGGATGATCTTGTCAGATGCAGCATTATTCATTATTTCATTATTATAAGACACGAAGCTTAATTTTGTTTAAGAGATGATCGCGGTTACCAAGTCTCTGAAACACATGTACTACACAGTCATAACGCTTTAATCGCCGCCGCACATATCCGTATAAAGGAATAGAATCTTCAACCTTGATTAACGATTAATGATGACTTAGGATGGAGTTCACTTGATACCGAGTATATGTTGTTATAAAGCCTCTTAGTGTAACGAGTTTTAGATGTGCCACAAGTCAATAGTAAATTGGTGGGGAGTCATGGTTATTCATTAAACTAGAGAACACATTGGAGAATGATCTTAGAGACATACAGCTTATTTCATAATTTAACAATCAAGCGTTAAAGTTATCGTCTTGCATAATACTATTCATTTCTCCAGATAATGAGTCTCGTTACAGCTGCGTAATCTGGCAGCTGCTTGCTCTGGGGTAAGATCGCGTTGAGATTCGCCCATCATCTCATAACTAGTAGAACGATGACATTCCAGTCAGTGGCAATGAAATGTCACCATTGTAAATCATCGTGCTTACCCAACCAGAAATTTCCTCACAGTCGCGCTTCTCAGCAAAGGAGGATCAAAATGCAGATGGAGATGTGCAAATTTGTTGTCGTCATCTCCCAGTGTGACATGGTCATCTGCCTTATCAGATACGGGCCGTTGGTGGATACCCATGGAATATGCAAACGAGCAGGAAAAAAGGTTATCATATCGGCGGGTTATCCGGGAAAGTATGTCAGCGAATGCCTCTTTTTCCTTTGCGTCCAAATCACTTATCGATCCGATATGTCGGCGGTGAGGGAGAACTTGAACGACGAATGAAAGCAGTCAACATCATCGAGAAACCGATGTTAAAAATTTCTTACGCAGTATTTCAAAAGGCCATGTAGCCCACCATGGTACGACAGCTAGCCAGTCCTCGTTGGACACGACGATGCGGCCAGTTTCTCCAGGAGCGTTGATTTCTGCCTGAGCGTACTCGCATAGCAGGCAAGCTTTATCTGGATAAATCAGTTAACAAACGTCCTTCGATTTACTATCAAAGGACATACATACCATCTGGACCTCGAGGTGCGTCTGGAGACGGTGTTTGAGTTTGAGCGTAGCGAGCAAGAGACTTTAATTCTTGGGCTGGAATAGTTGGCACGGCAGATAATGACCACGCCTGGCCATGAGGATGAGGATTAGAGCAGCCCATCATGGCCCCCTTGTTCTACATAATAATATCAAACTCAACAGCTCGTTTCTGGGAGTCAAAATTGTCTAAAAACCTCAAATATTTGAACATACTGTATCCCTGGCTGCGAACTTCTGGCTTCGTATATGCGTATCCATTCGTTGATCACCGTTTCTATCTCGCTAGTCGACAAACGCGCCATAGTGAGGTCATGTCTTGGATGAAAAATAACGACATCGCATGCTCCAAAAACAGGTTCGACAGTAAAGAGCGGATGGGAAGGAATAGGTGCTGCAGGGGCCGGAGGATGCAGGATTGCAGCGAAATCATTCTCAAAAGAAAATGTTTTCTCATAGTTGGGGTTCCTTTGGCCACTTGTTCGAAGATTTTCAGGGCATAGATAGCATTGGGGATCGTATTCTGGAAGCGATGTTGCCTGTGGAGGCTCCGTCTGACCTAGCCAAGGCCGTTTAGTGCGATGGGGAGAGACCAAGATATGTTCATTGGTCAAAGGGTTAACTGGCATAATGATGAGCCAAGATTATTCATTATAGATGACCAGACTTACAGCGACGGTGAGGGTGAGTAGCGGGATCGAATTGGGACATGATTGAAAGGAAAAGAAAGAGATGTAAGTCATGTTTGGAAATCGTGATATCTAATCTACAGCCGATCTATAAATAGCTACTCTGCAAGTTGCCGGAATTTATCCTGGATCTCGGCATAGAGAGCATCCAGCTTTTGCTTCACAGCTTCCTTGCCCTGAGAAGGTGACTAGAGCAAAGTAAATAACCGCATAAAGACTGCGAACAAATTCGCTCACCTCGAACTTCATCTGCGACAATTTAAACATGATGTCTGAAGCAGAATCCTTCACCTTGGCAAAAGTGAGATCATTCTGCGTCACCGCTTTGATTGCAGCATCGTGGAAGCCGACAAAATTCTTCAACATGCCGCTCGTCTTGTAGAAGGGGCAATACCGGTCGTACTCGCTCATCCCGTTTTGTTGCAGGAAGTCATCTTTCAGCATGCGCGCCACCTCCAATGTGATCTTATCGTTCTCGCCCAGGGCACTCTTTCCAACCAACTGCACAATTTCCGCGAGATCTTCTTCCTTTTGCAGAATCTCCTTCGTCTTCGTACGCAATTCAACGAAGCCAGGCTCCGTTGATTCATAGTAGGGTTCCAGAACTTTGGTATACTTGGAATATGAAAGGGACCAGTTGACCGAAGGGAAATGTTTCCTTTGGGCAAGTTTTTTGTCGAGACCCCAGAAAACCTGGACAATACCGAGGGTTGCAGAAGTAACAGGATCTGAGAAGTCACCACCAGGAGGAGAGACACTGTCATACGCTCAACAGATTAAAAATGGACCAAAAAGCATACGACTTACGCTCCGACAATAGACACCGTTCCTTGACGCGAAGGATTTCCAATACAAACAACCTTTCCTGCACGTTCGTAGAAACTAGCCAGTTTAGTACTAAGATAAGCGGGATATCCAGAATCAGCGGGCATTTCTGCAAGACGTCCAGAAATTTCACGCAAAGCTTCAGCCCATCGTGATGTCGAATCAGCCATCATAGCGACGTTGGAGCCTTGGTCACGGAAATATTCTGAAAGTGTAATTCCTGTGTAAATGGAAGCTTCACGAGCGGCAACTGGCATGTTTGATGTGTTAGCAACAAGAGTTGTGCGCTTCATGATGGGTTCTTGACGGTCACCAACGTCCATAGTGAGTTCGGGGAACTGAAAAGAAAAGAAGTTGAAAGAAAGTGATAAAAAAACAGTAGAGTCATTACTTACCTCCATCAAGACTTCTGCCATCTTGAGACGGCCATGGTTAGCATATAGTCAATCAAAGTAAACCAACACCATGTACCTCATTTCCGCGTTCTCCGCAGCCAACGTAGACGATAATATCGCTGTTTGAGAATTTGGAAAGAGCTTGTGAAATAACGGTTTTGCCACAGCCGAAAGCTCCTGGAATGGCTGTTGTACCACCTTGCACGCACCTAATCAAGTAATCGGTATCGCAAACAGAAAAGAGCTCAAATGATAGCTTACGGAAACAATGCGTCCAAGATACGTTGACCAGTAGTAAGAGGGTAATCAGCTGTTTGCTTTTCGGCAACAGGACGAGGAGCACGGACAGGCCACAGTTGCATTAAACTGTGCTTCGTCGTTTTGCCTTCAAATTCAGTCTCCAAAACAACGTCCTGCGAAACACTATGAAGCAACAAGATCAACTAGACAGCAGAATGTTTAGTACTTACATTGACGCCGTAACTTCCTTTCTCTGCGATGTGGGTAATCGTTCCAAGTGCGCGTGGTGATAGCATAATTTTGTGATTATCGACCAGCGAATTCTCGTAAACTCCACCGAAGACATCTCCTCCTGTGATGTGATCCCCAACCTTATACACGACTTAACATATGCTAGGATAGGATGAACATTATCTTACCTTGAATGTGCTTGGCTTGAAATCCCATTGAATGGACCTATCAAGGGCATCTGTGTTAATTCCACGAGGAATGTAAATAGAATTCGAGAGCTCCTGAATTGACTAAAGGCTACAGTAAGTTTAACGAAAGTCGGATCCATATAGGACGACGAACACGCAGGGGTCGCTGGATTCCATCGACGATGTTCCCCATAAGACCTGGTAATGATAGTTAGCAGCTACCCAGCAACATAAATCGATTTGATATACCTGGTCCAAGTTCCACACTAAGAGGTTTTCCCGTCCTCAAAACAGGATCGCCAACAGTAACGCCCGATGTCTCCTCATAGACTTGAATCGTAGCCTTGTCTGCCTCGATCCTGATAACCTCTATTATCGTCCACGCGAACTTCTAAATTAGAATACAAGTATCATAGTGACTGAAACCGATGACATACCGCCTACAAGCTCATCATGTCCAACTCGCACAAGCTCGTACATAGCAGCACCAATCATGTTTTCTGCAATGACGACAGGACCTGATACACCAAACACTTGTCCGAATCTGCTCTCTATTTCTTCATCTCTAATCTTTGGTAGATATTTCTTTGCGTTTGGTAGTGCTCCGGCCATGGTGGTTAAAGAAAAGTGGAATACAGCCTTGGTAGATTAGGAGGAGCACAGCACGTTCTCGGGAGCAAGCCGAGCCCGAGAATGACACTATCGGTATGCCGGCAGACACCGAAGAAGCCACGTGAGGGACGCGTACGCCGCATTCACTCAGGGTGAAAGCATTCGTCACTTTAGACTCTACAACCTCTACGACCTCCCACATTATAGAACTATGCCGCCTAAAGCGTAAGCACCTTACACTGTATATGCCTAGCTATTATGCTGAAACTCGTTTAGCGACTGGGAAAAGTGTATGTACCTACTTAGGTATACAGGATTAATAAGACGCTCATAATCTTCCAGATGAGAAGAAGGTCGATGCCAAAGACGACGAGAAGATCGTTGGTAAGTGATGAGTTGTCCTCACGCTGCTCAAATACTGAATTTGACTAGCCCTGGATGACAGCGATATTCAAATTCTGAAAACCTATGTGTGTAATTACGCCATTCGATACAAACTGGATCGAGGCCACTGACATTTTTGATGTTCAGGGCCAAGGACCATACGCTAAGCAACTCAGAGATGTGGAGAAGGATATCAAAGACATTCAAAAGCGGATAAACGAGAAACTTGGTGTGTTAAAAGTTGTTACTTATTACTTCAATTCACTATTTACCATTCATTAGGCGTGAAGGAGTCAGACACTGGTTTGGCCGCCCCGAATTTATGGGATCTCGCCGCTGACAGGCAGAGAATGGGAGAAGAGCACCCGTTACAGGTAGCTCGCTGCACAAAAATCATTAAGATGGATCCCGAACTTGCAAAGGCTGCCAAGGCTGTGAATGCTCATGGTGCTTTACAAGGCCAAAAAGGAGCGGATGAACAGGACAAATATGTCATTAACATCAAACAAATTGCGAAATTCGTCGTTGGATTGGGCGACCGCGTTGCAGACACGGATATTGAAGAAGGCATGCGTGTAGGGTAAGCAAATCTGTCATCTCTGTCATCATCATAGCTAACTCTCCTCAGAGTGGATCGCACAAAGTATCAGATTCAAATACCATTACCTCCCAAAATTGATGCTTCAGTGACCATGATGCAAGTTGAAGAGAAGCCGGACGTAACCTACTCTGATGTCGGAGGTTGCAAGGAACAGATTGAAAAGCTTCGGGAAGTTGTGGAAACCCCTCTCCTCACTGTAAGCCACAGGCAGCCCATCTAAACCACCACCTTGTGCTGACTCTCTTGGTTAGCCCGAACGGTTTTCAAGCCTAGGAATTGATCCGCCAAAGGGTGTCCTTCTCTTCGGACCTCCTGGAACGGGTAAAACGCTTTGTGCTCGAGCGGTTGCGAACCGTACAGATGCGACTTTCATTCGTGTTATTGGATCTGAATTGGTGCAAAAATATGTTGGTGAAGGTGCTCGTATGGTGCGCGAATTGTTCGAAATGGCCAGGAGCAAAAAGGCTTGCATAATTTTCTTTGATGAGGTGGATGCTATTGGTGGTGCGCGTTTCGATGACGGTGCAGGTGGTGACAACGAAGTACAAAGAACGATGCTGGAGTTAATTAACCAGCTGGATGGTTTTGATCCAAGAGGAAATATTAAAGTGCTTATGGCGACGAATCGGTATGTTTTTTCTATGGACTAAAATTCGCTTTTTGCTGAGTCAATCGAAGACCTGACACCCTTGATCCCGCTCTCTTGCGACCTGGTCGTCTTGATCGACGCATTGAATTTTCTCTACCTGATAACGAGGGACGCGCAAACATTCTGCGGATTCACGCCCGAAGGTATGCCTATTTGCGTGGGTGTGTATCCTGTATGGCCGCTGATTTTTCTCAGTATGAGTGTGGAACGCGACATTCGTTTCGACCTCATTGCTAGATTATGCCCCAACACAACAGGAGCAGAACTACGATCTGTCGCCACAGAGGTGCGAATCTATCATCAGGGCCTTATTAAAAATTGTACTCACATTTAAGACAGGCCGGAATGTTTGCCATTCGTGCGAGACGGAAAGTCACTTCGGAGCGCGACTTTTTGGACGCTGTCGAGAAAGTCGTGAGACAGGGAACCAAGTTCTCGAGCACGTACGTTGTTTTGGCTTTTATCTATTTATTGTACTGATTTGTGCTCGCAGACCGCTATACCAAGTGTACAACTAGATTACTCGCTCTTGTTCCTTTGGTTACTTTGTATAATATTATGTCGATAACGTGTTCCTAATTAGTGTAAACATTGATGGTTTTGCTTTGCTTAAAGGCGTGGTAGTACTTTGACACAGCATGCTAAGTTGTAGATCCGGCTTGCACAATGACCACGATCTTGCGTGCAGTATGTAGACGCAGTTATCATCGCCGTGCTCCTCCAGCTTCCTCTGCTGAAATGACTGAATTGCTGGCGCGACATGCAACTACACCATCGCAAACGCTCAATCTTGCTCAACTAATATCCTTCGGGCATCCTATAACCCCAGAATCTGTACTTTCGTCCGGCCAATACGCGCTCTCAGAACTCCCTAGAAGATTAGCCACTCGCGTCCGTTCTTTAGAGGCGCTCCCATTTATTGTCGGAACGAATCCTTATGTGACCAAGACCCTTAATACTTTCAAAGAAAGTTTTCAATGGCTTGCTACTCATCCGCCAGTGACAACCCTTGAGGAGAACGCAGAATTTGTCGACCAACTAGCGGGTCTTGTCCAACGGCATGCAAATGATATTCCAACAATGGCTAAAGGGTGGCTACATTCCATCCAATTCCCAACATGAACTAATATCAGTATCATGTAGCTTCCAAGAATGCTCTCGATACATGTCGCCTACGCAGATTAGTGCATTCTTAGATGGAACCATTCGCAATCGCATTTCGATTCGACTCATTGCTGAACAGCATATCGCCGTTTCTCAGGCCCTTAACTCTCCAAACGATCCTTCTGCATATGTTGGCATAGTTGATATGAAGTGTTCTCCAAAAGCAATGATCAAGATGTGCAGTTCATTTGTAACGGAGCTGTGTGAGGCGACTCTCGGCGCAAGCCCTGCGATAGTTATAGACGGACACAAAGACGCGGAATTCGCGTAAGTTTCATCATTACTTTCATTTATATTGCGTGGCTTCACGTATAGACTGTTAGTTATGTCCCAGTCCACTTGGAGTATATTTTGACCGAAATTCTTAAAAACTCATTTCGAGCGACGGTTGAACAAAATATCAAGCTGCGTAAAGCCGGCAAACCTACCCCCATTCCTCCTGTAGTCATCACCATTTCTCCTCCCACAGCCAACAGTCCCAATGGACACTCAACATATCTTTCTATGAGAATCAGGGACCAAGGAGGTGGTGTTTTATACACGAACATGGACCGAATTTTCTCCTACGCTTTCACCACTGCAGGTCGGGGATCTGAAGCCAATGCAGACGACGGAGGCGGACCTTACGCTGCCCAGCATGTTGGCGGAAGCGCCTCTATTGGAGGTGAAGATAGCGAAGGTGACGCAAACTTATTTGGAGAAATTACAGGGAAGGGACTGCAAACGGGATTGGGAACAATTGCCGGACTCGGATATGGATTACCCATGAGTCGGTTGTATGCCAAGTATGTAGAATGTTATTTGAACCTTTGAGGAATGCCCTAATTCTAGTACGGACAACAGGTACTTCGGAGGATCCCTTGACTTCTTCTCCTTAGAAGGATGGGGTGCGCAAAAATTCCAGTTCTTTGCTTCTCCTTCATATGTTGACCAGGATCGTAGGAAGTGACGTCTATTTGAAGTTAAGATGTCTTGACGAAGCAGGCGACTCCAAGATATAGTAGAGAGCGCTTAATGATTATAATCTTAATTCCAATGTTTCCATAATAATGCAATTAAATGAAGTAAAAAACCGTGCAGAATACCAGCGAGAAAGAGAAAAAAAGTGAGAAATTAAATGAAATACAGCATCAGCAACTACAGGTGTTGCCATGATCATATGATAGAGTAGCCATTCATTGGTCATTTATTCGTATTCGACTGTAATATCATTGTCAGTGGAAGCTTGAAGGAAGAAAAAAAAGCCACTGAAATTTTACTCACAACATATCCGCTCAATGTTCGACTGGAATTGAAGGATGAAAGACTTTGCGCTTGAGAAGAACGGTATATCCTTGGGGTCTGAGTAGAGCTCGTTGCCGGAAGTTGAGAATGAGATGTACTGGGTGTCGTAAGGCCACCGTTGGTGGTAGTTGTTCTGGAGGAACGGGCGGTCAGGGGAGTTGGCGCGCTAATCAGCGATTTTTTGGGCGTCTCAGTCACTTGTTTACTTCGAGTGCTCAAACTCGAGGATGGAGTAGACTTCGTGGTCGTTGAAGGTCTTGGCTTACGTCCATTTGCCACGAATGGATGTCGCATAGCCGCTTGAGGTTTCATCCGGCGCTCGGGATCCCATATCAAGCACTTTGCAATGAAATCCACGAATTCCTCATCATTACAACGAAGCACCTGGGCCAAAGTCTTTGTACCAGGTCTACGCCTTCTGCCTTTGGAATTAATGACAGCCCGCGGTGCGCCATTGGGATCTAAAGCGATTCAGCTGGCGTCAAGGGCAGTCAATATCTGAGTCGATCTTACCAAAGAAAAGTTTACGCCGAGAACTACGGTTGATAAAATCCTTGTCTGGCACGCCGAGAACTTCCATAATACAAGATAGTTGCTCTTGTTCGTTTTCGCCTGGGAAAATAGGGAATCCAGTATATAATTCGGCCAATATACACCCAAGACTCCACATATCAATGGCCATATGGTAATTCATACCAAGAATGACTTCAGGAGATCGATAAAAGCGACTCTGTATGTACGTATAAACTGAAGAAAGATCATTAGTGAAGTAGTAAAGCGGGATGTCAACTATGGTAAACGTACTTTTTTCGTGCTCGAAACAGCTACTACCAAAGTCAATAACTTTGATCCCACTTTTGGCAGGATGGCGAAGAAGAACATTCTAGTAGGACTATTAAGTTTGTTGACAAATAGAGATAATGCCAACACTCCTACCTCGGGTTTGAGGTCACAATGAACAATGCGGTGGTGACGCATAAGTGATAAAGATAATAGCATCTGACTCGTAAACCTCCGTATAAGAGCAGTCGTAAAGCCCACGAAACCATTCGCCTTGATCAATTCATACAGATTGATACTTAGCAGTTCCATTGCAATACAAAGGTGATTCCGGAAGTAAAAATGCTCGGTCATCTTAATGACGTGATGCTTTTCGTCCGCGTCCTAGAAGAACAAAAAATGAGACTGAGTGCGCGATGGAAAGAATGCGCGAAAAAAACAAACCCATTTCCGCAAATTATCGAGAATTTTGATTTCAACCAAGGCTTGATGGTGAAATCTCTTCTTATTCCGGATAATTTTGATAGCAACTGATTCTCCTGTGACGTGATCCCGACAGCTCAGGACTTGTCCAAACGAGCCTTTCCCGAGGGTATCTATGACTTCATAGCGGTAAGCAAGATGATCATGGTTGACTATGAGGTAGTCCCCTCTTTCGTCATCATAACCATAATTATTGGTTGAAATGTCAAGGACCGCCATTTTCTTCTTGCTATTGGCACCAATATAGTACACGGAAGAGTAGTCGAGGATTTCTTTTTTCTCGTATTCGGACAGATGTTGAGCTTGATGACCTTTCAAGATAGCTGAAGAAAATTATAACTGTCAGAAGATCAACCTTCAGACATACTACTGCTTACCTGCTGGCGGCAGGGGAGGTGTTGGTGGTTCTGGTTCCGGGAATTTCAGCATCTCGTCTAATTCCTCTTGACTAGCCCCAGCAGCTAATCTCCGGGCATGTTGGCGTCTGATATAATGGAGCATTTCCTCATCACCGAGCAACTCTTCTTCGTCAATGGGACTAGGGACAGGAGATGGGGTTGACAGAGACTGACGAGATGAAGATGGAGAACCTGTTGCGGGCGGAGCAGTCCCGGTAGTAGAAGGCCGTGCAGAGCTTTTTGGTGCCAATAGTTTAAGACCCTTAGAAGGCGAAAGCACACTGAATCGATGGTGAGTTTGAGTTGACTCGCTGGCTGAAGCAGGCGTAGAAAGAGAGGCAACTGAATTGGTGGAAGATTTGCGCAATCCTATGAAAGAGACAGAATCTCTGTTACTCTTGCGCGGAGCGGAACTTACAGTCGAAGCAGATATTAACGATTGACGAGGAACACGAGAGGTTGCTGCTGCAGGCGACGCTTGTATGGTTGACTGCCGGATTTTAGGCGTCATGCCATCCTCACTCTCTATCACTCCAAACTCATTAGTAGAAAGACTTGTTGGAGATGGATTAGTGGAAGAAGAGACCACCAGCCCGCTGGCTCGTCGAATTGCAAGAGATGAAGAGGACTGCTTCATCGGAGGGGACGGAACAGCGGAAGTTCGACTAGATATGCGGGGTATCTTGGTAGGGGTTTCTTTAGAAAGGCCGGATGTAGAATTCACCAAGGACGCAGACAGGTCTCTGTGGTCTTTCAGTGTTTGCGAACTGTTGGTACCAGTTGTTCCTACGGAAGGCGAACCAGCAATAGTTGGTAGCTGATTACGGCTACGGAGAGAAGAATCAGATTGCTTTTGCATAGAACTAACTGTTTGCGATGTTAATCGAGAGGATGTTGACGATGTTGATGCCCTACTTGATGTCGAACCAACGGGATTTGTGTTAGCTGATGATTTCAACTTAGCTACCCTGTGTGCAGTCATTGGCTCCAAAGCAGATATTTGCATCGGAGGAAGATTGATAGGAGATTTAGGTTTTCTTGGATCAGCAGACGACAGTGTCTGGCTTACAATGTCAGTGCTGCAGAATGTAAGATGTAAGATAGGAACTTACTTTGCCTCTCTTCCTGTTGATAATGACAGAGATACGACTTTCGCTGCGATCTTTGTCTTCCTTCTTTTGTCGTTCCTTTTCAAGTTTTGCCTTCTCTTTTTCAGATTCTCGAGCAATATCCTTGACTTTCTGCGCCTCCTTTGCGACGTCTTTCGCGTCGGCGTGGAGGCTACGTCGAGAGCTCGATTTGAGCAGACTAAACATAGATGGTTTCTTGTGCGTAGCCCCTGGAGTAGATGTAGAAACCGAATTATGATCATGGGAAGGCGAATTACTCGATTTAGGAGGGGGAAGATTGGCAGACAACATTCCAGGGAATGGTGGGGAAGAAGACAAAAATGCACCATTCGGAGGCGGTAATTGCATAGACTGAGATGATGACCGTCGGAAGAAAGGTATGGAGGATGGTGTTAAACGCTTAGATTGTGCACGACGCATAGAAGAGTTTGGACTAAGCGGACCCGTCGGGGGAGCGGATAGCGCCGATGTGCTCTGGTCACCACCGGACTCTACTTCGGAACGACTTGATAGCGGGGCCCGGTCGGGGGTCTTCGCTGGATTGACCTGGCCAACGGCTCTAACAGACCCAACAGAAGAGAGAGATGTTAATGAACCTGCCGAGACCATTGCATCTGGCTGGTTAGGCGACCAGGGAACCGGTGGTGCGGATGCCAATACTGTTGGTTGTTCCTTCGAAGATGACTTACGGAGTTGCTGACCAAAGGTAACAGATCGAGGACTCAATGGAAAGGTCGATTTTTGGGAAGATGGAGAACCAGATAACTTGAGATTGAGAGCACTCGAGAAACTCCATTTCTTAGAAGGGGTTTTAAGTACGGGAGGAGGACCGGACTCGTTCGCTGAAGAATAATATTGGCTTTCTCGATGGGCCGAAGAGGAAGCTGGGGGAGAGACCACGGGGCTTGTATGAGGTGGAACTTCAAGTGAAATAGTGCGGCTCGTCTGGCCTTCAAGATATAATGATTTATCTTCTGATGATACTGATGGAAATACAAGACCAGATGAAGTCGAGGGCGGCGAGCGGTATGTCGATAGGTCTTTGGGTAAAGGTGGAACTGGTGGAACATTACTTTCTTCGCCTCCTTCGCCATCGCCGCGATCTTTGAAAAGGCTTCCTTCTACGGAATGTACGCTGGAAATATCACTGCCAGCACTGTTTCTTCTGACTTTACTTGACGAATGGCGGCCGGATGTGGCGGACATAGATGTCACACTAGTCGTTGCGGACATGGATGCCGAATCCCGTGAACTAGGTGTGCTTGTGTACGTAGTCGAGGAAGTTGACCCGCGTTTTGGAGTGAAACTCAGTCGAGCGCCTGCGCTAGACTTCTTAGGAGTTTTATCAAGATGGTGTTGCATTGAAGGTTGTTCGTCGCTGCTGATCGCTGTAGCGAAAGTTTCACCGACGTTTGGATTCTCGAGTGCGTTTCCATTGATACCAACTCGACTCGAGTCCATCTTGTCTTTACCGCTTGAATTGTCCTTCATGTTGCCACTAACACGTTTGGATTTACTAGAATCGGAAACGTTGACACCTTCCCAGAGTATCCCTGACTTACTGGCAGGCGTTCCCGGACGACTTGAACTTGCTAAGCTCCCCACACTGGAACGGGTCCGTGCAGTTTTCGCAGGTGTACCATCCATTTTGCGAATAGTCTCATCATCAGGTGTCCATCCTTCTTGTTGAGTACCACGAAGAATCGAATGAGCAACGTTAGATGAATGAAGATTGTCTCTTGATGTCCGATGAATTGATGGCGAGGACTGTGACACGGATGCAACACCACTATTACGCAAGAACTGTTGAATGGAAGACGACGATGGCGAGGGAGGTAGACGGGAAAAGTCGGTCGTTTGAACGCGCCGGGAGTGAACATTATCTGGAGCGTTTGATGATGTGGAGCTGGCAGAGGCTTGCCTAACATGCTTTTCTGGCACTTTTTCTGATACTGAAGGTACCTTGGCGTGACTGTTAATGGTTAGGCCAATGCTTTCACGGCGACGCTCTTTGCCTTTCGTGTCCCGCGAAGAAGTGACACCTATGTTGAGACTACGATGCTTCCGAGCAGCTATTTTTTCGTCTTTGGTCTTTTCTTTGGAAGCAGACAATGACCTGACATGTTTCGAAACCAACGACCCCGTCTGGTCCATTTCGAATTCGTCCGACGAACGTTTCCTTGCCTTTCGTGTGGTCTGATTGAAAGAACTTGGAGGAGACATTGGCGAAGTTGCGGATGCACGAGAAGCCACCGGAGAATTTGATGGCTTTGAAAAATCATCTGCTTTGGACGATAGTGTGTTCTTAGCTTTTGAAAACTCTGTATATGTCACATTGCGAGGGTATAAAATCTCCTCTCCCCCACTTTCATCCGCAATAGAAGGCATTGTGCGCAGTGTACGAGGCTCTGTGGGGATATTTGAGACCTTGATTGGCTGTTTAGTAAAGAGCAACTCGATGCAAGTGTCCATTGTAAGAATCGCACGCACCTCTTCCTTATCTGAGGATTCACCGTCAATGGCTTCGATAGTCCATGGGCTATCAGGTTGATCTTCTTCATCTTCGGGATTATTAGGCACAACTACGTCGTATCCTTCGATGTCGGAAGCAGACTCTAGTTCGTGACTAGAATCTTCGCGCGCCCAGCGAGGGGTCGCCAACTCGCCAACGCCAACCAAACCACGTCTGTCAATTGCTGCAGGGTTACGCATGGGAGTTACCGGCTCATGTAAAGGCGGATGATCAGGTGTTGTGCTCAAGTACAATGGTGCGGGTGGAAGAGGAGGCATAGGTGATTCGGACTCAGATTGGAGCCCGAAGTAGTAGGGATCTAGGGATGAAGTAGCAGATGTAGAGCGAGAGATAGGTTGTTCTGGTTCGGTTATTTGATCATCGGTCATAGAAACGTTGAAGTTGAATTGCTGGGACTAGGATGAAGAATCAACAAAGGCGCACTCAGGAGGAGATTGACGTTCGGTACTGTTACCTGTTCTGTTCTTTTATCCTGAGAAAGATGGTCGCGTTCATAACGAACTTCGCCATCTGAAACTGCATTTCTCTGTTCTCCTGGTATATTAAGACCTTCTCTTTGATCTCTTGTGTTGTGCGGGACTGGACGCTTAGCTGAATGGCCGATGTGGGGAGATGGGGGTGCTGACATTAGAAGATACCGTCAAAGGCCTTGGTAAATTGTATAGAAGGAAAGGAAAATAGGGGAGAAAAGAAAAGAAAAAATAGAGAAGAGAGACTAGTAGTCTAATCGACAAATTTGCCAGAGCGACAACCAGGTGGCCAAGGATGGTGTCTGGCGCGTAGGATAGTTTGTTGGCTGAATTCACCTCATGTCAATGTTTTTGCTTGTTTGTACACAGTGGCAGGGTCGGTCAAAGTTCGTCGTAGGTTCTGGCAGGTAACTTATAATTATAATATATCTATAAAAAATAGCATGGAAAGATTATCCTTTTACCTGTGTGAGATGTTTGTTTTCTAAAGTGTACATAGGAAAGATTTGGGAACGTATGTCATGTCAGATTAGTACTTCTAAGAAAATAATGATGATGATAATGATGTTCAATAAATGTTTGATTTGCATTTATTTCGAGGAAACAGCGCAACCAGATGATGCTGGCCGTAGGTCCTCCAATTTTGTTGCGCACGCCATGAGTAGCTGATTTGTATTGGCTATGAAGAGGTTGCATCCTGACAATAGCTTGCATATAGGTTGTTTCTAATGCACTGTAGTCACGATGGTCTCTAAACAGTTCAGGGAAAACCTTCAAGTGCCGCGTTAGCAGTGTGCTAGAGATACGTACAACCCTTTATCTGGTTAAGATCGACAACGCAACACCGCTTCAACCTAGAGAGTTGCATGAGCAAGATTTGAGGTATGCTTCAACCCTCCCAGCAGGCCTCGGCTTTTCCTTGAACATGTTAGTTTACGTTTAACTTGATGCAGACCTTGAATCCGCCGGACTCCGTTGACTGGAAGTAAAAGTAGACATTCCAGTAGTTACAAATAACTTCTGATTGGCCTCACGGTTGCGTGCGGCCAATTCTTCTTTGTCATCGTTGGGCCTATTTTTCCTCTTCTAGATGCTTCGTCCGTAAGGTGGCAGCACAGGCAGTTTCTTTCTGATTTGAAGTTAACTTCCTTGTTTGAAGGCTCACGTTTATTCTATAGATGCAGCCGTCTTTTTTATTCCTTTTCCCATGGACCTCGTACCTGGAGGCACGAATATGCCCTAAGTGTATTAAAATATGAGCTGGCTTCACAAAGAGAAAACAGACCGACACGCCATTGTAGATTGGCTACTTTTGGCTGTAAAACATCCTTGATGACTCCAGCACTTCTCGGTGCCCACCACTTTCCTTTGTAAATTGTGAAGGAGTATGTCCTGAAATGAAGAGGTGCTAGCTTACCATGATTCAGGCTGTCCATGCTTTTCACCTTCAGAATAATATGATGAGCAACGGCAATTAAGAGACGCGAAATCGAGCAGTTACCTCGTTCAATGAAAAAGATGGCAACAAGAAGCAAGGAGTCATATTAATCCTGTTTACTTTTTTTGTTAAGTACGTTTCTTTGGAATGATTGGGCCTCCACGAACAATCTCGCCAAGGGCTTACTGAAACTTTCAAGAGCATTAAGTCTGGAATCAATTTTTGCTTGCACTCTTGATCTCGTGCAGCGCTCACGCTCTTCGTAGTCGACCTCCTGTTCTCCACCCAGTGGCATTATGAGTGATGTGCGATGAAAAGACATTGTGGCTAATAACGGGATATGATAGTAACGGAGATATCGCCACGTGTATAATTAAGTGGCGCCAAACGATCGCTGGCCCTTTGATGGTGATATTTCTACCACAGAGAGTCTCTAAGAACTAGGTGAGAAAGCGAGGAGATGTATATGAGTATGGCAACAGAAAGCTGTTAGTTCACCTTCATCCAAAGGAATATCATCGTCAACGGCGGAGATGAAATTGAACCTGTTCCAGTCAATGTTCGCTCCTGGACATGCTGTTGGAGGGTTGTCGTAATGTACTTAATATCTCTGGCAAATGTTCCACGCGGCGCCGATCTGTGGGGGTTGACGCCGTGAGAACGCCGGGTGATGATCTGGTGGTATTTATACGCAGCTGTTTGAAGCGCTATTAGTTCAGAAGAGCCGGAGATTTGTAGTGTAGTGGTCGAGGATTTATAAAACGCGCGTGACAGACGCGACAAAGCAGATACACGGACAACTCGGCCTGATTGGCGGCCGAGACTGCTGCCGGAGGCGTTGTACTCGACAATGTTGACAGTGAAGGATTGTGCTTGTGGGCAGTCGATGCAGGCCCTCTGCGGCGAGCAAGCACAGACAATGCTGCCATCCGGCTGAGATGAAAGTTTGCCAGTCACTCTTTGTCACCTAACTATTAGTCTCCCAGCCGAATTTCCTTCCCTGCTTCTTGTCTCATGCCTTCCCTTGACAAATCTCCAGATATCCCTGGCTCTCCCCAGCCGTCTACACCACCTTCAATGCCTTCTTTAACCCTTTCAGATGGCATCCCTATGCATGTATACCCCTTTCCTGCCTCTCTTCCTCCTAAAAAGCAGGCCGTCCGTTCAAAACGAAGGCAAGTCAAGAACGCATGCACCCGTTGTCAAAAGGCATGCAAGAAATGCGACGACGCTCGCCCTTGTCTTCGCTGTGTAAAGTACGGCGTATCAGACGAATGTGTCGATTCTCAGCGCAAAGAACGAAAAAAGGGTGTAAAGAGGGGTCCTTACAAGAAGCGCGATGGGAAAGGTACGATACCCTCATTCTGTCTACATTCCCATCGACCTTCCTGACCTTTTACATAGGTCGGGAGGGAAGCAGCTCCCAGCATGTAGAGGCAGTGGTCAATATTCCGCCTCCACTTTTGTCAAGCCCATATACACAAGTGGCTTATGGTCAACATCCATCCACAATCCCCAGGTCATCAGATCCACCTTTGACTGAAGCTTCTCCACCTTATACAATGCTGTCAACATACTCTCCTCCTCAAATATTTCCCATTTATCTCCTTCAATCTCAGCACCACATGACAGAACATGCAGAGGATGATCACTCAGAATATACATCTCACCGTTATTTTCCTGTCACAGATGTGCCCAGTACTAATGAATATCAACCTCCATATGTGCTCCCTAGATCACAAGAGACTACTCAGGTATCAACACCTTACTCATATCCAATTCCACCTTATTTGGCTTCGGGCTCGTCATTTAAGCCTGGTTCTGGTATGAACAATAATCAATAGCAGTGACTTTGGGGAAAGTTGGGATGAGAAAACTAACCCCAATATCTTATCACACCTTACAGATTTTTATTTTTGACCTGTAGCTTACTTTGGTTATCTATTCTTTGATAATTACTTTGTCTATTTCTTGTATATTCACTTTCATGCCTATCAGCCACAAACTTGTACTTCATCGGTATTGAGCTAACCTCATATAGACATTCTGATCTGACATGCTTTTGTTTATATCATTATTTTCACTGGACAGGTAATTCATGTTTTGTAGTGATTAATTGTCATACACAAGACTCGACTCAAGATCCCTAGTTGTGCCTTGTGTCAGTTGTATCCTCCATAATTGTATGGATGCTAACAGCCACTTTATTCATAGTTGGTCGAGAAGATGTATCTTTTTGCCAACACATGTGCATAAGTTCCCATAGCTTGTCAGTTAACCAATAACCTTCAGGACGAGAGGGTGTTTTGTTCTGCACAACAATGCCATATATAACAGCAGCCGTAGTCTTGCAGTCTGCAAAGGGGTGCTTTCGTGTAAGCAATTCTAGGATGGCCATTGCGAAAGAGTAAGTATCGGCTTCCATAGTGGGAGCTTCACCCTCAATCAATTCAGGGGCCATCCATCGAGCACTACCACCCGCGGTCAAGGTTGCGGAAGCGCTTCTTTCTGTGACTTCTTCGATGACTTTAGACATGCCAAAATCACAGATACGAGCCTCTCCCTTATCGAGCGTCTTTGAGTACATGTTCTTGCGCACTCAGATTATTTATGCTCTGCCCACCTCCTTGGAAACGAGAATATTTGCCTGTAAAGTTTAACATGAGCATTCATCAGACTCTTCCAAATTCACGGTCGGAAGTACATACACATTTAACTACGAAAATAAGGTTTGAGAATACAACGAGGTAAATAGAAGGAGGTGGGCAACTCACGATTGCCGTGGATGATTCGGGTTGAATGGAGGTAGCTTAAGCCTTGAGCCGCTCCATATACCTAGAAGAAACATCAATACAACAGATAGATATTATATAGTAGGAAAGAAGTATTACCAAGCGCATGCAATGGCTATCACCATGAACTTTTGTATATCTTTTCAAAAAGCCAATATAAATACTTGGCCATATCGGAGTTGTAAAGTGAGATTCTTACTCAAGGACATTGCCATTCTCTTGCCATGGAGATACCTATGCATGCGACGTTATTTCCGAGACAAAAATCGCGCCTTGAGCAAATTTACCATATGAATGTGTTGTCCAAGGTCAGTAACAATGCCGTAGAACGGAAGGATGTGATCATTTTGGAGTTCAGACCACATTTTGACTTCATTTTCAAACCTCTGTTCGTCGTCAATATTGTGTCACCATGAACCGATCAAAAAGCTAGAATACCGCTTTCGCTCTCGGATCTGACGCCCTAATATTCCTCAAGGCTTTGAGAGCGACCTGTATAGACAAGCTCAATTTCTGTATCTGTTGATGAATATAGCGGAGATGTTCACCTTTTCCTCTCCAAGCCACCGTCCGATCCAAATGTCACTGTAAGTCCCCCCAGCCACGGCTAAGTCACTGACTTTAATTACTTCACCATTGAGAACCTTGATGGTCGGTAAAATCCCCGTTTCACGATGAAGATTTATGAGCCCTCTTTGGTATTCTAAATATCGCTGACTATCATGGGGCTGAGGAGGCGGGCCAGACGCATGTGGAGGTTGTTGTTCCATTACAATTGTTTCTCGCATCATCCGAAGTTCCTTGAAAGTTTCAGATGAATTTCAATTCAAAGCTAGTAGAAGAAATACCTCCTGTCCAACTTCCATAACTCGTTGAGCGACCTGGGGACCAGCATCCTGTAATTCAATGGCTTGGGTTTCTCGCCCTTGCCTAAGAAATTGCAGAACAAGTTCACGTAACTCAGCCTGGTTTCTGTCTACATTGTCTCGTATATCGCGCTGGAAAGCGTGCATCTCGATGCTCGAACTAAGGCCAGAATTTAGATTCCTGAAACTGGCGACGTTGTACTGTTTACCTGATCTAAGAGGTGAGCAGTCAGGCGAAAAGTTCGCTCAAAGCTATATACTACCAAAAGACACATACGGAGAAGATGTTCAAGGCTGTGTCCAGTTCGGCATTGCACCAGTCGAGGCCATCCTTGACTTCTGAGTTTTTAACTAAGCTAAAAGGTCAATTTAGAACAGACAATATCACGAGCAATGACACTGTACGAAATAAAGTCAATCTGTTATATTGCGACCAAAGTATTGTCTTCTTCAAGATCTTCTCCAACACACTTCAAGATGTGGACGAAAAGGATGTAGGTCAAAGAAAGTTTGCAAAGAAAAATCTTTAGGGCTTACGGTTCTAATTGATCTACAATTTGCCGTAGTTCAGACCTTTCCAACTTGGTAGCTTGATCGTTGAGAAGGTTGATAATTTGCAAACACCTAGACGAAAGGCGTCGAGTCTTGCTCTAGAAGGGTCATCAAAGGTGGTAACTTTTACAGAGCAAATTGTGGTCAGACTCGTACTTTATGAACCTTGACGTCGTCGCATGTCTTGGCAATATTGTCCAAAACCAAAGCAGCTGCTCCTACGAAGGGGACTCCAACTGCTCCCGCAATACTAAGTGCACCGTTGGAGACATCTAACGCTCCCCTGAGCATGTATGTGTCGACGTTACGGTACTTAATCAAGGTTTAATCGTGCTTTGAAGGTAGATGTATGCTGGGTCTCGCGGCGCGGAGTGCTAGATTGTATTGAGATAGCGTTCGAAAGAAACCCAAGCTTGGTCTTAAATTGAAAAGCTCTTTATTCTCAGTAGGCAGGGCAGGGCAGGGCATCAACTCGAGATTGTTGATAATGAACAACTCACAGCACGTGGGTGAGTAAAGAACGCTTTAGAAGAGTGGTGCCAGGTGGCGGTACATTACGCGCACTCTCCTGATACTGATTATGTACGCGTCCTATCCACTCTTCTTGCTCTTCAGCAATGTCACCAAAAAAGCGAAAACATGGACAGGCTTTTCCAATCGACGAAAGCGAGCCACAAGTGACTCATAGTGAGGCCGACAGCACTACGGATGACAGACAGAAAGCTGAAAAAGAGCAGGAAGTTTGGGATGCCATTCGAGAAGCTCACTATGAAGGTATTGCAGTTTAACACGTTTTTCTACATGCATATTATTTAACGCGTCTGCTCCAGCTATTGAACAATTACCTTTGACTCTCCAGAGACAACTTTCCTTGATGCGTCAGCTTGACGAACAAACCATCTGTTCGTCTAGGTTTATAAGCATTATAAACAAACAGCGATCTAACCTTTGGGTCCAGCTTGCACCGCCAGTTTAATTCCAGCATTGAAGAAATACATCCACCAACGTCGAGCCATGGCTGGTATATATGAAAGCCCTTTGAAGGAAAATGTTGTTTCAATACCTCATGCAGCTGTTCCTTCAACTTCTCCGAAAGGGGCCTCTTGCGAAAATGATGTCAATGCATCGTTGAAGGTATTAAATGGAATACCTAGAGGTTCAAAATCACCAGAAAGTCGGAAGCCACCAGAAACTTCAAGAGAACTTCTATCCCATGTTGCATGGATGTCGGACGAATTGTTACGCGCATCACAAGAGAAAGTGAACCTTGCTCAAGCGAATCATGATATGGTTTGGATTTCTTTTGAAATATTCAAGACCTCGATTTTAATTCCCAAACGTCTGGCTGCTAGGTTGAGAGGCATATTCGTCTTTTAGACCAGGCTATCAAAGAACAAGAGGCTGCCCTCTCCACTGATTCCTCCCATTCATCTAACGGGCTAGTCGTCCAGCTCCCCGAACTGGTTATTCCTAAGTATATTCGAAAATCGCGCAACGATGGCCGTGGATCGCTTGACTTGGATATCCTGAGCAATGCCGGCGATATTGCTCTGAGTGCTGTGCCTAAGTTAGGCGAGCATCCTCAAGAATCAGTGATGCCCGCTGAGCTACAGAGGGATGCGGCATCGTTGACAATCACTTTACCAGCCGTGCAGCCAAACGAGGAGTTGTACTGTTATTGCAACAGGGTGTCATTCGGAGAAGTATGTGTTCGACTTCTTCATTATACGGATTGCAATACCTATTTCGACTACAGATGATAGCTTGTGATGGTGAATCATGTGAACGAGAATGGGTAAGTTTATGCTTTTTTTCTGGAGGCTCATCGTTCACGATTTTTCAAAAGTTCCATCTTGGTTGTGTCGGTTTAACTGAAATACCTGAAGGAGAATGGTATTGCGAAGATTGCAGAATCGATGAATTGTAATTAAACCGAGGGCATAGCCACGAACCGGAAACGTTTATGGATATATAGATATCACAGATCATTAATACAGTTAGTCGATAGAATATAAACGTACAAGGATTGTAACATGTAAAAATACAATGTATTAGCATAGCATATGATTCACCCCGAAGTCACTCTAATGTTCAGCTTGTTGGCCAGAGTTTCCATGTACACATCTATGTGAAATCCTCGTGAATTGTGAGTACGACGCTATGAAACTATTACTGACCTGTCTCATGCCGCAGTTTCCAGTACTCAGCGAGTAATTCATTGAGTTCCATTTCGCTCTGCCTGAGGTGTTCGTTCATCTAGCAGTGCGTCAGCATCTCCGACAGGGAAAAGCACAACATGCACACCTTCGATTCAACTTGTCGTGCTTCGTCACGGACCTCCTCGATTTGCTTGTCGTTTTCTCGCCTCTCGATAACCATTTGATCGTATTCTTGTTGAAGGCGTTCAATTGTTTTTTGGCTTGAGTTTTTCTTGTCTTCTGCATGTTTTTGAGCTCTCTCTAGTTTGATTTTCGCGTTAACTAATAGATCGTTGACACGCTGGGGAAAATATATCCAGTCAAACGAATGCACCAAGAATTTTTAAAACGCGCTACCTCCTGTCGCAAGCGAAGTTCGTTCCGCTCAATAACCTTCTCATCTAACAGATCTTTCAACTCCGCGAGAGCTTTCTGAGAAAGCTCAAGAGATTGAACTTCTCGCTCTATCGTCTGTATTTGCTCTATGCATCCACGAACATCCTAAAAGATCAGGATTTAGCGGGGAATACTGCTGTAAATTTCATGCTCACCTTTTCGATGTTATGGAGAGCATTGATTTTCGCCTGAAGATCGCGAGCTTTGGATTCATGCATAGCTACAGTCTTTTTATCTTCGATTGCAGTGTTTGTCATGATCGAAATAGTCTTTCTGATACGCTCAGGTGACTGAACAATGCGCCCACGAGTTCTTGCAATAGCATCCTCAAGGCTTTTAATCTCGCCATTGAGCGCTTCCTGATGGTTGAAGATGAGAACGAGGCTCCACAATGAGGGAGTAAAATACTCGCCTTGCGGTTCATGAGCTCATTTCGGTCTGCCTTGTACTGCTCCACGTCTCGCACAGCTTTTGCCTGAGCATCTTTTGTCATAAACATTGTGCTAGTTAAAGCTGTGTTTTCTGTGTTGAGCTCTTCGCAAACGGGCCTGTCTTTTGAAATGCGAGCTCTTTGTAGTATATGTAAATAGTTTATTTACAATATGCGATAGGTACATACTTCAGATCGCCATATTTTCCCTGCACCTCGTTCAGTTGTCCTACCACATTGTCCCGTTGCACTATAAGCGCATCAGACCGTTCCCTGAGGTCTTTGAGAAAAGAATCGCAGTATTGCTCAGTAAATTTGACAAAGTTGATGAAGGCAGATAGTAAGACGATGGTGCGTTCTTTTTCTGGGCTGTGTAAGTCCTTTGAATTAAAATCGTCTACTCTTGCAGCCTTTGCAAAGCGAACACTGCAGGGAGAGTATTCAAATAAGTACATATTGAGAGTTATAAGAGTCCTTACAGATGGTAAAGGATCAAATTGCTGCTTAGTGCAGAAGCGTATAGATCCTGGTATGGCATTGTTGCAGTAGCCTCTTAGAATGTGGCGATCGACGCACCTTATCTTTAGCCTTGCATGCATCGAGAGCATTCTGTACGGGTTCCCTGAGAGAGTCTTGGCTTAGGTCGGTGACCTGCTGTAAGCAAGCACAGTAAACTCCTTCCACGAAATCTGGATTCGGGTTCTTCAATTGTTCAGGACTGACTGTGATGCCCCAGCCTGCGAGAGCATTGATGATGTCTTTTATAGACATCTGAGGGAATATTCCTTTCGCCATGGCCAAGAAAATGTACTTGATGAAGAGCAGAGGAGAGTGGATAAGCGCGGCTACTAGTACTGAGTATCGGTTACGACGTTTATATTTCGAACGCGACGATCACATGACTAACGCGTATGTCACAGTTAAGTGACACCGGCATTGCTGCCGGGCGGTGACTGCCACCATAGTTCTATCTTTGACTTACTGCAACTAAAGCTGAAGTCCTTTTGTTAACGTTCCATCACAGAATCCCCTTTTTTTGACCTTTTCATGAATACCAATTTCTATACTTGATTACATTTTGATCGATATATCCCGTAAATATGTCAGGCAGCTCTGAAGCCACGCCAGTACATGCTTCAAGAACAAAGGATGGCGGCAGGCTTACAATCTCTGTTGGAAAAGATACAGCCTCGTCCAGAAAGGTACGTCGATACCTATTCCAACTGAACTACTGCCAGAATCCTATCTATCTGCTATAGACCACATCGAAATTTAAGCCAGCTTTGCCTTTGTCCAGCAAAGAAGACTCGGGTGTGTTCCTTTCATGAGGTTTATATGTACGAAAATGCTGATGCGATACGTTGTCTCTTCAGGACGTAGACAACCTCTTTCTGCTTTTTCTACTCCAGGATTTCAAGCTCAAAAGTCTGCACATCAGACTTTACCCGTACCGAAACGCGATGTCATTTATATTTCAAGCGACTCCGCCCCTTCGACTCCAGGACCTGTAAAAAGACATTCGTCTGGCTTTTCAGTTTGCGATGATTTTTCTTCTCATCCACCAAAACGTCCAAAAAGGACTGCTCTAGAAGAAAAAGAAAATATTCTTGGTCCTTCATTACGAGTGAACGGCAAATCTGACAGACCTTCGTTTGAGACCCCACACTCAGACCTTAGTTCCGTGCGTTGTTCTGTCTGCCACAGTCAATGCTAATAGTACTCATTGTGTTCAGGTTTCTTCGGAGGATCTGAAGCATAATAAAGTATATGCACTTGGCCTGATGGATTATTTTGCTGAGGAATGTATAGCATACCATAATGGCACCGACACTGAGAAAGATGTCACTCTTCTCAATATGCTCAGGTTGGTCGGTTCTCTACGCTACGTATGAGAGCTGTTTTCTTATCATTAAATCTTCGTGTAGGGAACTGACCCGAGACCGGTTGGAAGCGACTAAACAAGAGCTTGAAAAGCGCCACAGGGTTGACAAGGCTCCGAAGATAAATTCAACAACCACTTCAAATACGGTTATACATCATTCTCCTGCAGATATAACACTTCAACACCCCGTTCAGCGTCCACTTTCAACTGTACAGCCTGGCATGATTGCTAGAGAGATAGACGAAGACGTGCCCATGGGAGACAGCGCAGCTAACGCTGGCGGTACTGGCTCCAGTACAGACAAGGACAGCGATGATGGCTATTGGGAAGGGATGGCGGATATTTCCATGCATGAACCAACCATTGCACCAATACCTCCCATTTCTGCATCATCAAACACTGCTGCTTCTGGGAGTATCGGCATCGCAAATAGCAAAAATCCATACTACCCCGAAATTATGCGCAAATTACGCGGTATATTTGGACTGGAAACTTTTCGCAAAAATCAACTGGAAGCAATTACAGCTGCATTAGACGGTAAAGACGTTTTCGTACTTATGCCTACTGGCGGTGGCAAAAGTCTCTGTTTCCAGTTACCTGCGGTTTGCGATGGTGGCAAAACAAAAGGGGTCACTGTTGTTGTTTCTCCTCTTCTGGCTCTCATGAAAGATCAAGTTGAGAGCCTGAAGAGGAAGAATATCTATGCTCATGTATCACTTCAGGGATCAGGTGGAGACGACTGGCCACGGTTGATCAATTGCGCTCAGAAACCAAAACTGTGGTATATCACACCGGAAAAGTTACGAGAATCTCAACTAGTCCACGATATACTTAGCACGCTTGAAAAAACAGGAGAACTCGCGCGTTTTGTCATCGATGAAGCCCATTGTATTTCCACATGGGGCCAAGAATTTCGAGATGCGGTAAGATGCTATATGCTATCCTCCCACGCTGACACAAGTAATTAATTTACTATTTCAGTACACTACGCTGGGGAGTCTAAGAGGAAAATATCCTGCCATACCAATTATGGCCTTGACCGCAACCGCTAATAAACGAACTGTGGCTGATATTATATCTCAGCTGAACTTGAGGGAGGACCATTCATCGTTCGCTCAATCCTTCAACAGAACAAATTTGAAATATGTTGTGCGCCCGAAGTCAAAAGACCTGATAGGGCAGATATTCGACTTCATTCAGTCTCACCATAAAGGACAAGCTGGAGTAATATACTGCTCAACACGTCAAACTACAGAAGAGGTTGCGCAAAGCTTGCGTGATAAAGGATTAAAGGCGGCACACTTCCATGCAGGCATCGATACACAGCTGAAAGATGATACTGTCAGTGAATGGCAGAGCGGTAGTGTTCCCATTATCGTTGCAACGGTAAATAATTAGATCTTTGTCTCTGTACATTCATCTGAATCTCTTTTATAGATTGCTTTTGGGATGGGCATTGATAAAGCTGATGGTGATAATACTGATTCATTTCACTCATCTATCTTATACTTACTGAATATCTTTTTTTTTCAATAGTCCGATTTGTGGTTCATTATGACATGCCAAAATCTATGTCAGGGTATGCATTCGTGCCTACATGTGAACATCAAGCCAACGTGTTGACTATCTCTGCAGATACTACCAGGAAACGGGTCGAGCCGGCAGAGACGGTGCACCGGCTGACTGTCTTTTATGTGAGCGCCTATTTCTTTACGGATTATGCTGCTATTGACTAGTAAAGAAGATTATTCTTTAAGTGACCTCAACAAAGCGATTCGGATGATCAACAAAAGTGAAGAAGGAACCGCAGAAAGTAAGAAAAAGCAAATCGATGCTGTCCGCGAGGTCTACCAATTTTGCCAAAACAATTCTGAATGCCGACGCGTACAAGTTCTTCAATACTTTGACGAAAAGTTCAACAAGGAGACATGCAACCGAGGGTGCGATGTTTGCGAAGACAGTCGGGAAACAATTTTGGAAGACGTCACTGACTCCGCCAAAGCTGCCATACAAGTGGTTCAGTTGCTTGTCAGGGAACGCGGCGAAAAGCTTCCTCTCGGGCAACTAAAGGCCATACTACGTGGTTCAAAATCGCAAGAAGTCAGAAACAAGCAATACGAAAGCTTACCATACCATGGAGTATGCGCCAAAATGCACTTGGACCTGGTTGAACTCATGTTGAACAGACTAATCCTTCGTGAGGTCTTTATTAATGTCCCCCACAAGAATGGATCTGGCTTCCACTGTGATTATCTGGACGTATGTTCTTGTGGCCTTTTCACTAAGTATACGCTCATGCAACCATTTGTATCTCAGCTAGGACCAAATTCTCAAGCGATTCTGGACAACCAAGAAGCCATCGTCCTCAACTGGCATCCGAAGCCACTGCGACGTAACGCTACGGGTGGTAATTCGGTCAGTGCGCCAGCTCGGCCTCGCAAAGGGAAGCAAAAGGTAGCTATCGATGACGATCCCATCGAAGAGTGCGATGATATGTACGACGGCGATGATCCAGTGGACCATGTCCCGCCTTCACGCAAGTTTACTTCTGTCGTGCAGCGTCCAAAGTCTGCTATAGCTTCAACATCATCCAGCAAGAAGCCAACACCAGCCTTATCGTGTCCTCCTTCGGATGCAGATGGCGCCCAGCTACTTTATCAGAATATGCTTAATCTCAGGTCGCAGGTATGAACTCGTAGAGAGGCATGAAGCCTGTTTATTGACATTTCAACTTCTTTCAGTTTGTTTCCAAAGAGCAGCTTAAGAACAAGGAGGATGTGTTCGATGATTCCACTTTACAACTACTCAGTGTATTGAGTCCTACCGGTATGTATGCGTGATTGCATTTAACTATGCTCATGAAATAATATCGTCTGCTCAGATTATCACAGTTTCCAGCAGAATTTGCTGGACAGCGTCGACTTGGACAAGCACGAAGCAACAAAGTTTGTTGAGGAAAAATGGAACAAATACGGGCAACAGTTTCTTCAACTTTGTATTCAACACAAAGCTGGAGCTACAATGTAAATTTTAGCAACTAGTGTTCTGAGCCGTAATACTGACGCTATTCAATAAGGGGAACCATAACAGGTGTCAAGACTGCCAACGCAGGGGCATTGCGAAGTGCATATGCGTACCAGCCCCCTCCCCCTATCGCACACGTCCCTAAACCACCAGACGCCCTACTACGACGATCCAAGTCGAAATTTAAACCTGCCATTCTGTAATTTTATTTTATTTTATACATCATCATTTACATCTATTAACCTGTACATCCTATTCACTGTTCTTGCTTGATAACCCGAGCTTTTCTCTGCGCTTCAAGGGCTTTAGCACTGTTCCAGATGTCTATTGTAACCTCCCGTTGATGTAAAGAAAGTGCAATTAATCTGCGTGAGTAAAATCAAAAAAAAAATAAGATAGACTGGTCGTACGAAGAACTAGATTTCCGGATACCTTGCCACCATCATTCTGATAATAAGGTCATCAGGGGTGAATTTTGTACCCACTCCATTTACACTATCATGTCCACTGGACCTTTCGCGTACAAAGTCATCTTCGACGTGCTAAGAGACCCATAAGTACCATGATGCAAAGAAAAAGAACGAAAAATCACTTGTCCCAACGTGTCTGCGAGGACAGCATTACCAATCTGAGACCCTCCGACAAGCTGTCTGAACTGGAACAATTTATCGTGTGAAGGGATTCGAACGGAATGTGCTGGTTTGTATAATTCTTCTAGCAAGCCCGAAGACCTAGTCGGCCGGAGTGAAACATTTACGTCCGTCTATATCTTCGCGTAAGAATTTGTTCGCTTCAAAGAAAAAAAGGGAGTTTTACTTCGAAGAATGTGCTTTTTTGTCCATCAGTCGTAACCAAGAAATTTACATCGGTTTCGAAAGAAAAGTTACTGAAAGGGAATATATAATCAATCATTTGTGATTTCATCATCTCTTGAGCAGCGAGAATATTATTTGCGCCTAATGAAAATTTAACTAAGAACTGGGATGTAAGCAGAGCAAATAAATACCTTGCTCAGATATTCCACCTTCAGTGACAGCACCTTCGGTGAACAAGATGATTGATCCTTTCGGTTGCTGGAGAAAGCCACTATATAGATCTTCGTCCTTTGAAACTGGATAAAATGTGCCCTTGTTCAGGGTGTCTAAAGCGAGCGGTAGAGTTACGACAAGGGGGAATATTTGGGATAAGACATGGTACAACGCTGGTGTCGCATTCGGCTCATTTAAGCAAGATGGAAATCTGGAGATTGTGAGAGATAATGGCATGACTGGAGGCTGCCTTGACCGACTATTGAATGGCGATTAATATTTGGAGCAGCAAATTTTCTTGCTCGTGCCCGACTTACGTTCTTGAAATAGCACTCAAAAGCACCCACTCCGCTGCAACACAATCTCCTGCTAGAGCTTCCTCAGCAATCCAGTCTACAAGTTCCGATCGAAGTGAATTTATGCTTGAGAGTAGCGCAGGCTCGGGAAAGGATCTTGGGATGATCGTCCTCGGAATTGCTGTAGCAAATAGAACATGTAAGGTAGCGACAACAACCTGGTTTTCATGGTCAAGGTTGGTATTGATTCTAATTAAGTACGCAAACAAATGGATTGAGATTTTTATAACAAGGTGAACTTCGTGTGTTACTCACGGTTCTGATGTCAAAATTCCGACGAAAGACAAAAGATCGGTTGTCCGGATCGGTTGCGTTATGCTATCATCGTATATCTTGTTTATTTGAATGAGCAAATTAAACTTGTGCTAGATTTGAAAATATCAATCTGACTTTAAGTTGCACACCGACATGGGCAGCATCAATGATAGGAAATTTGTGTGGTTGGTGGTGAATGGGAACCTGAGTAGAGTCGGGATTATCACTGATGTAGCACCAGTCACTTAAACCTGGTATAGAGACAGCCCAGATAACGCTAGACTCTCTTAGATTTGAGTGGTCGATGGGTCCTTCAGAAGAGGAGTCGTCTGCAATACCCCAGCCACCACATTGCCCATCCGCTCTAACGGCAAGATACAGGTCTTGGGACAAGGATGTGTCTTGCACCATTCCATTAAATAAGACAAGAGTTCTATCTGCAAAATACTCTGGTGGATGGCGTACATCCAACGCAGGTATCTGAAGAATGAATGGTAAAATCGCAGACAAATAAACGTTCGAAACACGAAAGTACCTGTTTTAAAGCATCCTGAGATTTGAAAATATCGCGAAAATGTGCAGTGACAGTACTGGGAAACTTTTCTAGAGGATCTGATTTATGTTGTCGATGCAAATCTGCAAGGACCTTGGAGGGATCCCGGAGGGCGTCTGATATGAGAGAAGACATGATGGGATTGCTTACGTGATGCATATTGGTGATTGAGGAAACTGCGCCGCCGTCGGGCACTGCTTTACTTTACTTGTTTCTGCTTCCGTGTTTACTCTTTTCTCTGGCCATGAGCATTTTCAACAGGAAAAATAAGAACGACTCGGACTCTGGGGACTCAGCAGAGAACAAGAAGGAAAAGGGTGGCTGGAAACGCCCTGCAAGTATGTCCTGTCTAGTATGACACCGTATTCACGTTTACACCTTACGTCGCAGATACTGCTTTCAAGCAGCAGAGACTCAAGGCATGGCAGCTAATCTTGTCGCCGAAGACCGTTTTGCCTACTATCTTCATCATTGGCATCTTATTTGCACCTATAGGTGTTCTGCTCCTCTGGGGTTCATCCCTTGTATCCGAAATTACCATCGACTACACTGATTGCGAGAACCAAGCATCCTCAGCAAATGGATCCTTCAACTTCGTAAACATTCCATCTAACAAATACTCTTATCGTCTTCGCTCTGCTGATGATAAAGCTGCCAACCCTGCTGCTCCTCGTTATGCCTTCGTCGATAATACCAACAACAGTACGGTGACGGACCTGTCAAACAAGAAACAGTGCCTTCTGGAATTTGAAATTCCTGCAGATCTTCAACCCTCCGTTTTTCTTTACTACAAACTCACCAACTTTTTCCAAAACCATCGTCGATATGTCAAGAGTTTAAATTCAGATCAGCTAAAAGGGAAAGGCGTCTCTGTGAAGGATCTGGATAACAGTGACTGCAAACCACTTGGTTCTTCTAATGGAACAGCAATTTACCCGTGTGGCCTCATTGCAAATTCTTTGTTTAATGGTACTACGCTTTGATTCCATGACCATGCTTCTTCTGAATTTCTTTTTTTTCTTTTTCTCAGATACATATTCTACGCCTCGCCTGTTGAATCCTCCAGGTTCATCTGAATCGTTCCAGCCATATGAATTTTCAGACCAAGGCATTACGTGGCCTGGAGAAGCGAAGAAGTATGCCACCACCCCGATTGGCCCCAAAGGATATTCTAGTGTGAAAGACATCGTCCCCCCTCCTAACTGGGCGTTGCGCTATCCTAATGGTTACACCGAAGACAACATTCCAGATCTTCGCTCCGACGAACGCTTTCAGAATTGGATGAGAACAGCTGGTTTACCGACATTTACTAAGCTGTATGGTCGTAACGATAAAGACAAGATGTTGAAAGGGACATATCAAATCATTATAGGGCTCAGTATGTTTATTTCTTTGTCTTTGTTTTTTCCCTTGTATTAAAAATCCTGGGGGCTTAGATTTCCCTGTCCTTCCTTACAAAGGGACTAAATCCATCGTTATATCGACGACTTCATGGATAGGTGGGAAAAACCCTTTCTTAGGCTGGGCTTACGTAGCAACCTCGGCCGTCTTCATTCTGCTCGCTATTCTAGGAACAGCCCGGCATTTCATCAAACCAAGGTATGCATCTGTTACATCTCTAAGGACGATACTCACTGACGACATTTGTAGACGTCTGGGGGATATGTCTCTTTTGTCTTGGAATAGATGATTCCAGTGTTAATTATACGTATATCTGTGTATTTATTAGTAGCGTAATTAAGCAAAGGGACATTTCGCTTCATGCTAATGATCTTGTAATCGGACTGTTGGAATGCATATGTTCTATATCATTTGTTCTTCTTGGATCTCTTAAGATTATTGATGATTTCATCCCTGTTTCGTAGGAGCAGAGTAACCTATTCCTTGACAGTGAATGATTGTCTGGCCAGCAGCCTGGATTATTTCGAACTTGGCATCGGTGAGTTCTTCGGCCAGCCAAATAGCGGTCCTGATTCCTCTTAATATGCATGTTGAAATAACAAACAGTGTAGCCAACGTACCGTGTATGCAAACTCAAATCTGCATTCCCGCAATTGACTTCAGACTTACCTTCCGCAAGCGCCATGAAGATGATAATTTGGTCCTGTAGCCACTGTGGATTTAAATTTTCGATTATGATACAACGTTCCCGGTAGGAAAAATGTTACCTCGTCCACGCACCCACCTGCTTTCAAGCCTTTAACAAGTTCATCGGCTGCCTGTTCGCCTACTTTTTCTGGCGGGATGCCTTTTGTGCCCACAGCACTTCCACTGATTATTCCGCCCCCTTCAAGCTCTGCCCAAAGAACGATTCCACTCCCCGCACCTCTGGTCAGGGAGTTGGATTCGCGTTTAGAAAGAATGGATACCAGAGTATCTTCTGGATCAATTTCACCGGTTGCTGTCGGAGGATGAGAAGAAAATTGGGCACTTAGTTTGCTAAAACCTGCTTCTGCGAGTCGCCTTTCTGCGCCCTTTACCATGCCCTTTCCCACTGCGGTAGGCAAACCAGCATAATGCGCAATCCCAGATATCCATTTTACTTTCCCTCGCTCCATTAAGCTGAAGCCACGGAGTTTCTTTTCAGGACCGAATGGGACGGCATTGACTACGACTTCTCCGCCACCTTTTGGATAATACCCTCTTTTGTTGATATCCAAAGAAATATTCTCGACCCCAAAGTGACGTTGAATGAAAGGCAAGAAAACATGCTTCGTGTAATCCACTTGAGGAGCCATTGTCGCGTTTGTACCACCAAGAAGGGTCAACGTAGATGCGCACACCGGCCTTGAAGAGAAGAGTAGGAGCGGAAGAGCTACCTGAATCAAGAGAGTGATAGATCCAGCGGTTACTGAATCAGCAGTATATTGATTGGGTAGATTTATGGAACCTGGAATGAACTCGATTTCGGAGGAACCATTGTGTACACCAATTAATTGAGCAGATGCAATCTTGGCTGCAAGTTCTAATCCTAACAACAAAATGGCGCGTTTAAATTAGTTTTTCAGAGTCATTGAAAGTGCTGTCATTTACCTGTGCGATGTTGGTTCCGAAGTCCGGGAGGTGTTCTATTATTCCGAATTTTCTGGATAAAGATGGGTTTGGAAAGCAGGCCGGATAGAGAGACTGCATTGCGGAGAATCTGACCGCCACCTTCAAGGATACTGCCGTCTATGAGAGTTATGATGGGCAACGACATGACAAACGCATATAAAATGCAAGTTCTGACTCGGAGTCATCATAGGATGATGGCGGTGATTAGCGCTCACAATGACACAAGCCGCCTAACTTTTGTTTTCCTTCATAACGTTCACGTGCAAGCCACAGCACTATGATATTCCGACGTTTACTTTCCACAGCTTCTATTTCGACCCCAAAGTTCTCGCTTCACCCTACTATCAAACAACTCCTCAGTCACCCAGTGTCCCCAGAAGAAACAACTACTGTATCTGGTTGGATCAAATCAATTCGAAAGCAGAAAAATGTATCATTTGCCGTTATTACAGATGGAAGTTCCTCACGGGGCTTGCAGGCCGTGCTGATGAAAGGCAAGGACGACGAGGTTCTCAAAAGGTTGGTATTATTATTTAGGCGGCAATGTGTTTCTGACTGGACTCTCGACAATAGGCTTACCAACGGCGCAGCTGTACGCATCACTGGACGTCTTGTTTCTTCCCCTGGAGCAGGGCAATCCCATGAACTTCTGGTGGAGAATGATACGGAAAGCAGCGTTACAGTTCTAGGAGATTGCAATCCAGATGTAAACACTCACATTTTATATCTCGATTCGTAGACTCATACGTGAATATTTTAGACATATCCTATTCAAAAGCAGGACCTCACCACCGAGTATTTACGCGACCATGTTCACCTTCGTGGACGAACTTCGCAAATAGCGGCTATGTTAAGGCTAAGGAGTACACTCCAACGACGAATAGACTCATGGTTCAAGGTAATGAAGGCTTTGCGCTGCAGTCGTGTCTTTTCTGATACGTTGGTATAGAGTCAAGGTTTTTGTTATGTGAATACGCCCATCATAACTGGAAATGACGCGGAAGGCGCCGGAGAGGCTTTTCGCCTGGCACATGTGGAAAGTTCACATCCTGCAGCTGAAGCGCAGACATCCCCACTGCCCCCTACCGAATTTTTCGGTCGACCAGCTTTTCTTACGGTTTCCCATCAACTCCATCTCGAAGCCATTGCTACTGCCTTATCGCGAGTCTACACATTATCGCCTTGTTTTCGAGCAGAGAAGTCTATGACAGGTAGACACCTTGCTGAATTTTGGATGCTGGAAGCAGAGTGGGCCTTCCCAACAGATAATAGTGTGCACAACGTTTGTGATGTCACTGAATCCTTGTTAAAGACGGTAGTGGCCGGGCTATTGGAGAGTGAAGATACTGCAGTTCTTTGGAAAGATGGAGATTTGAAAAAGCGTCAGAAGATCGTGGATGCGTCTCATTCTCAGACACCTTGGGCACGTATCACCTACACAGAAGCTATCAACCACTTGGTACAAAAACATGCCGCAGATTCATTTCATTACGTGCCTCAATGGGGGCAGTCATTGCAGAGCGAGCATGAGCGATGGCTCGCAGAAATATTCGTTGGTGGCCCAGTTTTTGTAACTGACTATCCAGCCACATTGAAGCCATTTTACATGCGAGTCAATGACGATGGGGAAACTGTTGCATGCTTTGACCTCCTTGTGCCAAACGTTGGTGAACTTATTGGAGGTAGTGTCAGGGAAGAAAGAGCTCATATCTTGCAAGAGAAGATGGGAGACACTACTGGTAGTGAATGGTACGTTGATCTTAGAAAGTATGGTGGTGCACCACATGCTGGATTTGGAATGGGATTCGAACGTCTAGTGAGCTGGGTGACAGGCACCGAGAATATCAGGGAATGTATACCCATGCCAAGATGGAATGGGCGAATGTTACTTTAACTTTAAATGATGTTTGATCAAATTTTTATGTACCTGTAACGTCACATTCTATATCCTATCCAATTATAGTAATTATTACCGAGTATAGAAGTAACAGAAATTCTATTCCTAGGCATTTTCTGAGTTATGTACATAAAATGACGTTTGTAAGGGGTAAAAAAATCATTGCAATGCCAATGGGTATATAGAGAAGAAGATACAAATAATACGTGTGAAGTCAAAACCATTCGAAAGAAATGCAATGCGTAACAATACTACCTACCAGCAAGGAAAAAGAAATCAATATCCGCGTCCTCCTATATTGGTTTGAACAGCGTATGAGTTCTGTTATTTATTTGTTCAGTGAAACAATTGTTAGCAGATTCGTCCAACATGTGACAGATATATCACGCACTCTATTTCTCTCAAGGCCCAAGAAGCTTGTTTTTTCTATCCGTGGTGGGTTTCGTAGATGCTGACGTGCAGTTTTCATACCCATCGTATGGATGGCACCCAGCATCAGCTCCTGTTCGCGACGATACCTCTTCGTCGATTCTTGCATTAGACGCTAAATCATAGAACCATGATTAATTAAAGAAAATTGGAACAATTTCACAACCTACCTTCTGTCGGACGAGATCTTCCTCCAAAACTTTGATCTGGGAGCGGAAGCTGGCTTCAGCTTCTTCAAATGTTCCTTGCTGAGTACCGTTAGCTTGAATGTTACCAGAATTGACCAGACTTACCGACACGGTTGCAGCATTTGCAGCATGCTGCTCTTTGAATAGCTTATCTTGCGATTTGATAAACTGCATTATCTTAAGCTTCGAAGATAAAACAATGAGGATGTCAACACTGACTTGTTTGGCCTTATTGAGTTTTTCTGTCGCAGTCTTGTACGACTCCTTGAGGTTAAGATTCTCCTCATGCAGAGCAAGTAGTTTCTGTTTAACATCCTCCGGCACATCTTTACCAGCCAGAGATGCCCGCAAATCACTAGTCGTCGATGAGGCCGTTAGTGAGGCGGTTGGTAGATAAAGTTATCCCACGACATACCCGAAGTCTCTTTCGCGCTGCAGTAGCTTCTCTCTATGACCTATTCCTTCACTTTGCAAATTCACCTTCTCAAGTAGAAGAGCATTTACTTGCTCTAATTGCATCCGATTCTTCTCGCTAAGCTCCTTGTTCATCTTCTTCAGTCGCTCTACATCGCCTTCCAGTTCAACCTTATCTTCGTTCACAGAATCTCTTAAAGTTGCAAGAATATCAAGCTGATCTTTGTTCACCAAGGTCACTGAAAGAAGTCAAATGAGAGAGGAAATAAGATGACCAGTAGTTACACGTACGATCCGATTTGGCGATAGTAAGTTCCCGTTCGACAGTTTCATATTTGACCTGAAGTTCTGTGTGCTCTTTGCGCAAGGCTTCATATTGATCGACTGTTTCGTTCAGTCGTTGTCGGAGCGCAATCGCAGCTTCTGTACTACGGACGGCGCAAGCGGTTACAACATTATAGGTAGGGGACGCAAACACATAACAACATACCCATTTCCAAGAGACTTTCCACTTCGAATTTCTTCCAGATCCCGTTGAAGTACTAGCTTCTCACGATGCGCTGCTAGATAATCACTTTCATACCGTGACTTCATCCTATTTGCGTCTTCCAATAGATTTTCTAAAACTAAAAGTTTAGTCGCATCAGCCTCATTTTTCCTGACAGATTCTAGTTCCCGCTTGAGCTTTCTGATTTGAAGCTTCAAATCAGTCATTGTTGTACCAGTAATGGCGTCGTCCAGCTCTCCACCAAGACCTTGTTCATTGTGGTCTTCTGCATCTCCTTCATGATCACGCACGGAGGTTGGTTCTACGTCGAGCTCTGATGACAGCGCTACTGAAGCAAGTTGGTCGACTCCAGGAGACTTTAGACCACTTCCAGTGACCCCTCTAGATCTCGAAGTTGATTGCAGTTCCAGCTCCCGCACACGCTCTTGATACAGTTCTAATGTCTCAGCATCTTTTGCCCTTTCTGCCAGGGTAATTTTGAGCTTGGCTCGGCTTTGTTCTAACTCAAAGTTTAAACCTTCAATCTCCTGGCCCCGTACCGAGTTTTTAGATTCAAGGTCAAGGATTTGAGTCTTGTAAGATTCCATCAAAGGTTTGAACGCGGCCACTTTACGGTATTCATCTTCCAGAGATGCGTTCTTGTCCACTAGGTCTGCGTTTTGCTTTTCTAGGGCCTGACTTCCTTTAATAATTCTTCTACAAAGATGGGAAAAGAAGACGTACCTTTACATGCTGTCGCAAGTCAGCCCCTTCTTGTAATTTCTTTTTATATTTTTCCATGACATTTTCCGTCTTCTGTAATTTATCCGCGGCATGTCGATATCTGTCATCGGGATAATTGAATAAGGTCTCGTCACAGACTGTCCTACCGTGGTACGCACTCGTCAACTTGGTCTTTCAATTTTTCCGCTTCGTCTGCCTTGACCTGGAGGTCATCAACCTTGCGCGTGAGATCGGTGATAAGATTTGTATGTTTGTCTAATTCAGACTCTGCCATGGCAAGATTATCTTCACTCTTCTGACTAGAATGTGTCAATACAACTCTCTCGAGGCAGAGAAGCAATAATACAATACTATTACTCACAGTTCTGCGCGCAAACGATCCATTTCAGCACGCATCATAACATCCGCCTTTTCATTCCGCCGATTGTCTGCATCGCGTCGAAGCTGTCGTAACTGAGCTTGGGATTCCTCCTTTTCGGATATCACATCGTCATGTGCTGTTTGCAACGCTCGGTGTTCATCTAGAAGTGCTTGGTACACCTTCTCGAGAGTCTCCTTTTCAGAGAATATCTGGCTCCGTTCCGACTGGATTCGATAGTAGTGATCGTCCCTAAATACAGGGGCCAATGTAAGAGAACCAGTGAAATATACGGGAAGTGGCGACATACTCTGTCATATTTGCCTCTAGTAAATCTTGAGCAGCAGGAGTAATGGCGATCTTAGCCATAACCTGACGATGGAATTGTTAGCGTTCAGGTTCAACCTAAAGAAGCTGCGTACCTGTTCGATAGCTTTCATGAGATGGTGTTGATCTGTCTCACTCAACCCTTGAATCTTGTCGATGAACTGTTTATTCTGCTCGCATTGCACCCCAATCACAACAGTAAGCCGGCACAAGGTCAGCGTAGCTGGAAGACTATGATCTTTGGCAATGGCTTGTAAATCTGGAACATCGAGGCTGCTGGTAGGTTTCTGCAGGACATCAGCAAAGTATTGGGTCATGAGGCGATAGAGCCGTTTGAGTGAGCTAAACCGCAACACCCAGTTTTCTGACGGTTGAGCAGAGGGGCGCGTGGGTTGCCTAAAGTATTCTGCATCTCTGAATGCATAAACGCGTAAGTAACCAGTTTCTTTCACGACTTTTTGAGACAACAGAAACGCACACTAATGAAAGAACCTCAAAGAGTGCAGCACCATCTGCAAGATCTGAAATGGTGGTAACAGGACGTGCGAGGTCGAAACTGGCAAAGAAATTGAAAAATGCATCAATCTCTTTTCTTTCTGACATTCTGTTGACCCAGGAACAGGGAGAACAATAGAACCTATGAGGTTCTTGCTTAAAGTAGGATAGTTACCAGATACTGTTACAGAATATGTGAAGAGAAAAGTCCGGAAGCAGTATTATACCATTACATCTCATTACGTAATATATATATAAGATAAGTAGGAGCCAAATTATCATTTATTCCACCGTTTGCACTCTAACTGTATCTCGTATAGGAACATCGTTTGCAGATTCACCAGGGTGATTGACCTTACGCCCTGAGCTTGCTTCCGTTGCTTGCGTTTTCTCAAGCTTGTTTGCCCAAAGAGCTGCCCCTATCGTTGATGTAATGTTGAATAGGAGTCCCACGACAGGCACGAGGTTGAGACCCAGTGCAACCGCACCAAACCTGGATGCAGAAGAGGAGTCAATCTTTCCCGTGTAAGAGTAATGAACAGAAGCAACCCACGCAGTGTACGCCGCTCTCCTTGATCCTACAAATGACTGCCGGGTTGTTTTATCGAAGTTTTTCAACTGGAAGTAACGAGCATGGAAGCCAGGGCCCGCTTTGGCCCCATTGTAAAGTAGGAATAAAGCTGTTCCTACTATTGGTATTGAATTGAGAGGAAGGGAAATGATATATCTTATAATTCCATCTTTCGAGAAACGGTCAAGAGGTTTTGTGATGGATTTGCCGAGAACTTTGAATCCAGAGGAGTTGGAGCGAATCTCTCTTCCTCGCTCCACAAGGGACTGGTTGCCTTGTTGAAGGAGAACAGCATCAACTATGAGAGCCATAATTAGGAAAGTAATTGAATCAAACACGAGGAAATTGACTCACAGATACGATCCTGTGCTGCGTTCAAAAATAAGGTTTTTGAGACAATGGAAACTAAAGCATATGCTTCGCCGAGGACCATCAAGGCCGCTGTCACGAAGGCAAATGGTCCCGAGAAAAGTGCACAGAACGCAACCTGAGGCAAATACGTAAAGAAAAATAGTGTTCCCGTTATTCCAACAGAAGTTACGACTGCTTTGAACAGGACAGGTGCAACTGATTTATAGAGTGCTGGATGGGCGACGAGATAAGTGACACCTATGATGGGGTACGACCAAGCATTGGAAAGCAAGGCATCTCTTGAAAGGGATGTAATCTCAAGTAGATGGTCAGACAGAGTGTCCTTCACCGATTCCATGGAGAGAAGTAAGTGTTACAAGGGGTTTTAGTTTACATATTACTATAGCCATGTTATATACTATACACTCACGACGCGTGATGTCATATCACATGACCCAACACCTTCTTGAGCTCCGCGTTTTTGCGCTCCAATGTCTCCACTTTGCGTCCTGCAACCACCAGCTTGTCACCTACATTTCGCGCTCTTTCGACACAAGGGCTTTTCCTCAGTGACCACCACGGACGTTTTTCTTTCTCCATGGTATTAACCAGAATCGCTAGCTCTTGCTCATACGTTTGAATCTTTGCTTCTGTATCCGCGATTTGTTTTTCATTGTATGCCAATTCTTGGGTGGCTTGGAATGTCTTATCTATGCGGTCATGAGTAACATGCATGGATTTAAAACTTTTAAAATAACATGCGAATTACCGTTTACCACTCGCTCGAACACCCATCGGAATACAGGTTTGCCAGGTCGTATTGTCGACGGTCGACCTGCAATGCTCGATTACAATTGTTTGCATTCAATAATGGGTGGGATCAACCTACCATCTTTCGTCAATATTGTAATCAATTCTGCGTGTTCCATCCCGCGAAGAGCGTTTTCGTCTCCTTTGAATGGAAAATCAACTAAGATATCATAGTAACCCACTTCTGGGGACTTGGCCAATAACTTGAGGACCTTCCATGCTTGATAACGTGTCCAAGGCAGATTTTTCGCGTCATCCATGTCTTCTCCGAATGTATTCTTCCGAAGCTCTGCCACACCCCGATTGATGATGTCATTAACGGCCTCGTCGACTTTCATTCCACTCCGCACTTTGTGAATCAACTAGAGAACACACAATTTATGAGTCAACAAACAACGGCTGCAGATAAACTGTACCTACACTTTCCAGATCACTGGCACGTCCGCCCAGTCTTTCAACATATTGGGTATCTTGGGTTGAAATGCCGATCTCAACCCCTGCATCATGAAGTTTTTGCTTCACGAATGAAAGGGAACTCTTTGGATCCGCATCGGAAAGTGCGACCGAGTTGAGAGGCTTGGTGGGAAGGGCTGGTAAGAGCGAGAATCAGTTTATAATTGCACAATACAGCGTAGCATAAACATACCCTTGGCAAGTCTCTTGGAGTTTTCGCGATTATCACTAAGAACTATGACATGCGCGAGCTGCGGAATAGTTAGGACGCATCATGCAGCATACCATGAACTATACATACATGGTTCTCAGCGAGGGTTGCAGCCCACTGAGCCAGGACATTTAACATTTCCTCCTTATTTGCTCCTGAAGTGGTGGCATAGTTGCGAATAATTACGATAGGTAGTGCTTTTATAGCATCTATATTTTCCAGTGCCTTTTGTCTCCTCGAGATCCGCTCATGCTTTTCGGACTCTTTCGTGTTATCGGCAACTAATATCGGGAGAGTACCATCTGCCATATCGTCACCAAAAAGTTCGTCGCCTACTCCCAGTTCGCTGATGATGCCATTTCCAGAAATAGCGTCGAGCCGACCATCGTGCCATATTCCAGCCATGATGGCCCGGCGATGATTGTCGTCCTGTAATTGTTGGCGTTCTTGAGCTTCCTGTTGTAGAACTTGCTTTTGAATCGAGGCTCGGTGTGAAGAAGAAACGCCCTTCAACCCTGTGGTGACGACCTCAAGGATCTGTTTGATTTGTTCTGGCAAAGAACTGCTGAGACCCGCTGAGGTATCCATAAAAAATCAATTAAACACCATCATAAGAAACTTCTCAGAGAAAGTATACCTTTTTGTCCCATTAATCCAACACTGGCCAGGTCAATGAGGTTCCCCATAGAGTTGACAAAGTTGAAAACTGGCCAATAGCCTGTCTGTGCCGCAAGAGAACCGACAAGTGCCGCATCTGATGAAGCGTTATTAAGTTTACGGCAGTCAATAACAAGTGTATTCCTTCCGGAGTTTTGTACGATCGCTTCGAGCATGGAAGTCTTTCCACTTCCCTGGGGACCATGAAGGAATGCGATAGTTGCTATTTTTGGCGCGTTAAAACGAGAATAATTACGTCATAGCTTGTACGTACTGGGCATATCGGAGAGATAGGCATGGAGTGCGGCTTCAGCGTCTTTACGCTCCTTCCATACTTCTCCTTGAGGTTTATGAGAAATGCTCTGCGATGTACCAGAGAGTAGGTCGACCGTATTCATGCGGACCCACTGGTAAATTTTGAACTCTGCAAAGGGGTGAGTTTTACTCTTTTGAATGATGCGGACACGGACAAACACACTTCGATAGTTAAACCAATCAAGCATCTTAGCTTCCACCATTAAGGAGCGAATCGGGTCGAATATCTAGCATATGTAGTCAGAAGCTACAATCTTTTAAGCCAAAAATTGCATCCATACCGTGTAAGTAAGAGTGCCAAGAAGAAAGATGATAACGGGCAGCATAATTTTAGGGTGACTGGACATCCAAGTGCGGACAGCGTGAGCTTGGATAGGCTGTTCGTACTGAGCCCTTAATCGAGTACTAGACGAGTTGGTAGGAACTTGAAGACCATGAATGACATTCCGTGCGATAGTAGCTGAATGTAAATGCTGAAAGGTAACTGTGGCGAAACGTGAAGACCCTGGTGGAACAGGAACAGGTGGAACAAGGTCCCGAATGCGACCATAAGGCTTTGACTATTTAAGTAAGGAGCACAGTAGATCATGTTGATAGACTCACTCTACATAATTCATAAAGGGATTGATCCTGAATATCTGGGCCTTCGAACTTGAATTTAAGGATAGGGGATGCGAAGCGGTCCATGTCCTATGCACATAAGGACGTAGCTTTGGCAGGATCAAAAGTTGATATTACCTCTTTCCAAGGTGATCCTCTAACAACCCAAACTTCTCCGGTACCCAGCCCCCACCATGTCGGAAGCGCACCGTCCTTCGCAACCTGTTCATTTAACGCGCTTTGAAGAGCTGACCACTCGTCGTCCTGTTGTGACTCAGGTGGTGCGTAGGAGAAGCGAACAAATACACCGCCATCCTTCTGCTGAGGCTGGTATTCAAGGGGCTTGAAGTCATATATGTTTATTCTTTCGAGCCGGTCCTGAAGACTTGTAAGAAGATTATCCTGGCGGAGAATACCGATGTAATGACGGAGACTGGAAGGAAGTTAGGAATGACATGAGAAAAGAAAATGAGTGAGCTCACTCCCAGCGACCGAGCTGTATGGGAAATATAGAGTCAACATAGAGCCAGGCTTCGCGGGACTTTGGGGGGAGAGTTGAGTAGGCTCTCAGAGTTAGAGAACGGAGCATTAGGAAAGGGGAAGAGTGACGCGTGACAGGTGACAATTTGGAGTGTTATTGTGAGTTTGTGCTTGGAATGTGGAAACTGACCGTTCGTCGATGGCATCGACACGCAGAGAAGAGGCGCGGCCGAAAGGACTGGCGAGACAGGACTCGTCCTTCATCGGGACCATCAAGAACTTTGTCAGTTCGCCCCTCAATTGGTTTGCTGGCAATGAGGACGCTACAGGCAAGCGGAGGCGGGCTGAGCCTGTCATCGCCGACGATGAGCTTTCTCGTCGTTCGAAGCGTATGCGCATCACCAGTCCCCCAGAACCGACTCCTGCTCCCGTAGCTCCCCCGCTTCGTCGTTCCTCTGTTGTTCCCCGGGCGTCTTCTGTCGTTTTGCCTTCCTCTCGTGCCACTCTTTCTCCTCGTCGCACTCAGCGCACCATGTCCATCGATCCTCCTCGCCGCGATATTTCTCACAACGATGTAGACATGATTATCGACAATCCACCTTCTCCTAGACTTCCTTTCAGGATGCGTTCCTCTCTCACTCCTCAGCCACCGCAGATTCAGACCAGATATAATACCGAACCGCCGCCTCTCAATAGCCTCATATCGAATCCGGTCTTCCTGCATCAGCCTACGCAGCCTCGTGAGACTTCGACACCGCCTGCCACAACTCTTGGTTCCCTTGTAGAGACAGTCCGCGCGGTAAGTCTTCGTGTTTCTTCTTTTTTCACCTTCCAATATTTTTTCTCCAGACGCGTTCGCCTGTTAGACAACAGCATAGTGTTCTTTCTCTATCTGATGCTCAGTTCAAGTCTTCTAATAACGAAAACGAAGATGGTATGCATCTATTCTACTTCATATTCATCTCCTTACGCCCTTTAAAGCACCAGCAGAACGCGCTCTCCATCAGCTCGATATCTACAAGACACCTCTTCTGCCAACGCGTCTTCGATCAACAAACGTTCCAGCTTCTGTCATTGCTTCGACTACCCCTGACATGTTCAAATCCCGGCGCTCGGCTCATCTTGTTCTCATGCAGGATGACAAGGAACGCCCTAGCAGAAGAGTCAGCAACCTGGACAAGAGTCCTGTGGTCAATGAGACGAAACCATATGCAGGTGAGGGTGGTATGAAAAAGCTATTGGCTCGCCGTAAACAAGAAGAGAAGGAGGAGGATAAAGAAACAGAGTCAAGCACCGAATCAAAGGGTCAGACTGTACCAGAGTCGTCTAAGAGCATCCCTCCTCCGCCCCCATCTGATTGGTTTTCTGTGGCATCTGATCATACATCTCTTCCTTCTGGTTCTGGTTCTTCCCTTCGTGTTGGTCGTGCCAAATCATCACGTAGCCATATCCAACGTCCTGCAAAGACTCGTTTCTCAGCAGTTTATGAAGAGGAACCTGAAGACAACAAAGACGAAGACGATTCTCGTTCAGAGGAACGCAGAATACTTGAAGAAGCCGCGAAGAAAGTTCCTGTCTTCAATATACCGGCCGGATTTTCATTTGCAAAAGATGTACGTTACTTTTCCCCTCCCCTTTTCTTCTGGCCAAACATTCACCTTTTGTTATTTAGACACCTGCCGTCCAACCTGTCGACATTGAGAAGGCCAAAGAGCCCCCAATTTCTTCATTGCCCTTTTCATTCGCCAAACCTGCGACGGCACCTATCCCGGTTCCAGCTCCCCTGATCTTTGTTCCACCACCTTCACCGCGGGTGCCCACGCCTGAACCAAAGGTGAATGTTCTTGAACCTTCTAAGGGCGGAGTGCCAAACTTCTTTGCAAATTCGGCCATTTTGTCAACACCACCTCCACCTCCACCGGCACCTGTTCTTAATTTCAACAACGCCGCAAGCGCTCCTTCTCAGCCTGTCAAGGATACAGAAAATCCCTTCTGGGATGGAGAGAACAAGAAATCAGAAGAGGAAAAGAAGCCTCCCCAAAGCCTGTTTGCTGGTTTCAGCAATGCCGAAGCAAAGCCCGTCGAATCGGCCACTTCCGCGTCTCTTTTTGGTACATCTTCGGCCGTGCAACCGAAGCCTGCCGAAAGCAAATCGGCATTCTCTTTTGGTAAACCTGCGCAAGAGAGTGTTCTGAATACAGAACCTGTCAAGCCGGCCTTCAGTTTTGGCATCCCTCAACCGGAGAAGAAATCAGAGTCAACATCTGTATCTGGTACGACGGGTGCGGCTACTACTTCTGGGTTTGGAGATGCGACTGCAAAGGTGCCAAACTTCTTTGGAGAGCCCACGAAGGCTGAAAATGCTTCCAGTGTTCCTGCGCCTCCTCAGTCCACTCCGTCCCCTCTGTCTTTCTCATTTGGTCCTCATTCTAATGTGGCTTCAGTGACCCCTGCCGCAGCGCCTTCTTTCTTTGGAGCTCCTTCCACTGCTGCCACTGTTCCCTCTACTGCTGAAGCTCCTAAACCACTTTTTGGAAGTGGAAGTGGAAGCGCGTTCTCCTTTGAGCAAACTCCTGCCAAAGACTCGACACCGGTAAGCACGCCGTTCTCATTTGGGTCAACCTCGAACATAGCTCCTGTCGTACCTGCTCCCGAAGTAAAGGCAGCACACACGCCTGCCTTTTCATTTGGTGCTAGTGCCTCGACGACGCCAGTTGTAGATCCTAAACCTACATCCTCATTCTCATTTGGTGTCAACTCTAATACGGCAACAACTACGCCTGATTCTAAGCCAACGTCTCTATTCTCATTCGGAGGTGCTCCAAGTGCTTCCTCCACTGCTCCTAGCCAAGATAAACCTGCAACTCCATTTTCCTTTGGGCAGCCAACAGCCGCAGCGCCTGCACCAACTGCACCAGTGGCCTTCAGTTTTGGTGGTGGTGGTGGCAGTACTTCTGCGGATGTGTCCAACAAGTCATTCATGTTCGGGCAACCTAACCATGTGCCTCCGACCGAACGACCTGTCACACCTCCCAAAAACAATGATAATGAATTCAGGATGGAAGAAAGCCCTACGAGAGATATGCAACAGATCAATGGGAACAAGACATCCTCAGCTGTGAATGGTGCATTTTCGTTTGGCATTGGTAACGCAACAGCAACTTCCACGGGCGGAGGATCGTTGTTTGGGTCAGCCAACACATCTCCTTTGGCCGCCCCTTCGTCGTTCAGCTTTGGTTCCTCGGCTGCCACTAATCCGTTTGCCCACAAAGAAAACAAACTTGAAGAACCAAAAGGGTTCGGAGGATTTAACAATGCAGTGCCCGCGATTACCACGTCGTTCAGCTTCGGACAGCAGAAGGATGAGGTGCAGAGACCTTCAACGACTGGCTCTTTCTCATTCGGTAACACTACAACGTCTGCACCAGCAAATGCCTTTTCATTCGGGGCACCACCCGCCACCACGAATCCATTTGGTGCCCCAAGCAATGGTGGCTCTGCTCCTAGCAGTCCATCGACATTCAATCAGTCTTCGCCTTTTGCATTTGGTCCTCCAGCTCCAGCTCCCACTACCAATGCATTTTCTTTTGGATCACAACCTAACTCACCAGCTACGTCGAACAGTGGCCTTCCTCAATCTTCAGGAGCATTTGGATTCGGACAGACCCCACAACCTTCCTCGCCATTCAGCGGCCCTATTGCCCTAGCACCATCGACGTCAGGAGGTGGAGGATCACTCTTCACGATTGGGGCTGCTCCTTCTGCACCACAGGCGGGTGGACCTAGGCAAATCAAGAAACTGCCCAACCGGAGAGCGACGGGGAAACGTTAGCTGAATTTATTACATTCAGCACCCACACAAAAACAACGCAAAAAAGAATAATACGGACGAGACGGGGTTATACGTCTTGGTTATTTATTATATCGTGTTCGACTCAGATCATGAAAATGAATATGGACTTGCCAATCCTAGGGCAACATGCTATGCAAACCCCTTCTTTTACTCCCTTTCACAACTCGTCCTCCTGCGTCTGTCATTCATCACTCACTCGTTGACATCGTCAGTCTCACATACAACATTCTGAATACTCCTTCAATGCCTTGGGTTTTTTGTTATCCCAAAAATTGGGGACTTCTTTCGTGTGGAAATTTTGAACTCGATGAACGAGATCAATGATGGTAACGACGACACCAAACGCCCAGGACCGGCACTGCACTTACATGCAAGCATCAGCACCACACTTTACGCGAATAAAGTGTAGTTGTAGTTTTTTCTCTCTTTCTCTTTTTTCCCGTGACTTTGTTACCCCGCGGCTCAAGGCCGACATAGACAATGGGTGTATAGACATCCCATTTCACGGGGTTGCATGAAAGAATGGTTGGATTTCAGCCCGCTTTCTGACATGCCCGCAAGATTGATAACTTTCGTTTCGAGCGATTTACCGCCAGTTATAAACTAGTTGATATTTTACATAGTCCAATTCATCAATACCTATCGCTAAATCATCATTGTCCATTGCCTTTTGCTTTCCATTTTCGCCGTCAAGCTTCCTTTCCTTGTTTGTTCTTCTTATCCAGCATTCATTATCTCGCAATTCATTCAAAATCTCTCGTCCCATGCAACCATGCCTCTTGCAGTATCCATGTTCCCTTAGCTTCCTACATCTCCAATTATCATTATTTTCCTGCATAATTTCATTTTTTAGTTCTTCATTCTTTCCATCTCGGTATTTCGGGGTTAACTATATTACTATCTGTCTGGTATTCAATCTGGATTACAGTATTGAGTATGTGCTGTTGCCCGTTCAGAGTCACGTATGTAAGATGTAAGATATAAATATCGGTCTCGTTAAGGCAAGCCACTACTTTCTTCAAACCACTTAGATTTGAAGACGCGTCGACGAAATGGCAACAAACGATGCACCAGGGCATTTACTATCCCTCAAGGTTATGCGTGTCTCGGTCAGTACTTCTACAAGATGGATGTAATGTGGGTATCCGATTATCTGAATGGTTTGCCCTTGAAAACAGCGGCCAGAGTTGGGGAGTGCATGGCAACCCTTCTATTCTAGCTCACCATCTTTTTCCGTGCGTATCGACCTCTTTCATGGCTGCATCTATTACTGTTGATATGACCAAACATTAGGCACATTCTTCAGCATCCATTCTCTCCTTGCAAGGGACGACTCCTTTACCTGGTCATCCGAAGACTTTACGCGACCTTACCCATGCTTCTGAGTTACTGACGCTGCCATCATCCTTTGGCTCGATACAGCTTGGAGAAACTTTCTCAAGCTGCCTCTGTGTCAACAATGAGACTGAAGTCGGAATACAGGTAGTACAGACGAGGGTGGAAATGCAAACGGTTACAACGAAGGTAGTGCTATATGAGATGGACGGTGAAGCTTCAATTCTGGCCGGAAGTGATACCTTGGAACACATTGTTCATCATGAGATCAAGGAATTGGGTCAACATGTACTTGCCTGCACTGTTACATATCGTTTGCCTTCCGGTTCACGTCCGGTACCGGGTGCCTCTGAAGATGCATCCGACCCAAGTCTTCAAACCTTTAGGAAGTTTTACAAGTTTGCGGTGCGCAGCTGGCATTCTTCGGGAATATTCAAAACCCCCTAATTCGTTGCATTCAAATAGGTCACAAATCCATTATCTGTCAAGACCAAAGTACACACTCCCAAATCTCCTTCTGCCTTACTATCTCCATTAGAACGAGAAAAGATATTTCTCGAGATCCATATCCAGAACCTGACACAAGATGCAATCTGCTTTGAACGTATGCGATTAGAGTGCACAGATGGATGGGATGCAGAAGACGCGAATATTGTTATTAACGAAAACGGGAGTGACATGAGCATATTCTCGGGGTCCATGGCTCTTATGCAACCTCAAGACATGCGCCAATATATCTACATTTTAACCCCGAAGAATCCATCACTGGCGTCCGCGGCGAATATTCCAGGAGGCATCATTCCTTTAGGAAGATTGGATATCTCGTGGAAATCTTCATTTGGTGAACCTGGAAGGTTATTAACGTCGATGCTTTCGCGACGCATCCCACTCGCTCCTGTCACTCAGCCTGTCTCAGCGGTACCATCTCATTTGAAAAGAGCTATTACAACGTCGGTTTCCTCTCGCCCTCGTTCACCATCGGGAACTCAATCACGTTCCGAGACGCCTCCTCCTGGTCACAGGCCGAATTCTCCCTCTATGAATAGGCCCTCCATTACAAGTAATCAACCTCAATCCCCCCAGCAAATATCTGTTCCCACCTTGTCATTACCCGATCCAGAGGCATACCTCCTTGTTAGGCACATCCCAAGAGAGGATATCATTGTCGAGAAGGGCTTTACAATGGCCTTATCAGTCGTATTGTCGTCATGTCTTCCCGCTTATGGCCACTTGAAGAAAAGAAAACTTAAGCTTGCCATACAGCATATTAGACCACGAAAAACTCCTGCTCCTCCCGTTTCCATGGCACCTATGGAAGCATTTAGTCCAAGGTTACCATCCTCTGGATTTTCAACCCCTTCTTCTAGCACTATTACCTTTAACTACGCTCTGGCTCACCAGAAAATTCTTGCTGCATCGAATCGTCCGCCTAATTTAGAGCATTCAATTCCAGAGAACGTCCCCGTGAATAATGGCGACACAAGTCTTCTGCCGCCTCCTTACTTTGAAAGTGGACAAGAAGATGTAGAATCTCACAATGGCGTTTCCTATACTGGACCATCCGCTGTTATACTTCCCGATGTTATAATCGATTATACAGCTGTCGGACAAAATGCAGAAGGCACCGCAAAAGTGCAAATTGTGCAAGACTTCGAGTTGCCTTTCATAGCTCTCCGCAAAGGGTTCTCAACAGTAGGGGGGCTTCGTATCTTGCTGGTAGGAGACCAAGCAATACTAGATGATACTGAAGACGAAAGAGGTATTGAAGGTATCGCAAAAGTGCTAGTACTTAAAGAGTATGATGTTGTAAATGAAGTATGGGTTGCAGCTTAACGCCTTGAGAGTCTTCTGGCCTCCTAGTGTATTTTTTTGCGCAAGACTGAATGACAATTGATCTGTTATGCTAATCTGGAATTATAATGTGCAATGTAGGGTTTATGCGTAACTAATTCCTCAATGAATCTTATCCTCGATGAATCTTAAGCTGTAACCCAAGGTTGGCTGACAAGTTGCTGAACAGAAATGAGAGCGCGGTAACGGACGTCGGAATTTGGATGCGTCATGAGTTCCATAACTCTGGCTTTGCCACCTAAGTCTGACACGGGTCTTATAAATGATATACGATTGAGCGTTAAACAAAGAGACCAGAGATCAGTATGCGCACTTTTTGCCTCTTTCATAATGTTTCACATATTGCCCAATGTCATGGGCCGCAACCGCAAGCACAGTCGAATCATTGGAGCTTTTGAGGAGATCGATTAAAGCCCTAGTAAACAGAAAGATTAAGGGTATGAGAACTGTATAATGTATGAAACATGCTCACTTTAGTTGTTCATGATCTTTATCATTGAGCTTCATTGCATTCTCCTTCCAGAAGTCATCGGATTCGTGAACGGGGGTCCATGACAAATGTCCGGAAGCCAGTTCGGATGTGTATTCATCATATGTCCTATAAAGAATATGGTAGATTAGAGTACGTTCCTGTGAAAACTCGAAATCGTATACGTTAAGCTTTGGAATCGATTATTAAGTTCTTCTTTGAGAAAAAGTACGTCCTCAATGATATCTTCATCCGACCACTTTCTGGTGGCAAGGTTTTTGACAAATGGAAGGAGCTGACTAACAAGCATGGCAGGTAGATTGGCGGCTGGTGCTTTGGTTACTAGATTCTGCGCATGACGATGAGATTACCTGAGCACTCCAGAATGTAGAAGCGTACTCGGAATGTCGCTACAATCACTCGAACAACTTTCTCCTTCACAGCGCTCTGCGCAACTTGCACGAGAATAGGTATAATATCAAATTTCCTGCAAATTCGGAGCTGTAGTGGGACACATAACGATAGACGGTTGCGGCAGAACTCACTTGTTAATCTGTTCTGCTATGTTTTCTTCGAATGAAAGTAACCATAAGGAAAACGAAACTTGATAGCTCATTTGAGGCCCTGGGTTACGTTTCAGAATTTCCACAAACCTGATGAACAGATCTAAACATCAATTCATAGATGTTAGGTTATGATTACAATACCCTGTAATGATGTTAGGGATCTTCCAAACTTGTTGCCGACAATCTGGACGAGACAGTAGCGATTCGAGGCATTGTACCGCAATATCACGCTTATTTGAAGAGGGCCCTTGTATAAATGAGGACAAAACATTCAGGAAAGGCTGTACATGATTTGACCGAAGAGGGGTTGACTCTACGCTGATAAAGGAATGAGTTAAAGGGAAAATATAAGTGCATAAACAGACCTTAACAAGACAGTCAATATTTGTGCTGTTTTTAGCTGAACAAATTCATCCTGTGCGTCGAGTGCTCTCCAAAGAGAATAAGCAAGGAAAGAAGCGAGAAAGATAGGGGAAATGGAGACCTACCGCAATAGAGGAACATATGGGAGTTCCGGGTCAGACTCTGAGGCTTTCAAGAAAAGAGGGATCCGTTCTTCGTGGTCTTCAGAGAATCAGAACAGTCCTGTCAGTTAAAAAAACTGAAATGTGATAAAAAGCTACCTTGAAGAGCATCGGTAATTAAGATGAGCAGGCATTGCATAGTATCAACTCTTTGAAGCTTCTTGAGGAGACTGAGATAGAGATATGCGTAGATACTGCCCTCCGACAGAAGGACAGATTCACATTTTGCTTTCGGTTGTCGGTCAACTTTCTTGATATAAGCTAGTTCGTCCAAAGTGATGAGTTCTGCTCGTTGATAACCCTGCAATATATTCAGAATGAGCCTTAGACTCGCATGTATAAGTGATCCACACAACCTCCCATGGTACAAGCTTCGACCGTATTCTTGCGGAGTTTTCGTCTAGATAAGCGCTGGAAAGTAGCGATATGGACATTGCTGATGACAGAAGCGGTGAAGAAACTGAAATGATACTTATAAGGAGTAGCCGGTGCGGTCACTGCGGTGAGCAGTGACGCAGGGCAGGGTGTGTCACATGACTATACTTCCTCCCAACAATATTTTAAATTGTTATAACCTGCTCATTAGACGCTGCGTCGTGGATCCTCGGAACAAACTAACAGCTTAAGCAGTACACACCTCGAGCATTATGCTTTCTAGGACTTGCTCGAGAAATGTTGTCGGTATGTTTGCTACATGTATCTGGTTTCATTACCGCATGTAATATCTTCTCAGTTGGTTTTTCTCTTCGACGTGCGCTGGCCACTGAGGCTACAACACAAGCCACAGCACACCCTCTCGAAAATGCCGGACGCGTCAAAAAGGCCTTAAAACCGCGCATTTCAACCGCTATTATCCTCAACCGTTCTCCCATTATTACAAAAGCCCCTACACCTTTCGAGGTGGCTTACTACTCTTACCAAGCTCGAATAAGACGTAGCTTGCACAACCCATTTCCAAATGATTTCTACTTCAAGCAGGGGACGTTGACAGAAACCAGGTTCAACATAGAGGAACGGAAACGTGAGCGTCTAGCATTCGGGCCTGCATTCCTGGAAAAGGAAGATATCAGCGAGGAAAAGAGGCTAGCCAACATAGCCGCGGTAGAGCAGTTGGCCCAGCAAGAAGGAGAGGGAGAGGAATTGATGCCCAGGACACATGCAGCGGACGTAGAAGGCAATTTGAAAAGCCTTGACCGCAGAGGTCACCGAAATTTATACCTATTACTACACTCTGTCGAAGACGGCAAAGATGTATGGCGTTTTCCGCAAGGAGAGGCAGAAAAGGGTCTATTCCTGCATCAGGTATCAAGCCACCCATCCACTTCAGCTCTTCGTTCTTATGTTGACGTTATTTGTTAACAGGCTGCCCAGAAAGACTTGCACGCAGAATGCGGCGATAGTATGGATGCCTGGATTGTAGGCAAGACTCCCGTAGGAGTTTACAAACCCGAAAATACTCAACCGAATGAACCTTGCACAGAAACCTCGGAGGTATTTTTTTTTCTACTTGCCTATAAACATACATCATCAAATGCTGAAATCCTTTGAAAGCATGTTGTCTTCTTCTTCAAAGCACATATCATGGCAGGCCAGGTTACCCCAGAGCGCGAGGGCGTCAAGGACTTCGCATGGTTAACTAAAGAAGAAATTGAGGGTCGGCTGGATAAGCACTACTGGGATAGTGTCAAGGATATTCTTTCAGATTACTAATGACATATGTATAGGTATATTAATCTAATTTCTATTTCCCTTTCTAATCATTTGGGAGCTGCGATTGCCTTCCGGCTTTGCTTTTGAGCATCATCGAATCTGCGAACGATGACCTGACATTTAGTACTTTGGCAGATGTGCTTTGAGCCATTTTTGACTTCGTTCGAGAATAGGGTAAGGCCAGCTGCACGTTCAACAGCTTCCACTATTACAATGTAAAATGTCGATATTGGAACCACTTAAGAGGAAAAAATCTTACCGGGTACAATGAAACTTTCTAAAGGAGCGTCGTCGCGTATAACGGCATTGGGCAATACAAACGCTCCGGTGGAAAGCTCCAAAATGTCGGGTGTAGATGGTGAAGTGGGTTTTGCCGTCAAAACAACTTTAGCAAAATGCGTAGGTACCGACACGTTGGGAGGAGAACCAATAACTTCATGTGTCTGTCAGAAATAAATGAATAAGCATGATGAATGATAACAATATCATATTTTTATCACTGACTACCCGCCATTTCCCATCTGCTTCCTGTCGAGGAAGATATAGGGGAACTGTGAAGATATACACGTCCTGGAAACTACCCGTTAAGCGACGACACCAATCTTCTAAGTATGCCCAATCTAAAAGGAACCGATTCGGTCAGAATGGATCTCAAAATGCAAGGGTACAACGAACAATGCCTGTTAAATCCATCACCAACTTGAGGGGCAATGTTGGAAAGCAAAAAAGTTTCGTCCATTGCAGCCTGGAATTCCCCGTTAAAAAAGAAAATAAGCACAAACTTCAGCAGCCTGTACCTGCGATGATTTAGCGTCTGCTGCAGGCACCCTAAAGATATATGCATTACGCTGAGTGGAAAGCTTCATCAACGTAGTAGAGCATACGTACATATGGCCTCTGTCATATCCGCTTCTTAAATAATCCTGTAGACGAGCACGGAATGGAGAGGGAACAGATTCATCTTCTATGAATTTTGAATTTGACCGATCGCCCGATGATTCCCCGCTTGGCTTGCTAACAGAGGTGCGAGTAAGATGTTCAGCCGTCTGTGTGTATAACTTGTCAGAAAAACATGATTTTTCTGAGCAGTTCTAAGATGCATACCCAGGCCGGATGGCGTAACCTTCGGTCATAGCCAGCCACATAAGCCTTACGGACTAGAATATCAGAGATAGGTCCTAATGACAAAGGAAATTTAGCGTAAATCCGGTCCAGTCAGCGACGTCCTCAGTCATACCAGGATTCCCATATTTCAAAGCAAGAGGAAGATTCGACGCGACTGTGAGTTCTTTTGAAATTTCGGTCTTGCCAGTTGAGTTTATACTGATGACCGGAGAAGGGACACTGTCGGAAAACGATGTCGGTTGGGTCGACAACGATGGAGAGGGTCTACTTCTATTTGACACCACTGCAGCGATACCACCTCCTAGAACAGCTCCTGCCGTGAAAACGGCGGCGTGTATAATGGCGGCGCTGGGCATCTCCCTAATAGGCAAACAAGTTAGCTACAGTAGATTGAACAGCAGTATGACCAACCTCGTTATAACTTATAAGTGCTTGAGAATGAGAATGGGTGTTGACTTTTTTCGGATCACGACCTGAACGGAGTTTCAACGTCCGTCCCCATTCACCAAGCGAAATCACATAAGTGCAACTTGACTTTGTCTCTCTCCCTTTACTACATAAATAACATGGAATCAACAAAACAGCGACGTGTTCGATCTCCATCTCCCGTCTACACGCTCGATGATGACGACTCGTATGAACCTTACATTCCAGTGGCACAACGGCGACAAGCCAAGTTAGCAAAGCTTTCCTCGTTGGGGATGAAATCAGACAAGTCGAATGTTAACAAAATGCAAGAGGAGCTAGATGCACAAGAAGATGCCCAAAGAGAGGAGGAGATAAGGAGAGAGAAGGCTCGAAAGGAACGGACATTACTGTTAGAAGCCCAGGAGGTTCATCAAAAGAAAGCTGCTGAAGGTGCGCGTTACGACTGGAATCTATCTGTATATCTAACGCTTCTCTTTCAGATTCAAAGAAATCTGAAATAGAGAAGGCTGAAGAGGCCGACGCTGAGATATTGGAGGCTATTAAAAGTCGACGAAAGTTAGCATCCGACATGGAATTGGCGAAAGGCATTCAATATACGGAACCATTGACAACAAGGCACATCAATCTATTTACTCTACCTAAACTTGATTCCTTACCGTCTTGTCGTCAGTTGGAGAGCTCCTCGTTATATTCGGGAACGTCCAAAAGAACAGGATGACAAACTGCGAGAGAAATACCACATTGTGGTCGAAGGCGAGAACATCCCCCCTCCGATTGAACATTTCCAAGTGTGTTCTCTTTATTGTCAATAAAATATTCTTTAACAATCAATCAAACCGCAGGATATGAAGATTCCAGGTCCCATTCTCGACTATTTGCGTTCTAAACGCATTGTGGACCCTACACCGATTCAATTGCAGGGACTCCCTGTCGCGTAAGTCATCTCTATACATTTTGCAAAACCCATAACAAATGTGGCAGTTTCTCAGGACGAGATGTTATTGGCATTGCGTTTACTGGATCGGGTAAAACACTCACCTTCTGCCTTCCGCTCATTATGATGGCTCTCGAAGAAGAAATGAAATTGCCATTCATCCGCGGAGAAGGTCCAGTTGGTGTCATCCTTTGCCCATCTCGTGAACTTGCAAACCAGACATATGATAATGTCGTCGGTTGGTGTTCTTCCCTCGTAAAGGAGGGTAAATATCCTCAACTCAACACTCTTCTATGCATGGGTGGCATTTCCATGAGCGAGCAAAGCCAAGTTCTTAATAAAGGTTTACACATTGTTGTCGCTACGCCAGGGCGTCTGATCGACATGCTGGAGAAGAAGAGATTTACTTTCAACAATTGCAAATATCTTTGTATGGACGAGGCTGATAGGATGATAGACCTTGGATTCGAGGAGGACGTTCGAAACATCATGAGTTTTTTCAAGGTATTCAATCTTGTATGTTTTTTTCTGATTAGTGCCGCTCATTACTTGCAATGCAGAATCAACGGCAAACTTTACTATTCTCCGCTACAATGCCAAAGAAAATCCAAGATTTCGCCAGAGAATCTCTCATCAAACCGGTCTTGGTCAATGTTGGCCGTGCTGGAGCGGCCAATCTTGATGTCCTTCAGGTAGTTGAATATGTCAAGCAAGAAGCAAAAATGGTTTATCTGTTGGAATGTTTACAAAAAACTCCGCCACCAGTTATCATCTTCAGCGAGAATAAGAACGAAGTTGACGGTATATCGTGGCACTTTTCTCGTATAAAAAATGTTAACTAATCATGAACTTAGATATACAAGAATATCTATTACTCAAAGGCGTTGAAGCTGTTGCAATACACGGGTCCAAATGTGAGTTTATTCTATTATACTCGAACTAAACCACTTACAAGTTTTGTATAGCTCAAGAAGAACGTCGATATGCAATCACGTCGTTCAAAACGGGTGCAAAAGATGTTATGGTTGCTTCAGGCGTCGCATCGAAAGGACTGGACTTTAACGACATTCAGCATGTCATCATCTATTCGATGCCCAAAGAAATAGAAGACTATGTGCATCAAATAGGGCGAACAGGAAGGAGTGGAAAAACGGGTATTGCTACCACCTTTGTAAACATGAATACCCCAGAACAGACACTTCTTGACTTGAAGTATCTTCTTATGGAAGCAGGGCAAAAGTATGTTCAAGACTTTCACGTCCCAGTTTCAAAAGCCCTGATTTTTTTCTGCAGAGTTCCGCCCTTCTTAATGACCATCGAAGATCCTCGCGCCGCGCAAGGAGGTGGAGCGTTGACAGGTTGTCCTGTCTGCGGAGGTACTTTCGTCGATGAATTGGTGTATTCTTTGCCTGACATAATTTCTATAGGACTGGGCCATGGTATATCCAACTGTCCGAAATTGGAGGATGCCCAGCGCCGCCAAATGGCATCCCATCGTACGAACGATGGCGATGGTGGAGGTTATTAGGGTCAGTTTTATTTTTCTCTATAAGTTACATCGGAGCGCTGTCGTGTGTATGAGTCAATAATACGATATATTGAAAAATACACGAAGATGCGCCCCTCTACCCTTCAGACGAGCCACTACTGTAATGATTTCTATATATCGAGAGGGTAATTCACGAGCATTAAATAGGAGTGAACTGCAAGTCTTTTATTTACAAGAAAGTTTCTAAAGATGTCAAGCATCGTGCAGGAAGTATTGCCGCAGTGAATAACAAACTTATCGAATTCAACCCGAAAGAACTATGGTGGAATGGGACGAAAGAAAAAACATAGATTTTTAAAAAGCGAGCGAGAGTATGATAGATAGTAAATGGTAGGGATGATGATTCCGGCTGTCTTTTTCATGTCGGTGAGAAACGTTGCTTGAAAGAAAGTAGATATGAGGGAATGTTGAGTGAGTGTGCTGTGAGTATACAGTACATATATACTGAAAATGATGTATCAAGAAGCAATTAGAGGGGTCATTCAAATCATGTTCGCCACACGAGGGTGGCTGGTATTATCGGCAGAAGTTTATGAGTCGCCCCGTCCATCATCGCCTGTGAGGCTATCTGAGCGAACTTGTATCTTATCAGATTTCCAGTGGTTCGTAAGTTTGAGCGTCAAGCCCACCTCGAGTGGAAATCTGGTTTTCGTTCAATCCGATTCTGCTATCGCGCCTGCCAAATCCGCCGACTCCGGGTCCACGCGGCTGACGAACAACATTGCTGGTGTTGTTGTCGTGGCCGTTCAACGAAGAGAGCGTGCCCGAGCCCAGTGATGTTGGAAGGCTGGGCACAGGAGGGATAGAACTACCGCCAAATGCGCTATTGCCGTTTGAGAAGAGAGAGCCGAAAGCGGCAGATGTGCGGCGTGAAGGTGAGGCAATGGTCGCATAACCCTCCCGGATGTTGCCGTTAGATGCCCTGGAAGTGAGGCGTGGTGCTTGTTGATGCAAAGTTTTCATGTCGGGCATCGACTTTTTCACACGAAGGGAACTAGCAGTCGTCGACGGAGTAATGGGCGAGAGATAAGCAGACGGTGCCCGGGAAAGGGTGTGTGGTTGCCGTTGGGGTTGTTGTTGCTGTTGCTGTTGCTAAAACGGACAAGATCAAGATTTTAGCTACAAGGTTATTTGTGCCATCACTTACCCTTTGTGGATCGATTCTCGTAACGACAGCGTAACGCTCGTCCCCTTCTCCGACGGAGTAGTGATAGACACCAAGCTTTTGAGCAATTAAATGTACTACCCTCCTTTGCTTGGGAGTAAGAGTACGGGAAAATGCCAATTCATCTCTCATTCTATCGTCTTTGAAAAGTAAGATCCTAGAGTAAATCTCCAGAGTAGAAGGGTCATTTAAGTCCAGCTCATTACTGGAAGAGGATTTTTCCGAAGAGATACTCGGTGTTGCAGGAGGAAGAGATGGGACCGCAGGGGCAGATGCAAGAGGCATAGAATACGAAGGGGTGGGCATGGGCATGGGCATAGAAGAAAGGCCAGGAGGAGAATACTGAGGCTGCTGATATGCGGAGCCTGAAGAAGACGATCGCTGAGGACTGAAAGTAGAAGGTATATTGGAACCATAATCTTCATACAGCTGGTTGACGTTGGTTTGTTCTTTTTCCATTTGCATAGAGCGCATTCTGCGAATGGCCTTTTCCCTTTCGATGCGTTCCTTTTCTCCTGCTTGCAAAACCTTTTTGTACTCGACACGAAGCTTTCTGCCTTGGACATCAAAACCATTGAGAGCAACAACAACAGCGTCGGCATCAGCAGCTTGACGAAAGTTGGCGAACGCCAGACCACGGAAAGAGCCCTGTTGGTCAAGATGATAGTTGAACGCGTAAGGGGTCGGAATAGATAACGAGGCCTAAGAGAGAGAGAGAGAATTAGAGCTGCTGCCGCCGGCAAGGGGAGAAAGAAATCTGCTTACGATTATATCAAGGAGGGTCTCACGTTTAACATTAAAAGGAATATTCTTGATGACAATGGCAGTGGGAATGACCTCGTCGTCTGGATTGACGGTGGTAGCACTGGTGGGCGGAACAGAGGGAGTGAGATGACCTAAAGGAGGAGAACCGCCAGCGGAAGAGAAATCAGAGTTGTTGTGGGGAGAAAGAGAACGACTGTCGGATGAGTTGTTGTCGAGCCATTGCTTCGAGAAAAGAAGAATGAGGGGGAAAATCGAAGGAGATCGAAATGAATCAACATACAGTAGGAAGGGCACTACGAACAGGCTGCTTATTCTTCAACGGAGACTGACCCAAGCTGGATAGCGGATTGTTGTAGGGAGACTGCTGGAGACCCTGGGTGGTAGCAAAATGAAAAGGAGACCTATTTGAATTGTTTCCATCGTAATCGTAAGTATCATGAAGGCGTTGGTGAGAAGCCCTTGAGTTGAGGGTCAGAGAGGAAATATCAGGCGGAGAGGTGGACATGATGAGAGAAGGAAGAGATGGAAAAGCCTGCTGGTCCTCCAACTCTTGTTGTGACTCCCTTGCTGTCACGAGATCTTATTTGTGTATACTACTATCCTCGCAGTACAATCATCGCCCGTCTAGGCGGTGCCAACAACCTATCTACGTCTACAGCAACATTTATGCTTCCAGAATGATCCCAAGGTCCTCGAACTCTACTTTCTTTTTCCCGCAACGGTACAACTACTATTTCATCGTTCGCCCCTGAGCGTCGTCGTGCAACAACTATCCCTCCTTCGCTCACAGGTTGGAACGCTGCTCCTGGAATCGACGGCAGCGTGTATTTGGATGCACTGTCTAGTCATCAGCTTTCTTTTCTTTTTTTTTCTTTCCAACAACACTTGCCTTCGCAGTGGGGTCGTGACCGCAGTCAGGCGCAGAGAGGACGGTGGTGAGCGTCGAGGCATGTTTAGTTATACTGTCACCCGTCAATCACTGTCTCCATTTTCCTGGTTTTCACGTACTCACTTTGTCCAATGAGCAACCAGCACTCGTGGAATCAATGTCGAAGAAAATACGACTGGCAAGGACTGTCAAAGCACCTTGACAGAAAGAAAATGCAGAAAGGTGAATTATAAAGAAAAGCCAGCACTGCCGCATGCCGCCCAAACCAGCCACTCTTCCTCCGCCAAGCCACCGCTGTTGGCAAGTAACCGTCCATATCATCCCACCATCCATTCATCTAATAATAACCGCTTATTACCGAGAGCACCGGATTCAATTTAATACCAACTCTCGTACATGTACAGACAGAAGTGATGATACAAAAAGACTCTTAAAAATCTCTAAGCACTGTCACTGATAGGCCGGTAGTGCTTCATAAGCTGGGTTTTGAATGCTGCCCAATTCCCCATCAGCAGATGTATACTCGGTGTAAAACCTCCTTTCTTACCGGTCGGATTTTGCCAAATGGCTGCCGCGTCGGGGTTCAGAGGAGAGGCATTGTTGGGCTCTGCACACAAATACGTCAATGCACATTCAAACCGAGTCTCCAGGTATCCTGACCTCCAAGCAAAGACTGCAGCGAGAGAAGAATCGTTTGAACGCTGTACACAGCCGACCACTTGTCCTGGAACATCACAGCCATTTTAGTTCATCACTTTTTCTTGACCATCAAAACACAACCAACCTGTAGGATATCTAAGCAAATCGCTCCTCCTGCGATGTCGACGTTTGGGTGATAACAAGGGGTCTCAAATTTAATGGTTGGTGCTACATATGGATAATTCGACGGGAATGAGATCGATATTTTGAACGTGAGTCCGGCATAAACCTATGCGATGTACAAGATCAAAGGACAGCCTTAAAAACAAATAGGTAAAAAGGGCGTACTGTTTCAGCGGGACCCTCTATCGTTCCGACCCATTCAAACAAGTTTCCATCATGCTTTGGAAACGCAGACTATTTTTGTTTATATAATGAGCTGGCTGAAGAAGTGATTCGTGAAGACAGTCCTTACAATGCCGGGTGAAGACGACATCTGCAAAGGTTCACAGAGTTGTAAGCTTCGTGAACTCTTACAAATTCGACCAGATGTCACTCACCATGAGTGTCATTAATTCATTACTTAGTCTAGTGATCATTAAAACGAGTAAGAAGAGCATGTACAGAGTCAACCGACCGTTTGGCAACACTCCCTGCCACTTGTTGACTCGAAGAGGAGGTGTTCGACTTGGGAGCTGCACGAGGAGGAGCCAAAGAAGAGGTAACCTGTTCCATGGTATAGTTATAAAGTAGATTAAGTTCGTTAAAAGGCGTAAAAGTGGGCTGGATGGTTAAAAATGAAGGTAAAGGTTGAAGAACAAGGGAGGCAAGTTGTCGTTCGCGAACCAGAACTGAGTACTGAGAGCGCTGCCTGCGAAAGTTCGTTCGTGCCATGCGTCACATGAGACGCGACAGCACATGACGATGCCTATATTAGTCAGCCGACCCTGTTCATCTAGGGGGGGTCGGCGCCCTTCAGTGCTCACGCACGCACGCACGCAACGATTAACACTCTCAACCTCAGGCTGACCCTCTCTTTCTGCCGGGGAGTATACCCACTTATTTTTGTCTCTCTCTTTATAGGACAAAATGTCCACTAATTTCTCTCCTACCCCTGCCGAACTCTCTATCGTATCCCAAATATTTACCTCTGCGGATCCCCAGAAACTAGGCGTCCTTACTGGTGACGTTGCCGTCAGAGTTTTTGGAGGCGCCAAGCTTCCCCCCACCACTTTGGGTGAAATCTGGAACATTTCGGACGAAGATAACAATGGCTGGCTATCCAAGAAAGGAGTTGCCATTGCCGTCCGCTTGATAGGATGGGCTCAGAAGGGGGAGGCGATCACTCAAGCTTTGGTTGACAAACGTAAGACTTCTGTGTTCTTAGAGTAATATTTCTTCTCTTATCTATCCGTTCAGCTGGACCTCTTCCGGTTATTGAGGGAATCACTCCCATTCCACAACAGAACACGGGTATGTCATTACCCAAGTCACCTCCTTCAGGATTTCCCCCACTGTCGCCTCAGGACAAGGCAAAGTTTCAAAGTATGTTTGTTAGATATGGCCCAACGAATGGGGTATTAAGTGGTACGCTCTTCTATTATTTTAATCTAACACTTGAAACATTCTGAAACGATGACTGGGCGTAGGTGAAAAGGCGCGAGATATCTTCGTGAAGTCCAAGCTCTCGAATGAGCAACTTCTCAAGATATGGTGAATGCACACTGCTCTTGACCTTAATTCGCCCACTTATACTCTCTATTTAGGAACCTAGCTGACACCCAAGATCGCGGTGCGCTTGACGCGACGGATTTTGCTATTGGAATGTACTTTATCCAGGGAGTTATGACTGGCAAGATATCCTTTATTCCTACTTCCCTGCCCCCTGGTCTGTATCAACAAGCAGGTGGCGGGTCTGTCGGTTCCATTCGGTCTCATATGACAGGCGCCAGTGGTTCATTCAGCCCTGTCAGCAGTACTTTCCCACCACAACACACAGGACAGACTCAAATGTTGCAGCCAGACTATACGGGGTCTTTCAAAGCACCTCATCTTCCTGCTCGTCCTTCTGCACTAGTTAATGGAAATACCGTGGATTGGGATGTGACACCAGCAGAGAAAGTCGCGTCCGACCGTCACTTTGACTCCCTGGACGCACAGAAGAGGGGTTACATAGAAGGAGAGATAGCTGTCCCATTCATGTTGAAATCTCAACTGCCCGGGGAAGCCCTTGCTCAGATATGGTGTGTCGCACACATTCTTCACAAATTATCATTAATCACGTCTTATCAAGGGACCTTGCTGATATTAACAACGATGGCCGTCTGACGAGAGATGGCTTTGCAATTGCTATGCATCTCATTCAGAAGAAACTTGCAGGGAAAGATATCCCAGCAACGCTGCCGCCGTCCTTGATCCCTCCTACTGCACGCTCAACGCCCATCGGAGCATCACCGTTTTCTCCCCTTCATGTTCAAAGCCACAAGCAACCAGAACCAGCGCCGGACTTGTTCATATTCGATGACCCTCCCGTATCAGCTACACAGCCGACGCATTTCACAGCGCCAGTCACCACTCATTCAACGGGCCCTCCAGGTTCAATGTTTCCCCCTGCACCTGCGAACGATCCTTTCTTTGCGCCTAGTAATCAATGTACGCTTGTTTTCCGTGCCTATCGAGGGATATTTTCTCATGTTCTCTGATTCTAAATTTATTTTTAGCCCACCATCATGATCTTTTGGGAGATGATGATATCCAAACAACATCTCCACCTCTTCAGGATCAATCAGCTGAAATAGGAAATCTCAAGAATCAACTGCAGTCAACGAATAGATCCCTCGCTTCTGCCAAAGAAGAACGCGAAGCTTTGGAGCAGACTCTTGCTAATCAAGCCTCTCAGCTCTCAACCATTCAAACTCAGCTCTCATCAGCGAAAGCTGCATACGAAACAGAGACCAGCTTGCTTACTGCCTTTAAAGAAAGGCGGGCAACTCAAATAAATAATATTCAAAAGAACCGAGAGGAACTCATAAGGGCAGAGAGTGACCTAAGCGCCGTGCGTGTTGAAAAGGCCGAAATTGAAGGTGCTCTCTTGCGCGACAAGGAAGAGGCGAGGGAGCTACATAGACGTATGGTGGAGATTGGCCAACAAGCGGAAGCGTTGAAGGCTGATGCGGAGAAACTAAAGAAAGAGGCGAAGCAACAAAAAGGTTTATTGGCTATTGCTCGGAAACAACTCAGCACGAAAGAAAACGAAAAGATCAAGGCAGAGAAAGAGCACGAAGAGGCAGTTGCAGAGCTAATGTCTGTTACTGCAGAGAAGGATGCCGTTGAAGCAGAAATAGCAAATTTGGAAAAGGTCACGCAGGCTTCGTCGAGTCCTTCCAACTCTTTGTCCTTCGCAGCTGCACAACCTCTACCTGTCACGCCTGATTTATCGGTTTCACCCAAAAGCAACAATCCGTTCGAGAGGCTGGCCATGTCTTCCGGTAATTCGACTCCTCGTTCTCAGTCGCCCTTTATGTCCCTTGGAAATACTATAATTTCCTCTCCACCCATGGTTCCGAATGGGTCAGCGTCTCCGAATGTTTCAATTCTCCCAGACAATGCACCGAACGCAAAGGAAATAACTCATAATGGGCCTGACACGGAATTGTCCTATCTTGCTGATGAGGTTGTTTCACCCAATGGACCTGAAGGGGTGCTATCTCCAGAAACGGCTACCGGAACAGACTTCTTTATGACGCCTCCTACAAGCGCGACGAATGATGCAGAAAGTCTCAAAGAAAGATTCCCTTCCCTGGACGACCTTACATCTCCTGTCCCTGCAGTCAGCAAACCGGCATCCGTTGTTCCTCCGGCTGCGGATTCTGTTGATGGACCGCACGAATTAGACCTGGGCAGTCAGATTAAAGAATTGGAAATTGAGGATTCGGACTCCGACTCAGATTCGGAAGACGAGCACGATGCTAAAATTAACGCGACATCGAAATCTGTCCCTGTTCCTGCCGCTCGATCTTCTCCTCCACCCGAAGCAGTAGCGTCTCACAGAGCTTTCGATGATGTTTTTGGATCGGATGAACCAATTGAAAGCCACCAAGCCGATAGTAACTTGAAGCCTGTCGAATCTCCCGATGCAAATTTCTCTGGAATTTCGAACCACATCGCGCATACTGACGTTGAGATACACCCTGCCGTAGCTGGTGTTAGTGAATTTGACGAAGCCCTGGGTAAACTCCCTGCCTCCACAGTACCAACACCGGCAACTTTTTCTTTTGATACCGCTTTTGATGACAATTTCGATTTTGCTTCAGCTTCAAAACTCGAGGAAATCCCAAATGTTGACAAACAAAAAGAAGTCCAAACCCAACCTGACTGGCCGGATATTTTTGCGGCACCCTCGCCTATTCCTCCAGTTGCCCCTGAAGTCGTTGCTGATAAAGCGCCTAATGGGACTTTTGAGACATCCTTTGACGCGGCTTTTTTTGATGCTAACGCTGCTGTTCAAGGGACTGACAAAGTACCAGTGTCCTCTCCTCCTGTGTTACAACCTCCGAATGTCCTTCCAATACCAGGATCTTCGCCGTCGACGCCCATTCGAACGTCTTCTCCAGAACCCATTTCGCCCAAGGCCATAGTTTCCTCCCCGCGAACGCTGGAAACAAAACCGGCATCACCACCAACAAGGAGTAAATCTCCACCACCTCGTGTTCTCTCGCCCCAACCACGTGTTTCCTCCTCTTCGTCTAAAGAATTGAAAGAAGTTAATGAAAAACACAAGGAACCTACTCGATCTTCTAAATTAAGTGTGAGTTTTTTTGTTCTCTACTAGGTGCATCTTATGAATTATAAAAATACAGATCCGTCTGCCTTTCGGGAAGAAGAAGAAGACACAAGAGGCGATGCCTTCAACCTCACATCTTACGCCTCCTATTGAACAGCCCCATCGAACAAACACCCCTGCTAGTGAAGACGACGTGGAACCTGTCAAACAACTCACGGCAATGGGCTTCAGTCGTAGTCAAGCTGTTAATGCTTTGGAAAAATCGGCTTACGATGTTCCCAAAGCCCTCAACAGTTTATTGGGCGCTCAATGATCGCTCTTTTTTCAAAGGCTGATTTGAAGTCTGATTTTACAAACCTGCACATTCTTTTGATTATAAGGACATTCTAAAATCGATCCCTCACGTTCCTTTTGAACATTTTTCTACCATGTATGTAATCCCAGTTTATTTGATCATAATGCAGTTCTTCAAATCAATACTTTACTATGATATGTTTTGTCTTCACATTGTCGGTTGCTGACTCTACTTAAATTTCTCGTCTTTTAAAGGGAGAGGAATGTCGAAATCCCGTGATACTTTATCCACCCACTCATCCCATGCTTTTTTCTTCTTTCTTTGCTCTTCGACATGGTCGAGTTGAGCTTGGCTTGGATAATGCTCGCGTAAGATGAACGTATACTGTGATAGATCTTGGGACTGGGTGAGCTCAATGACATTCTGCCCTATCACTATGAAAGGGGAAACATCGACCAGATTCTCTGGCGTCACCTGTAAGACATTATTACTTGTTGGTTCAAGTGAAAATGTTAATTATATAAATCACCTGAAACGGAGGGGATAAAGACAGGTTCTCCCTTTTGTTGTTGAAATTGACTGACATCGAAAGGCTGCCATGTGGGGGCCAAACAGATTGCCTTGACGTGAGTGAATTTTCTAATGTAATATCTTCCGGTGGTAGGTTATTATCCTCTGCTGAACTCTTAACATAACATCCTAATGTTAGACAAGTTGCATGCCTGCATACGCATAAAAAATAAGTCATCAATAAGCGCTGAAAAGAGGATAACAAACTCAGAAGTGCGGTTGTTCCAATTTGACAACAGGTGAAACTGTTCTGATGTGATATTAAATTGAATGGAAATTTGGCTGCTCTGCGGCTGGCCGCTATGTTGTACGACGATGTGCATTCCAATTGGATTTGATTCTTCTATTTTTCTGAGAATACTTTTGAATTTATTCAATAATGTACAGTCTTACCTGAGATTGGCCCTCGAGAAACGTTTTGTGGATCACATAGGTCGGTAGGATCGATTGCAATTGGTGAGGCCGGTAAGAGCGGTGCTGTCGGTTCCGGGAGTCGATCCTCAGAAACAGATGGAGGAACTGTGCTATCCCAGCCTACGTCCATGGGACTTCCTTCTTTATTTTGAGCAGAAGTGTCCGCCATGACAAGCGTCCTTACTGGATGGGTAGTCGAACTTGCATCAATGATCTCTGAGGGAACTAGGGTTCGACGATTCAATATTTCCGGTGCTTCTTGAGAACCTGGGCGAGATTCTTCCTTGGTATTATGTTGGGGCCGTTCATGGCCTGTTGAACTGACCTCTTGAAGGGTATCAGTATCTTCCCTCCCAGTGTTGGGGGAGGATGGTTGTCTCTGTTGGTCATCTCGAAGCTCGGCCTAGAATAATTTAGAATTCAAGAATTTAAAGCATTTTGCGGGTCATAATCCTTACAGAAGTGGTGTTATTTTCGCTGCCTGCATTCTCTTGCGGGGTATAGCTTTGCAGAATCGGCGTACTGCTTATCGAATGAGATCCTAGATGACTAGATTGTTGACTCTCCTTTTTTTGCATAAGTCCTTTCAAGTCATGTTGAACGAGTAACTTAAAGTCGATATTCTTCCGTTTCTTCTTGGCCCTGACGACAGTGACGGTTGTATTTGGTGGAGGATTTGCGACACTAGAAGTTGAGCCAGATTGAATTTGCTGACAAGGCTTGCATTCCAAAATAGAAGAATCAGTCTACACCACTTTCATCTGAGCTTTATTTGTTTGAGACTTACCGTTGATGCCTCATTTGCTTCAAGGTATGATTAAATGCATTGACCGCATATATGAAAAATTAAAGACGTACACATAGGACCCACTTTTGAAGAATCGGTGCTCTGATTTACTAGCGGTGCGGATGTGTCTTCCTTTTCCCTTTTCAGTTGAGAAACGTTATTATTTGCTACTTCTGAATGACTAGATTCCAGTGAAGTCTGTTGATCAAGCAAAGGATTTTCAAATGCGTGCGCTGGTGTAACAGTTGCTAAAAGTCCCTGAACATGCGCTGTGTAGAGAACGAAAAAGAAGACGTCATTTTAAGGACCCTTTGAGTAGTATACGAGAGTACAACAAACCATAGAGAGGAGTGTCCAAAGAAAACAGTGTCTGAAAAGGTCTAATTGATTCGACTAGATCAATGTAGGCTTTAACCATGGAAGAAAGGTTGGGATGGTTGCAATAGTCAGTAGCCTTGAAAGGCATTGTAAGTTCATGGCTAACGCCCAAGGCTTGCCGAAGGGACACTTGAGCAAACTGAAATCATAAATATATGCATTGCAAGTAAGCGATGCGCATGAAAAAAAAATACCAGCAATAACTTGACGATCTGGTAGTAGAAATGTGAGGCGAAGTTCCATGACTCTTAGAAAGGAGAGACATACGTATGGTCTCGCGAGGTCATAGTACGCTTTGCTGTCTTTCAACCAATTGGCGAACCTAGTGGCACGATTTACGTACTCGGGCACGTCTGGTTTAATCTGACGAAATACTTGGGCATAATGGATGAATAGACGCTCATTATTCGAAACAGTTTCTGTCGTGGGCAGCGCCACAGCGGCCATAATGATAGAACAGTATTGAAAGCGCTCAAAGTGCGTGACCGCATGGATGGTGCAATGAACTCAAAACAAATGCCACCCGTGATAGATTGCATATAGAGTCATTTATAGCTTTGTATTTTCATAGTGATGCCCCCCACCTCAGTCTTTGATTTCGTCGTCGTTGGCGCTGGCGGCGGTCCTGACGAGACAAATCTTTCTGCGTATGTACCCTCAACTTTCCACTTCCCCATGCACTTACTGAACATCAGATATCTCGTTAAACCTTGCAATGCGGCTTGGAAAGACGGTATCTTGGCTCTGGAGGCAGGTTGGACTCTGTCTATGATAGTGAAAGACACAGCGCTCATGTCCTCATGAGTACAGGCTCGGGACAAGGCACTCTAGCGCGAATTCTTCGCAAAAATCCTGAGTTATTTCAACCAAGCGAGACGGCTCTGTCTGCCTCTGATATCTACTCTTACGTTCGGTAAGTTACTTACTTATTCTCATGATATACGTTTTGGCTGCTTATCGACTTCATAATAGATGCTTTGTGTTGACGCATGCTCATCTAGATCACATCAACAGCCTCGTCGTCTCTGCCGGCTCCCTTCGAGGGCCTAGGAAGCGAGTGTATGGCTTGAAGCAGACATTACAGGATCTGGAGCTGGTCTTCTCTGACCGTATATGGCCTAATCTCGCTTCCTGGGAAGAAGAGGATGATGAGTTCAAATTGTTATACACCTCGTACGTACACTTTTGTTCGGCTTGCACATGGCATCTGTTGAGCACCCTCCATCTAAAGGCTGTCTCCCAACGGTCAATATTCAACCCTAATCCCAGATCTGGAAATTCTCGCATTTCCGCTAAATCATGGACATAACACTACCAATGGTCAGTATACATCGACTGCATTTTTCATTCGGCACAAGCCATCACTTCGCGAATTCCTCTTCTTCGGAGATGTAGAACCCGATTGCATATCTAAGACTCCCCAGACAATTAATGTTTGGCGTGCAGCCGCATCCAAGATACCAGTTCTACTGTCTGCGATCTTCATCGAATGTTCATGGCCATCGGGTCGACCAGATGATCTTCTTTTCGGGCACTTGACCCCTGAACATTTGGGAAGTGAGCTCGTTGCTCTTGCAACAGAAGTGGTCAAATTTAGACAGACACAGAACGAGCTACAAAAACGCCCTTTACGGAAAAAGCAAAAACGGAACTCGTTAACTGTTGATGACTTGAAAGACGCTCTTGCAGGAGTGCGTATTTTTGTCATTCATTGCAAAGACGACATGAAGGGAGGATCTAATCAGCCAACGAGAGAGATTATCGTCGAGCAAGTGCGCCGAATAGTGGAAGAAAAGGGACTTGGCGCGGAAGTATTAACGGTTGAACAAGGGGCTCACATAGGTAGGAGAGCAAAGCTCTTGGTATACCATGGTGTCGTCGAACTGATTCCTCTCCTCTGTCTAGTGATCTGACTGCTATCTATTCATAATATCTATTTATTCATTGTTGTTGTAATTTTTTACCTTTTTTGCTGTATTTTAGGATTCTTGTCGCATCTTGAATGTAGCCATAGTCACCTTCCTTTTTATATCAGTGATTTCGAAGACCTTGATTTTTTTTTTTTTTGAAAAAAGGGTGTTACTTCTGTCGCCAAAGCTACTGTCCCACGGGAATTCCATAAAAAGTGGGGTATACTACCCATAACTAACTGTGCAAAGTGTGCAGCATAGGTACATGCAGTTCGCGCAAAGATAGACGCGTAATAAAAAGAGCTACTTAGAACATTGAAACGGAGCTCGAAAATATGGTATGTGGATGTCTAAGAAGAATATGCCTAATAGAAATTATACAAAAGGTTATGATGAAGCATACAATTTTACGACGCCATCAGCACCCCCACTGGCCATGAAAGGTAGAGTTGGATGGAATTGTACATCGAGAACACCTTCTCGAGCCTTTTCACGATGTGTTGTGAGCTCTTGCACGCATGATCGTGAGCCAAATAAGTCCCAGAAGCGCACTGAGCAATCGTGGCTTCCCGATACAAGAGAGAAGCCAGTCGCATCAATAGACAGAGATGTAACACCATCAAGATGTGCTAGCATAGAGTGAGTACATTGCCCTAATCGGATGTAAGTTTCGTAGTGGTGTTTGCAGGAAATATAACGACTTACCCGTTGTGATATCAAAAACTTTGATATATTTATCTTCGTGAGCAGTAACAAGAATAGACATCGTAGGATGAGAAGCAATGCGATTGATTTGGGTAGCAGGAGTTCCATCTTGGAAGTTGATGTCAATACTTATATGCATGGTTATAAAGCGTTTAGGATCTTACCATAAGTTGTGTCGCTCTGTAATCGCGACAATTCCTTGCCGGTGTCAATATCAAAGATTTTCACAACGGCGTTCTGATATGCAACGGCAACCTTCTTGAGATCAGCCTTGATAGCTTCCACTGCAGTTGCCCCGGGAACATCAGGGCTATCATGCATATCATCCCCAGTCTCTACACCATTGAATCCCCAGCTCAGCTTGAGCGAACCACCTCCTGAAGATCCGCTAACATCCCAGACTTTCACTGAGCCCTCGGCTCCACAGCTGATCAGCGTATTTTCGTCGTCGGCCAGGGCTAAATCCCATACTGCATCGGCGTGGCCTACTAATTCCCCACGGTGCCGTGTCTCGTCATAAGGTGCATATGTTGTATGTGACGGGGAAGGGAGAGCCCAAACTCTGATTGACAGGTCAAGGGAGGCGGAGTAGAGGAGCTTTTTAGACGGGGAATGGATCAACCGAGTGATTGCTGCTGAATGACCGCGGAGAGTAAGCTGAGGCTCAACCTCTGTAGTAGCACGAGACCTAAGAGTTAGGATTAGGGCGAGCAGGGATAATTATAAGAAAAGATAATCACCCAGATGATACTAGACTGGCCACATCCATGCGCCAAATTTTAATTGTGCAATCATCACCACCAGTAGCAAGACATAATTCCTTAGGGTGGAATGCAAGTGCCCGTACAGCATCCAGATGGCTTCATAGAAGCTTAGTTAATATCCACTCCAAATGATTATTAGCTATGAGACTGACTTTCTCAGGGTTCTTTTGGCTTTCCATAACTTAGTGCCTTCCTCATCACCGACCAATGCACCTTCATCATCCTCAACTTCTCCCTCCTCAGGCTTCACTTCTTCATCGTCTTCCCTTTGCCCTTCCCATGGACCTGACTCGGAGGAAGCTAATTCTCTTGATATTCTATGCTTCTCAGACACTTCATGTGAGAGTCTTAACTTCTCCTTCCATTCTCCAGCGTCATCAGGCCGAAAAATTGCAGTCAATGAGTTCTCTGATTCAGATTCTCTCGGTTTCTCGGCTGGAGGGTTAGAGCTGTTCGACGAGGAATCTGGAGGTTGTACATGATTTTGAGATGACAGTTGAACCAAAGGGGGTTGCTGTTGCAACAAACCAGGCGTGAGGTGGGTATTACGATCAATGACAGCCAACTGGGACCCAGCGCTTGGTGTTCCGGTAGCAGCAGGTCCTGTGGTTGGGTTTATACCATTCAAAAGAGGGAATTCTTTTGCAGCTTCTGGCAACACCTTGCGTGGACGTCCATTGTAAGCCATTTGGTCGAATGACGGGACATTAGGAAGAGAAAGAGGCGCGGTCGGGTTATTTAATAATGGTCGATTGGGCAACGGGTTCATAGCTTGAGGAGAAGTTAAATATGATATTTCTTGGAGGCACCTGTTTATGCAACGAAGCCATACGCGCATTTTAGTAAGACAATGGAAAAGGAAGGGAAAAAACGCACTGCTTCAAGTAATCACGACTACGCGCTCTGCTCTTTGGATCTCTTCCTAAGGGCGGCTTTCCAATACCTGCAACTGTTCCACTTCCTGTAAGGCTTGACCAATTAGCTGTCCCCCAAGAGGTCGGCCTTCCAGAAGGTCCATTTGTGGATATTCCATTCGGCAATCGACTGTCAGGCAACGGAGAGTCTGCGTAGTAGCATCCATGTCAGCAATGAGGCCAACCGAAGTCGTGTATAACATTATAATACCTTCACTCCTCGGCGAACTCCCTCCACTTTCTCCCTTTTGACTCTGAGTATCCTCTTTCTGAGATACACCAACATTTGCTTGGAGTGTAGAAAGCTTGACAGCATTTGTGGGAGGCAAAGCTGGTTGTGAAAGCTGGTTTTTCCTATAAAATTCTCGTTATGATATAGTTTAGTGTGCATACGGCGTTGAAGCAGATACCTCTCTTTGAGTAATGCAAACTCAAGCATCTTTATACGTTTCACAAGATCCATTTTTGTGTTTTCAAAAGACCTCCGCTCTCCTTCAAGAAGCGCAATGCGTGCCTACAGGTGTGTGATAGAGATGAGTGGAATATGACGAAGAAAGGAAGCACTGGAACGGACCCGCATTTCTGCGCGTTCAATCTCCCATTCGTTTCTATCGCGTTCATAGCGCCTCCATTCTGTCTGCAAGTAATGGAGTACACTTGACAGGGTGAAATCCTGGCCGTTCTGAGGTGGCGGCGGTGGTATGGTGCCTTGCTGGCCTGGCTGGTGCTGTTGATTCTGCTGCTGAGGCTGATTCTGCTGCTGGTTGTTAGACTGCAAGCCTTGGAGAGGTCCCAGCATGGATACTCGCGATACGGGGAAAGATTGAAATAGAAAAGGTGACAGTGGATGATGAGTATGTTACTTGGGCAAGGATTCAACCTCCTTGCTTTATTATTCACACAAACACACGCAAATTCCATTCACAGCCAAACGAAACACAATGATATCTACATGCATCCGCGCTCTCCTACAATTACTTTCTTTCCCTCTATTTCTTTCCAGACCTGGTAAAATATTCAGCATTTATTACTCATCGATGGATTTAAAAAATTACTTACTTCTTGATTCCACCTCCGACAAGAGGGCCACCTCCACGTTCCAGTCAATATTCAGTATTACAGATATTTCAGAACACTCACTTTTCATGGCTGTCAAGCAAGGAGTCGTCAGAACATCATCTGCTGAGTAAAATGCGATACTGACCCTTCTCCCGAGCGGCTTTCAAGGCTTCCTCCTCTTGCTTCTTCTTTGCTTTGAAGGCAATCTCTTCTTCAGTCTCCTCTTTCTTTTCCTTCTTGGGAGCCTGCGTTCATTCTAATTAACATATATTCTGCATTGATAATCATATGCATACCTTGAGAGGCTTGAGTTTACCACCTTGTCTGCCAGACATGTTGAATCTTGGTTGAGTGATCAATGTTGCAGCCAGATCTGGCAAATAAGTTTGTCGCTTTATTTGTTTGGGAAGCCTCAGGCTCGGCCTAACGTTCTACCTTTCTCGCTGAGTCAACTTGATATCGTATTCCTTACCGTTTGTATGGCAGTTTCTGGTGGACAGGTTCTTTTGTCTAGCGATGACCGATGGACTATCGCTTTCGATAGCAAGTGGGATGTGAGATACGAATTCGTAGAGGAAGAATAGGCATTCATAGCACTGATTCTTCGTTGCCTCGATTGATAGGTCCTTGGTCCATTCCCCATACATGCTCGCGAGCAACATTTCCTTTCTCCAGCATTTCCTCTAGACTGTAATATTTGCATCATGTTTGCTCTCCGCAGCTAATCCTTCTTTAGTGTCGCAACCCATAGACTACAGTCAGACGTGGTCATCTTCCTATGCTGATAATGGTACTGTAAAGTGGATTGCGACTACCTCGAACGAACACGGTGATTTAAAAATCTCGTTTCCCGAAATACGGTATGTATTCTTCAAGTGGCATGCAAATTGTTAAATGAAGAGAGGAATCTCGTTCCATCCCGCAAGTTGGTCGAATCTCCGGTCAACAGAAGGCTGGGCTGTACTGCAACATCACGCTGTTCTCCGAACAACACTTACCCTTTATCCGCCTTCGAACCCCTTGGCCGATAAGACATCTCCCCAGGTTATCATAAATATAAAGCAGGCGTCCTACTTTACTTTACGGCCTCGCTCCTTTGACCAATCTTTCACCCCCGAATGGTATGCTGGCAATATTTATGATATTGCTGCTGGCCTCCACCAGGTTGTGGATCTTCCATCGTCTCCATCTTTTGAGCAGCCTAGTGAATACGATCTCTTCATTAGTGGGGACTACGAGGTTCTTTACTTTAACATTTCACGTAGGCTTTATAGACTAATTTTTTATAAGATCAGGCTTTTCGGTGACCCTCTTTCCCGCAATAGTGATCTTCCCATTCAGAAAATAAATGTGGACATTCAAACAAGGGAGGTAAGGGAAGGGAAGCCCACTGTCGTTCATGCAGAACCTCTAGATGTTATATGTGATTTCGTATCCGGTTACGCATTCGGTTACGCATTCGGTATCGGCATACAAAGTATTTCGGGACGGTGGACTGTGGAAAAGATAAAACTGAAATCCAAAATAAACGTAATTCTTTTTTACTCGCCTCAACTTTCTGGGGCAGCGACTGACTTGTACTAGGGGATGGAATTACGACTCAAGCAAAGTACCATCATTGCGCCTACCCAGAGTCGCACTATTCCTGTATCTATACAGCAATCAGAGCCCTTCTACGGCGATACCATCGAGGTCGAGATCGTCTTGGTAGCAGGTCCGGTTACTGAAAGAGTCACGGCCTGTCTTGCAGTCGTTCACAAGGCTTTCGATTCTCAAGAACATAAATGGGTCCAGGGAACATTTTTCTTTGCTGATTCCATGCCCAGCCTCTTCCAAGCAATCATTCCTGCGGTTACTCAAACATTGAATACAAACAACGTATTTCCGATATTAGCTTTGCGTTCGTTCATCCCGGTTCATCGTAAAAATCGAGTCTCATCAGGCAAACCTATAGATGGAGCAGGCGTTGACATAATTCAAGAAGACTTTTGGGTCAAGTCTTTACCCAACAACTGGGCAAGTTGGATTATAGTTCCCGTTGGTCGCACAAGCTGGGTCAATCTTCTTCAACAAATAATTATACATCATGACTGAATGATGTATAGGGACTAGATTGGCACGGCCCCAGCGCAGAGGACGCATGGGGTTCTATGTCAGCATTGATATCTTTAACTCATCGGAGCAGATACAACTTTCCCAGTTCATGGCGGATCCAATCTGACACTAAAGCGATTATTCTGGGACATTCTAATGGTGGTCAAGGGACATGGTATCTTGCTTCAAGACACCCTGATAGGGTCGTGGCTGGTAATCGAATTTGATTGGGGTCAGTATGGCGTACAAACCCTGACATTTTACTTGTTTAAGCCATTCCAGCTGCTGCGTATATTAAATCCCAATCATATGTCCCTTTGACTCTAGCGAGGTGAGTTAACCTTCCCCAATAAACTACCAAATGGATGTAAATGTTCATTGAAGGAGCGGACGCTTCATCGATCCTTCTTTACGAGCCATCTTGGAGTCGTCTCTCACACCGGACGACAACGACTTGCATATCACGAATCTCGCCGACACACCTGTGTTGGCTATTCATGGGTGGGTCATGATGTTCCATCCGTGGTTGAAGAGCAACATTAAATTTTATTATAGGGGAGACGATAGAAACGTTCCTACCTGGCATTCTCGTGAATATGTATCGATCGTGAAAACTTGGAAGCACTCAGCAAATATAAAGTATGCAAAGGTTTGGATTCTCGAAATAGTTCTCATCTGTTTTGCGCAGATACATAGAGGACGCAGGCGAAGATCATTGGTATCCCAATATTTTCGTCAACCCGCAGGTGCAAACTTTCTTGAATGAAGTCCAGCTTTCCACTGGAAGTCAAAATGTGGATAATTTCGAAGCTTTCACGTTGACTGTGACTATTCCATGGCAAAGCGGCTCATTGCATGGATGGAGTATCGATCAGCTCGTTACACCCGGGAGGTAGGTTATACATAAATTTTTAATGTGGCCGTAGCCGTCTCACATTACCGAGAGCAGGCTCGGAAGGTTAACGGTTCGCAAGCTCGGTATTGCAAAATATTCAGTAGAAACTTCCAACGTACTCGTCTTTGCCATACCTGCCCAGCCTGAAATGTGTGAACTATTCATTGATGACGAGACGGTGATGACGAGCATTGCGGCAAACGAAAGCACGAAAATTCACCAAATTGCTAGCAATGAATGGGCGGTAAGCATCGTCAAACTAACAACGCCAACTTTGTTGACACTGAATGGCATTAGATAACGGAGGATGCGTCTAGGCTTCCGCGACCTTCTGTTCGATTGCAGTCCATTTTATCAACAGCCGGTCCATTAAACATCGTCATTCGAAACTTACACGACGGAAAGGCTCTGTCAGCCGCCTTGCGCGTGGCTCGTGTGTTGAGCCTGTATCATAAATTAGACGCTAATATTACGGACGAGGAAGCTGCCTTGACCTGGAAGGACTCTAGCTCATGGCCATGCGGAAACGTTGTCTTCGTAGGAACGCCGTCATCAAGGTTTGCGCAGGAAGTTCTGAAGGGAAAAGAGGCTGATGTCCGCATCGCAAACTCTATACCTTACATCGGAACAAGAAAGTTTAATAAATCAGGTCAAGGTGGGGGCTACTATTCTACACATGCTGCAATACAGTACTTAAAAAAAACGCACATGCACGATATAGCCTTGCTTTTTACACATCCTCATCCTGTGGAGCAAGAAGCACTAATGATGTTCATGTTGTACAATGACCAAGCCGGGCTTGAAAGGGCCTTGAGATTATTTCCATTTCGCACTGGGGTTCCTGCACCAGATTGGTTAGTTGCTGGGGAGAGAATGGACAAATTCGCCGCCGGTGGGATAGAGGGTGCTGGGTAAGTCCCCACTGTAGTTAAAACCATTATATGTACTGATAACACACCAGAGTATGGGGAAATAATTGGACTGTGGATAAAGCAATGAGTTGGTTTCTTCATTGACGGCACTGCTTGACCGTACATATATATATGTGTGTACAAATTATGTAGGTTGGTAGTAAAAGGGTATTTGATATTGTATTCAATTATGCATATGTATTAAGCCCCTAAAACATATATTCTCAAAGAAGAGATTGTATACGCTTCAGCTTTCATGCAACAACTAGAAGTAGAGAAACGGCCCCCAACATGAGAGGGAGAATTGAGGATGCTGCCGAAACGTGGAATGCTGCCGAACCGAGGGTGGCGGCTTTGCCACCGTTAGCGGAAGTTGTTTGTAACTGTGTGCCACACAATCCTGATCCGGTAAGCATATCGCTCGGAATGAGAATGTTAGGAACACCCCCAAGGGTATATTGTGCGTCTATTTTGCCTTTCGCACCAACAGCCCATTGTTGGCATGTCAAAATACTGAAAAGGGAACAGATGAGCGATGTTGGGAATAAGTGATTACTGAAAAAAACGCGTACTTGGTTAAAGCAGTTGAGGATGCGTAAGGCGTGTTGACAGCGATGTGAACGTCATCTTGAGGCTAGACGATCATTTGTTAAGTTTGATATTTGTTGCAGTGCAGCGTGATACACACAGGAGAGCCAATGTTGGTGACAATGGAGATGACAGGCCCCTTCATAAGAGCAATTCCATGCGGGCTTGATGTCAAAATCTGAGCTTCTTGTGTAACCCAGTCGGTCGTGTTAACAAGGAAGTTGCGGAACTGTACCTGTCGTGAGCGAGTGATGAAAGGCTGACACACATTGAACAGACCTTATTGAGTGTTGTCATCAGTTTATATGCATCAGTTTGTTGGTACTGTGAGGTCCATAAAGCTTCTCGATTCATCTACATAAAGAGACAAGTCAATCGTTGAAACAGCTGGAGTGCAAAGGAGGCAGTCTTACTGGATCAGCATTACCCGAGAAATACTGTTCCTGACCGTAGTACACGACGGGAATACCATCAGACATAAAAGTAAAGGTCATGGCGTTGCTGAATGACGTGAAAATATGATCAAAATGACGACAACAAGCATGTTACTCACTACATGCTTTGGGGGTCCACGGTAAGGTTGTGCCATCTCGGAAGATCTTGATTTTCCAAAAAATTGCCCAACAAGCCGACGTCCTTTTAATGATGAAATATCAACGACCTGGATTGTTTGAAGGCAATAATCCTACCTTGAACTTTTTTTTCGAATCTTCAAAAACCTGAGTTACAGCAGAAATATTCTGGGGGCCAGGAATGGAAAAGCCTTCCAAAAGAGCCGCATATAGGGGGAAGTTGAGAACAGAATCGAGTTCTTGAGGACCTTGGTAGTGTGCGATAGGGCTATACAAGCAAAGGTTTAATGAGAGAGAATAATGGAACACGTCGATGGAGTTTGACTCACTCGATATCTTGGCCTCCAAAAACTTCTCCTATACAGAAGACTCCCGCTTTACCGCAAAAACCAGGCCAGAAGCCATCTTGGACGTGCCTACATAATGAAACGAGTAAGAATCCGAGACAGTGACTCAAAGTATTGAATGCTAGGAACGCACTTGGCAGCTGGAAGGAGAGTCGTCAAAGAAGGTCCAGGAATAGCAGTGAAGAAGGACTCACCATCAATGCGTAGACCATCAATAGAGTATTCCTGAACCAGTTGTTGAACCCAATCGCCGTATTGCGAAATGACAGTTGGGTTGGAAGTATCGACGTCAGGTAGGGGTACTTTCTGGTCGCCTAGCCAGCAATTCTGCTCGCTTGTGGTATTTCCCCATTGTATAGGACAGTATGGGTGGTAGAAGGACTAGAAATATTATATTAGAGGATAAGCGGGATGGACGCATGAGATTGTACGGACAGCGTCTTTGAAGAGATATTTGGAATAATCAGGTGTAGTAGAAGTTGCCATGACGTTGTTCACTACCACATCCACCATCAAATACCTAAATAATGTTAAGAAGAGCCGAAATAAGCGAATGAGGAATAAAACATACATGTTACGGCGATGTAGCTCCGCTGAAAGAGCTTTGAGATCGTCAGAAGTACCGAAACGGGAGTTGAGTTTTGTAACATCAGCAATCCAGTAGCCATGGTATGGATCACCATACGCTGTACGGGGACCTTCATAGTTTTGACTAACTGGACTAATCCAGACTAGGAAAAAGGTTGAGGTCGAGCTGATTAGAGGGCATAAAGAAGCGAACCTGCTGTGAACCCAGCATTCTGGATATAATCAAGGTTGTCTTGAAGACTAAACGATAGGGTCAAAAACGCGAACCCGCCTTGGACAGAGAGTGCTCACGTTTTCCAAGTTCCACCACACCAGGTTTGATTAGAAAGATCACAGGAGTTGGGATCTGCACCAGAGGGAAGCGCATAACGGTCAACGATGACCCTATGCAGAAAAAAATTAATAAAGGAGAGTAAATAAATACAAGGAGAACGAACTGATAGATTGAACGACCCCTCCATTGCTCTGCAGTGGCGGCGTAAGAGTAAGATACAAGTGCAGCAAAGAGAAGGGAGAGAGAAAGGGACCGCATAGAAAAAAAGAAGAGAACGAAGGAGAGTGGGGAGTTAAATGAGCGACAGAGCGGAAGAATCCTGCAAGGATAACTTGGCGGTGAGGAGGGGGAAAGGTTAAAAAGGTTCGAGATCCAACGGGGGAAAAATATTTATGTCGAGGATGCATGGAATAAATACCGAAACCGGCAGTGTGTTGGTCCGGCGTGCATAAACAAAATTTAGAGTCTTCTGTGCATCCCTGTCCCAGTAAAATTAGTACCATGACAAGTCCATTAACCACCCCCCGGAAATCACCGGTGTCAATGCCCACAGCCGCCTTACCCCGGAATTGCTTTCTTACCAATGCCTCCTCAACGCAACGGTTCCGCTTTCACTCCCTATGGCTGGGCTGTCTGTCTTTGGTCTCTTATCACGCCCTTCCAGGTATATTATTTCTGCCATATCATCTCTCATCGTTCATCTTCTCTCTAGTATGGCTATCATATATCAGTTCTCAACCAAATTCAGGCTGTCTTGACTTGCAAGGGTGTTGTTCCTCATACCAGCAGTCTGCCCACTTGTATTCCCATGTCAGACTTCACCTTTTCCTTCCTCACCGCCATTTTCACTGTCGGAGGCCTTGCAGGGAGTCTCGTTGCTAATCAGGTCATGGATCGCTGGGGTCGCCGTGGAACTAATCGCATCTGCACCGTCTTTGTCGCCCTTGGAACCGCCCTCATGGCTCTCAGTAGCTCTGTTTTCTTCCTGCTCCTGGGGAGGTGAGCGGACACGCATAATCACCTTTTGCGTTAAATGTCAATTCCCATGCTAGATTTGCCATAGGTGTAGCTTCTGGCCTTGGCTTGTGCGTTGGTCCTATATACTTGGCCGAGATAGCCCCTTCCAAAATTAGTGGTAGTATTGGTTAGTTTATTTCCTGCCGAGCTCCGCGGCTTTCTAATTCAGCATAGGCGTCCTTACTCAACTGTCTATCGTTATTGGCATCATGCTAACCCAATTCGCTGGCATAAATCTCGCTTACCCTTCTCACTGGCGTCTCGTATTTTTTATATCTTTCTGTCTCTCTGCTTTCCAGCTTTTTACAAGCTCTGCCATCGTCGAATCTCCTGCTTTTCTGCAGGAAAGGCGACGCCTGGATGAACAAAAGGTCTCTGCCAGAAGGCTATGGGGAAATTCTATTCCGTCTCTTGCCTGTGAGCCGCTCATGCACCTGTCACTCTTACGTGTTGCTGATTAACTATTCAAAAAGCCGAAGAACCTCTCCTGGATGAGCGCGAGGAAGTACCCGACGTACCCCCTCAAGATAATGTTAGCGTTCTTCAAACATTCGCTAGGAAGGACTTGCGAAAACCCCTCATGATTGTCAGTCTAGCTATGACATCTCAGCAAGTTTCTGGTACTATTGCTTTCATATGCTTAACCTCGATAAATGTTAATTGTAATGATGTTTATAGGTATCAATGCTGGTATGGTTCTTTTGCTTCCTTGCCAATCAGTTGTTTATCGTAAATCTTCAAGTTCTTTATTATAGTAATGACATTTTATCGAAATCACTTCCTAATCTTGGAGCATACATATCTCTCGGGATAACTGTCATCAATGTTCTAATGACTTTCCCTACAATTGTGCTCATCGAGGTGTGCATTTTTCAAGTCTTATGATATTTTTAACCGATGTGACTGATTGGAGTTTAGAGGTTGGGCAGAAAGCACCTTCTTATATGGTCGGCTCTTGGTTCCATTATCTCCTTATTGACTTTAGGTTACTCCATAAGTTCAGGCCTCTCGACGGTCTCCAGCTTTGCGATTATCACTTTTGTGATGTATGGTCACTTTTTTCTTACAACAATGTCTCCTAATCTTTGCACCAGGTCCTTTGCCATCGGTCTTGGCCCAGTACCATTTGTAATGATACCAGAAGTTTCTCCACCAAAGGTATGTGTTACTTCTCTGTGTAATAGGATCAATTTCCAAAACTAGCGGCTATCGCAGGCCGTTTCCGCTTTATCCTCAGTTGCCCTCTCTCTCAACTGTGAGTGTGATTCACGTTCATTTCTTTCCCAGATTTAACACTACTATCCCAGGGATTGCCAATTTTGTCGTTGGCTTAGCCTTCCTCCCTTTGCGCAATTTATTGTCTGGGGGTGATATGTATAAGGAAGGCCGAGTCTTCTACGTATTTGTGGTTGTTTTCACTTTGGCAACGGGTTCATTGTTTAGAGTGTATAAATCTTGAATCAGCATATATGCATTCCAAGTAGCAGTACTCTTAGGGGTATCTGGAATTTCCCAATTGCAATAAATGCATCGTTCTGCACATGAAAACAAGACAAGCAAACAGTCACGTTAACAAGTCGTAGTTCGCGTACATATCGGAGTTTGAAGTAATACAATCGGAGCTGAATCGAAGTTGACGAGGCCTGGTCCTCAAGCAGGTACTTGCTGCCACTCTGCACATTGACGAACCGTGTTGTCGGAGGTGGCCTCTACTCAAATTTCCCAATCACCCTCAAAACAATCATTCAAAACGGCGACAGGACCTGGAAGCGTTGCCCGGCGCTCGGTGACCCCATCCAGGTCGTCCCACATGGATAACCCGCCGGCGACGAACATACACACAATCGTGAAGGCGCAGATAGTTTTTCTTCTGTCGACGCTGACCGAAGAAAACTTCGAGAGGAATCAACTGGAAATACGTTCGGTACGGCGGTCTGATATAATTCATACCCCCAACTCTCACCCTTCTTTTTTCCTATATAGCTCTCGGAACAACATGGAATTGACACCTATTTACACTTCATACGACGCCTTATAGTCCATTCGCAACCGCGCCTCCTTCCCAATCCTCCACCCTCTGCTTTTGACTCGTCGATATCTTTAACTTTTCGGCTCCTTGTTCAAGAAACTCAGCGTTTAGCTCGTGACCCGTTCCTCGCAGACAGGTTCAGGGATGGTGTTGGAGGAGAGGGAGACAGTTTCCGAAATTTTGATTTCGCGCGATTTGTGGATCGTGTTGGTTTGCGGCCGTTGGAGCGAATCGTTTTAGCAGCTGCCATCGTGGGTGGTCAACCACGCAAAGAACTGACCAACCAAGCTACTGCGGTCATTCGCACCGAATTCGACAGCGCCGTTTTAGAGCTATGCCAAAACCCACCTTTGGAACACGCCGATTTCAACACCAGCCAACTCACGAAACTCATCTCCAACCTTTTATCCGATGTCCCACAAGATGCTCCTGTATTGGACGCCAACCAGCGTCAGGCTCTCATTTTTTCCGCCCAAACAAAATTGGGCAAGGAAGTGCTGGCCCCTATTCTCCACCGTGTCTTTGCCAAACTGAGGTACGAATCTTTGTCGCAAGTAGTCTAAAAAAAACCATTAACAGTGGCTCATTTGTCCTACAACGATAGTCTACCCCCCACAACGTCGCTTGTAGAGGTTCTAATCCAGCTGGGGCCAGAAATTACTAACGACTTTGAGGTAATTAGGTCGCTTTTGGAACGTTTTGGTATCACGGACGCGAACCCTCCTCGCGATGATCAAGTAGTGGAGATTGTTACGACATTATCTCAGCTTGCGGCCGAAGGGACTGTTATATGTGACGTGGGGTCTTTCATTCGCGCCATCGACAGTTATGTAAGTGGCTTATGTTGTGTGGAAAGCCTTCATCTTAAAAACAGTTCTTGTTCAGGACGTTCCTTTGAACTGGCCAAGTGTCATAAAATCATTCGACTGGCCCGACCGTCATGGTGTTGATACAGCCACATTGAAGATGTTGATTGCTATTCTCCTCAATTCCCCTCGAGATGCCGAACCTCATGCTGTCACAGGATTTTGGGAAACATGGTCTAACCCATTATACCAACTACGACTCCTCGATGCCCTTCTTTCTCTTCCTGCTGACACATTCAATTTTGTGCAATTACCTGGGCGCAGAATTGTGACAGTTGAAGATGTCTCAATTGCCAGTCCCACCATCAAATCTCTCGCTGCGAATGTCCAAGGCCAGACTTGGAATTCGCTTGAATTATTCCAAGTTTTAGTCCGTTTAGCCGGATCTGAGATACCCGAAATTCGCAATTCTGTACGAGAAATGCTCGACAAGGCAATCAAGATCAGCGCAGAAATAGTTCATATGGGTCTTCTGCAAGTTCCTGTATGTTTCCATGATAAACGTCTACAAGCTCCTTCCTAATATTTTTCTAGGATTTACCATGGAATGAAATCAGGCTGGAATATTCAAGGAAATTATTGGCCATGTTCCTTGCCGGACATCCTAATCACCAGCTTGTATTCATGAGAATATGGCAGATTGAACCTTCTTATTTGACCGATGCGTTCCGTGATTTTTATGACGAGAATCCTCTCAACATTACTCGCATTTTGGATGTTGCTCAAGACCTCAAGGTACTTTATTATTATTATCCATTATCATCTATAATATGTTGATCCCTTGTTAACAGATCTTGGACGCTTTGCTCGAAGTCCGACCTTTTACATTTGCTCTTGATGTCGCTGCACTTGCCTCTCGTCGCGAGTATTTGAATCTTGACAAATGGTTAGCGGATAACGTCACGAATTATGGCGCGGAATTCCTTCGCTCGGTAATTCGTTTCCTGGAGCAGAAGATGGAAAGCGAAAAGGCTTGCCGTTTGTCTGATCCTGCAATCGAGAGCCGGACGATGGCACTCAACCCCACAACCATAACCATCATTCTGCGCGTTCTTCGTAACAAGTATGTTTTTGTGCTGTTTCCAATGCTATTACTGTTAATAATATTTTTATAGCACCTCACTCTTGGATCCAAATGATGTTGAGGGATGTATCGAAGTTCGAAACCTGTGTCTTCAGATTCATCCTCGTCTGATGTCCCTAACTCCTAATTCCGAAGTCGAATCGGGTCTCACTGTCGTCACGTATTCAAACGAAATCGAGGCAGAGGTGGATGGAATTTACAAGCAGATGTATGACGAACACACGACGATCGATGAAGTATTGACAATGCTTCAACGATACAAAGAATCCAGCAATCCCCGCGACCATGAATTATTTTCATGCATGATCCACTTCCTTTTCGACGAATACAAATTCTTCCAGTCTTACTACCCAGCGCGAGAATTGGCCATGACTGGTTACCTGTTTGGTTCTCTCATCGGCCGTTCTCTTTTGGAATATATCCCTCTCGGTATTGCTATGAGGTACATCCTTGATGCCTTGAATTGCCCGCCTGAAACCAACCTCTTCAAGTTTGGTCTTCAGGCGCTTGGTCGATTTGAGTTCAGGTTATCAGAATGGCGACCGCTCTGCGAAGCTTTGATCAGAATTCCCCATCTCGTCGAGGCCCGCCCGGATCTTATGACTAGCATTCAGCGTGTCTTGACTACGCCTGGGGCTACCAATGAGAATCTTTCGGACTCACAACTCATACCCTTAAACCCATCATACGATTCTTCCCCTCCCTTCACGGCTATCCAGCCCGATACCATCTTGGAACCTCTTGAATCCCCTCCTGAAGAATTATCTGATCGGATTCTCTTCATTGTCAACAATCTTGCCCCCAACAACTTTGATTCCAAAGTAAAAGAAATGCGTGAACAATTTGTCGATCAATATTCGCGATGGTTTGCTAACTATCTAGTTGATCAACGTATCAGCACCGAACCTAATAATCATCCTTTGTATCTTCGCTTCTTGGACGCACTGGATCGACAGCCTCTCTCCAAACTGATTCTCCAGGAAACGTTTATAAAGGCTGCAGCCCTTCTTAATTCCGATAGGAGTATATCAGGCTCTGACCGCAATGCTCTCAAGAACGTTGGGACTTGGCTAGGGACGATTACGCTTGCTCGTGACCAACCTATCAAACACAAAAACCTGTCCTTCAAGGATCTTCTTATTGAAGGTTATGACAATGGCCGGCTTGTTGTTGCGATTCCCTTCGTCTGTAAGACCCTCGAACCTTGTGCCAAGTCCAAAGTCTTTAATCCTCCGAACCCCTGGTTAATGGCCGTCATCAGCCTTCTTGCAGAGTTGTATCACTTCGCTGAACTGAAGTTGAACCACAAATTTGACATTGAAATTCTTTGCAAGGCTTTGGATATTGACCTTGACACTGTGGAGCCCACAACGATTTTACGAAATAGACCGATGGATTCCACTTTGGCGAGTCTTCCACTTCCTGATTACCCAGAAGAAATCGGTTTACTCCCCATTGGCAATGAAAATCCAGGGGGGCAAGTCAATGACTCGCAGATTCTTTCACTTGGGGGGCAGAGTTCCAACGAACCGCATCGAGCTCTTGGTGCCCACATCGAAGCTATTCTCACCAGCTTGGCCCAGGTCGTACACGTCAATCCTCAGCTCGGTCCTTTGAGCGCCAATCCCACATTCAAGCGGGTAGTTCAACTTGCCGTCGACAGAGCAGTCCGAGAGGTAACATTTCGTAATACTTGTCTAATTCTTGTTCTCACCAGTGCATCTAGATTATTCTTCCTGTCGTGGAACGGTCCGTTACGATAGCAGGCATTTCTACTAGGGAATTGGTGGCCAAGGACTTCGCAACCGAACCTAACGAAGAAAAATTGCGCAGAGCCGGTCATTTCATGGCCCAGAAATTGGCAGGGAGTCTTGCCCTCGTTACTTGCAAGGAGCCCTTGAAGAGTAATCTTGCGACTCACCTCCGCCAATATTTAGCGGATCATTCGTTCAGTGATGTGCGTTTCTTTCACTTGGTTTGTCATTGGAGTGTTCTTATTTTTTGTAAAAAAAAAAAATCAGTTGGCCCCTGAACCAGTCATCATATTACTCGTGCAAGACAATCTTGATATTGCATGTTCTGCTATTGAAAAGGCAGCCATGGAACGCGCCGTTAATGACGTCGATGAAGGGTTTTCACCTTCTTATGATGTTAGAAGGCGTCATCGCGAGGTACATTTCTTATTCATATTTTAGGCATGTGGTTCTCAAGTTGCCATTCTTTTCCAGCTTCGGACCACTCAACCTTTCTGGGATCCATCCGTTCCGCATTCTAACTTCACAGCATCTTTACCGGATCCTCTTCGTATCAAACCAAATGGTGTTCAGCCGGTACAAGCTACTGTATACGAGGACTTCGGTGAGTGTTTCAACTAGAGTCCTTTCTCGGATCGACATCTGATATAACGCAGGCCTGGATCCTAAGCGCCGAGTGGATAGCCGCCCAGTTTCTGTTACTTCGTTCAATGCATCCATTCCTTACGTACAATCCCCCGCCCTTGAACATGTTCAGAATCTCCATAGTCACCCAGATGCTATGGAACGTTTTGCGGTTCGTAAAGCAATGCCAGATATTCTTGCACCTTTATTGAATGTCTTGATTCACAGAACCTCACCCGTGACCTTGAAGCTGTCATGCTTCAGTATCCAAATCAATCACTTGCCGCTTTGCCCTCAAATCATGATATTCGTCATCTTGTTAGGCAAATTATTCTACTTGCGGAGGAGGCAGCGGATCGGGACCGCACACCCTTGATGATGTCGCAGAAGATTGTACAGATGCTTTATAAGACAAATTCGTCCCTTGGTCGCGAAGTATATGTTGCCCTTCTTGATCAGTTATGCCGTCTGTTTGAAGACGTTGCTAAAGAAGCCATCACATGGCTCCTTTACGCGGAAGATGAGGTATGCTCCGTCGTTTATGTATCTGTTCAAGTACACTTATGTTGTTTCCTATAGCGAAAATTCAATGTACCGGTCACCGTCACATTGCTGAGAAGCGGATTGGTGAATGTTGGTCTTCAGGATCAACAGTTGGCCAAACTATTGTATGAAGATCCCAGACAGATTCTGCAAAGTTTTGCTGCCAATCTCATCCGGGAGTGTTTATCCATGGACCCACCTGTTGCCACTCAAGGACAATTCGTTTACTCAATTGAAATTCTCAGCCAACTGGCTGCGACTGGAAAATCGAATGATGAGTCAGTACCCTTGTCAATTACTTCTTTGATGTTCGCTGACGAGAACTGCGAAAACAGCGTTAACAGGTTGCTGGATGATCTTCGTGGTGTCAGACGTTCATCGTCAGCGGCGGCTCCTCAAGACATTGCTTTGCCATTGCAACAACCATTGATCAAACCCGAGAATGAACAACTGCGTGAAAAACTTTTCATATGGTTCCAACAATGGATAACCATTTTCCAGCGTTCTCATTCCCCAGAGAAAAGTTTTGTTCCTTTCATCACCCAATTGACAAAACAAGGGATTTTGAAGGTGGAGGACGTGTCGTCTTTTTTCTTCCGTGTGTGCGCCGAATCAAGTGTGAACAGCTACATCAAATGCATGGCTGCCGGTGATGTTGACTACGCATTCCAAGCTTTGGACGCCATGTCAAGGCTTATCGTTTACATCATTAAGTATCACGGCGATGCTTCTGGTGTGAACAATAATCAAGCTAAAGTGCATTATTTGACCAAAATCTTGTCAATTTTTGTGCTCGTGCTTGCCAGCATGCATGAAGAACAGGGGCCCAATTTCCAACAGAAGCCCTTCTTCAGATTTTTTTCAAGTCTTGTCAACGATTTGCACACAATCGAAAGCCACTTAGGTCCTGTATACTTCCAGCTGCTTGTTGCTATTAGGTATGTTCGGAATTAAATTATTGATATAAGGATTAGCTGACAATCTTCTCTTTTTCGCTAGCGACACATACAGTTCCTTGCAACCAACATATTTCCCAGGATTTGCATTCTCTTGGATGTGCCTTATTTCTCATAGGCTATTCATGCCAAAGTTGTTGCTGTCTGAGAATCGCGAAGTAAGTAGCCTACTGATCTCTTTTACGACCATGTCTCATCATCAATATGTTTTCAGGGATGGTCTGCGTTCCATAAGTTATTGCTGTCCTTATTCAAGTTCCTAGCACCATTCTTGAAAGATGCCGATCTGCAGGTAGCAGCCCGGGACTTATATCGGGGTGCACTCAGGCTTCTACTCGTTCTCTTGCACGACTTCCCCGAATTTCTTAGTGAATATTACTTCACGCTTTGTGACGCGATCCCCCCTCGATGCATTCAATTGCGCAACGTAATATTGAGTGCATTCCCTCCCGCCATCATCCTTCCTGACCCATACCTTCGCAATGTCAAATTTGATTCCATCCCTGAAATGGGGCCAATCCCGCCTATCCTATCGGATTTCACCTCTGGACTGAAAAGTGGTGACCTTCGTAGTTACCTCGACCAGTACCTGCTGAACCGCGGCACGCCATCTTTCCTTCCTTCATTGAAAGACCGTCTCAAGGTCGTCGGGAATGACTCCCAAGAGACGTACAATCTTTCTTTGATCAACTCTCTAGTGATGTATATCGGCGTGTCGTCCGTTGCACAGGCAAAGGCGAGGAGTGGTTCCTCATTGTTCATTTCGAGTGATCCAGGTGTTGTAGCATTGCAGTACCTAGCCGTCAATCTGGACATCGAAGGTCAATTTTCTTTTCTTTTCTTTGTTCTATATTGTACTGGTCGTTGACGTATTTGATTATTGTAGGGCAACACCACCTTCTCAGCTCAATTGTTCTGCATCTTCGTTATCCTAATGCACACACCCACTGGTTTAGTTCCCTACTACTCCATCTATTCGTAGAGGTCAACGATGAGCGATTCCGCGAAGTGATGACAAAAGTACTCCTTGAACGATTCATTGTCCATCGTCCCCATCCATGGGGCGCCTTGGTGACATTCATCGAACTCCTTCGGAACCCAAAATACGATTTCTGGAGCAAGGACTTTATCCGGATTGGTCCAGAGGTTACCTTATTACTCGAAAGTGTGAGTACTTGTTACTAATCCTTTTTGGTCACTCAAAGTTAATTCGCATCTTCTCTATAGGTGGCACGATCGATTTTCCAACAGTAGAGCTTTGTCGTTATAATTCTCGCTATCTTTGCACATATCTGTCATTCCTATCTGGGCTTATTACACCTGCATACTGTATTGTAACAACATTGTCTTTTCTCAATTCCAGTATTTTTCCCCCTTTGAAGGTTGTAAATAAATTAAAGCTAAGTCACGTGTCAAAAATATGTACGTCCAAAATCGGAATAAAACGTCCGTCACTTCGCGTCACTGAATTCAAACGGTGTATTTACTACTCAGTCTTCTTCATAATGGGTGCCAACCAGTCTAGATCTGACCCTATAGATGAAAAGGTTTTTCAGGGTGAAACGCCTATCTCAGTGAGTATCTTTTTTTCCATAGCTAGTCTGTAATCATAGCTTTATAGTTTTCGCCAGATGTAGTCAACCAGCTTTCAGACCGTCTGGAAACGCCTGAGACGACGCCTGAGCGGCAGTCAATACTGGATGCTCACATTCGTGCTCGCATTAGAGACGAACTGGAGCATTTGAAGAGAGATGAAGAGAACATCCGCCAGGAAATAGAACAAGCCCTAGAAAAAGAAAACTTGGACCGGGAAATTTCGATGAGTGGAGAGGCTTCGGAAGACAGCGGGAGCCACGGCAGCATCAAAAACAGTGCTGCTCTGCTAGGTGACTTGGAGGAAATTCGAGCCAAAATAGAGAAGCACCAGTCAAGCAAGAAATCCCCTGAACACGCTGCTGTCGACGCGCAGGCCGCTGTGGTCGCAGATTGTTATAGGTGCGTTAATTATTCTTACAAGCCAGTTGGTTATTGCTGATTGATTGGCCCATTAGACAGAATAAAGACAAACCTCTTCTCTGTGTCTCAGAGGTCAGAGAATTCAAATCTGCGGTGAATAAGCTAGAGCAGGTTCGTGCTCCTTTTCATGTCTTTCGTTTGAACATCGTTGACACTCTTGGTATATAGCAATACTTCCACGCTTTACCTTGATATTGTAATTAGATACTTGTGCTTACTTGTATTGTCCAAGAATTGATGATCGCAATGGGTCTCCATGGATATGTATTACTGGGGACGCCATAAATTAACTTATACATACATGAAGAATATACTAGTACACAGAGGGAGAAAAATATTATGAGTCCTGCATGGCGGCAAGCTGAGCTTCATTATAAGCCTCTGCTTCAGCCATGAGCTTTTCCTCCAAGCTGGACACCCGGGTCTCTGACTCCGCTTTCTCCGCAGACAATTCCGAGTACCTCATCTGTAACATTCTCTCTCTGTGTTCCAGCTTCTGAACCTCTTCCTGCAATGATGCCACCCTCCGTGGACCCACAACACTTTCATTTGCGCGAAGATACGAGAAAGTATCATGTTCTACTTTGTTTTTCTTCATCTCGTCGAATGCCGTAGTTATTTGATCGCCCATTTTCTGTGCACGCAGCTGATATCCACCGAGAGTGACCCCAAGTTTCTTCTCCAGCTTGGCAGCTTTGGAAGCTTCTTTTGCCATGGATTCACGTGCTTCCTCCAGCAAAGTGGTATATCCTTCAATGCGAGCGTCAATCGAAAGGCTCGAGGGAGCAACCCAAGCCTTCGTGGAAGGATCATATACAAGGCGGTCTCGAATGGATGCCCAAGAATTCTCTTCCGCGATAGGTTCGGTTTTGGAAAGTTTCAATAAACCTTCCCGTAATTGAGCAGGATTTGCAGACGGAAAACCAACTAAGGATGCCAATTCTTCGTGGATGGCAAGTTTAGCAGCTTCAATGGCTTCGTCATCAGGAGGGGTATATGAAGACTGAGACGATCCAGCTTTCGTTGTTCCAGGCAAAGGATACGATATGGCGTCGTGATGCAAAAGATTGACCAGCTCGACATTTATGAGCTTTTGTGCGTTTTTGAGATCAGATGGCATATCTTCAGTATCCAAATCGAGGTCTTCCAAAAGCCGCGATATATCAACATTGCTCGGTCTGGGTAAACCTAACTGTACTGTTTGAGATCTTCTGGCTAAAGCTCTTCGCTCTTCTTCTTCTTGACGGCGTTGAATCTCTGCATCTCTGTCAGCAGCATCTTCTGGTAGATCCGATTTTGTGACCTCTGGAGCCTCTTCGTCATCCGGTACAATCAATTCGAAGTTGTTTTCTGGTTTTGGCAAACTCATGAAACCAGCTTTAAGTGCACGTTTTGCCGAATTTTCACGCATGCGCTGATCTCGAGGGGTGGCATTGGTGATTGAATAATCTTCCGGATTAATAGATAAACTATCACGCAATGGCGTTCGCAGAGGTGTAGCCCCGACCCTCGACTGAGAAAGAGGTGTTGCCGAAACATCCGACGCGCCTTCTCTGAGTGGAGTTGCAAGAGGATTTGGGGTGAATGCTACTTGATGACGTGGAGTGGCACCATCAAAACCAGAACCGCCTCCAGGACCAACATGTAGAGGAGTGTTTTCGTCGCCTAATAAGGGAGTCTGTGCCATGGACATATTACGTAGATTACGGGCTTCCATCATAACGTTGTCCTCTGTAGCGAACAAATTAGTGTGCGTTACATATGAATCTAGAAAGCAAAGGCTTACGCTGAGGTGCTGTTCTAGGTGTCCTAGCCATACGGGCAGCTTCCAAGCCTTCATAATCGCTTAAAAGTCTTCCGCTTGCGTCGCTCCCCCCACCAACAAGTGCTTTGGCATTTTCACCTGCCTGCCCAATCTTAACGATGTCTTCCAAGTCTGCTTCTCCTACCTGAGCAGACGGCAGATTGAGCTTGCGCCGCCTGCCAATGGATTCAGCTTCTTTCAGCTTCTGAATCTGCGCATCACGAGCAGCAATGAATTTCGTCTGATGTGCGGGTGATTCACCCTCTTTGCCAGCTGCATTCTTCCGCTGTCGTTTTTTGCGTTCTGCCTCTTCTTCTTCAGGTTTGCGTTTGTTTTCAAGCCTCCGCAAAGTCTGGCCAACAGGGGCAGCAGCGATGCGTGCTTGTTCCTCCGAGGTATCGTAGAATCCAGGCGCAGCCTTTTTTTCAAAGGGTATATCGGCATTGTACTGCATGATATGCAACTTGTTAGGTGGCACTATCACGCAAACAACAATATAAACCTACATCCATGCCCTTTTTCTTAGTCTTATGTCGCATACTGATTACACGTATGCCGAATTAGAGAAAAAGTCATGACATTATACAAAAAAAACTTACATTATTCCTGCAGCTTTGAGTTCCCTCTTCTTCTGCAACACGGCTAAACGTCTCGCTTCTTCCAGTTGGCGTTCTCGGGCCTTTCGCTTGGCTTTTTTGCCTTGCGTATTTGCTAATCTTGCACGAGCTTCGGACAACATTTCTTTCTCTAAATAACGTTGAATGAGTATGATACGGGTGAATTTAATATTGAAATGTACCATCTTCGTCCATGTCAATGGGGTCAGGCCTAGCAGGCTTTGTCTCCGGGTCCGGGTCAATTTCTCCAGGGCGAAGACGTCTAATATCGTCGGCGCTGGGGCCAATATCATCTGAAGGGCCAGCTAAACCAAGTTCTTCATTCTCCTTTGCTTCAGCTTCGTCGAGCAACTTTTGGTATCTTTCCAGACATTGTGTAGCGGTCCGTCCAACGATGGGAGCTATTGTACGCCACTGTGTCGGCATTAGCTTAGCTAGGTGAAGAAGCTTTTCATCTTCTGTCTGTATTACGCATAAGTACGTATTTCTCATATGTAAATTCGACAATACCTTGGACCATTCTGTTTTCTTGATAGATGGGTCCAGCCATTCGTACCACCGTGCTTTGCATTGCTTGGGTGTTTTGCGAACCAACAGAGATGATATACGAGCCCTTCCGTTCAGTTTAGAACGCGTTATACGATATAAAGCGTGTTGCGAACCACATACCATTGATTCTTGCCATATTTTGCGATGGCGGCCTTAAGGACCTCATCTTCGGTGTTCTAGATAAAATGAGCTACAAAGCGTACAGATCAACAAAAGAGGAATTTACCTTCCACACTCCTGCAGAGAGTGCATAAGTAATGAATTGAGAAAGAAAGGAAGACAAGGGCTTACCTCCTTTAATGATGATTCGCACCATAGTTTCGTACGTTCTGTTGGTGGCAGTGAATAAAGATGTTGTGACAGCAAGAGAACGAGTTAAGGATTGGTTACGTAATTAAACATGTGACCCGGTGATTGTGGGTCGGTGTTCTTACGGCAACTAAGCCGGTTGTTTGGTTGAAAGGGAGCGGATGTGGGTCATTAATTCCTTTGTACACGGAAAGGGAGGTTTCTAAGCGGGAATAGGCAGGTCAGAGTGCTGTAAAGAGGAAGAAAGTAACGCGCTTTATTTGTCTTACCAATCGGCCATGACCGAAGCAGCAAAATAGAGGGATAAAATTAATTATTGATAGAAACAAGATGCCGGAGGTTTATACCTCTTTCTCTCTTTTGCCACCATCTTCTCTGCCATCCTTCCCGCTCTCTCCTCCTCCTCCTTATTTTGCGTTCGTGATCCCCCAATATTCCTCTTTCTTTCCCTTCTGTTGCTGGTTACCATCTCTTTCACACACCGGTGTTTCTCTCTATTTTTTGATCACCGTCCACAATCGATTGAAACCCGGAATATAACCACCAACGATGATGGATCCACAAATGGACTCTTTAAATGATACCAAGTCCGGGTATGAGCCCTATAAACTACGCACCACGTCCTCTCTTACTCACTATCCTTATCCAGCTCCAAGCCCCCCGTCGTCAGAGGTGCTCGTGCCTGCACTGTCTGTCGCAATGCAAAGGTGCCTTGTTGTGACCATATCTGGAATAAGCCCCGTACTCATCGCCCCTGTTCGTTAGATGAAATGCGTCGGCGCGGAAGACGGACAAAAGCAATGTCAACGTTGCAAACGTGCCAACGTCGAGTTAGTATCCTTCTATAATCCCCTAATGTTTTTGTTTGACAGTTTTTTTTCTCTTTCGTGTAGTTGTGTTTTTGAAAAGCATAGGCGAGGTCGCAAGCCCGGCTCCAAGTATATATTTCATCTCTCAAAGCACTTGTATGTGTACTTACAGTCAATACCGATAGATTATCCGAGGCTTCCAAGATGCTTCGCCGGCTGGAAAAGGGCCTCAACTCGGCGAAAATGAAGTCTCAGTCTTCAGATACTACATCTCCTTATCACACTGACGACCTTCACGTTTCATCTAATCCTGATGGCCATTATCCTGCCTCTCGCTCACGCGATCACTCATATAGTTCTTCGGGCACACATTTCCCGAAGCATGAACTGCCGCCTCCTACTATTCCTCCTTACCAGAATGCCGATATGTACGCAACGTCCAGTACAGGGTCTCGTAACGTCGAAATGGAGGACGACGAAGAGGACATGGACAGAAACGAAGAACCATTCTTCCCTGCAAAATTGATTCGCATGGAAAACCAGCGAAATTCTTTCTTCCGAACCATCCTTAATCCAGAGGAAGCACCTGCAGCTACTCCTCAGCGTAATGCGTCGTACACCCCCCCTCAAAATAAGCCTGTCGTCGCTCCTGGACTCCATGATCCCATTTCCGCTGGTATCATCTCCGAAGACGACGCGAAGACGCTCTTTGACGCAATCTTTTTGCGGTTGAATCCGTTTGTAAACCTTTTCGATCCTACCCTACACACCGTTGACTATGTTCGGTCCAAATGTCCTTTCTTATTCACCACTCTTATCATGGCTGGATGCAAGTTTTTCAAGGCTGAAAAGTTCAAGGAGTGTCAAAAGCTCGCAAATGAATTCGCAGTGCGTGCTTTTGCCGAGTCTTGGAAGCGTGTCGAGGTTGTACAAGCTTTTGCCTGCCTCACATACTGGAAAGACCCAGATGACACCGTCAGTCATACCTATCTGTTAGAATGATTCATGGACTGATTACATCATATATAGAGGACATGGACTTTTATTGGCTACGTATGTGAAATATTGATGGTCAGAGGTTTTATCTAATTTCCTCTTCCTTTCAGGCATGTCGCATGGCCGTTGAATTAGGTCTCAATCGATATGTCCAAGCACCGCCTGCCCATGAGACAGAGTTCCAGAGGCTGGAGAGGCGTAACAGGGAGCGCACATATCTTGTCTTATTCGTTCATGATCGTAGTTTAAGCATGCAGACTGGTAGAAATTGGATGCTGCCCGAAGATGATCTTGTTCGAAATTCCTTGACATGGCACACCGCTGGAGTCTCTGCGATGCGCGCCGAAGACACTGTCATTGCTGCGTTTGTATCGCTACGTCGGATCGCGGTGAGTACAAACAAACATTGCTCTCTTATGAAATTGCATCGCTGATATTAGGCATAATCCAGGCGGAAACGACAGATATCTTCAATTCATCGAAAGGCTCTTTGTCAAATAATAATTCTGATATAAACTATGAAGTCGTTCTCTCTAATTGTAACGCTCGGCTCACGCAGTGGGATGATACCTGGCGACAGGAAATGGAAAAGGGTGAGTAATAAATTCGAGTTTAATTTACTTCCACCAAACCGACATGACATTCTGCAGCCGGAGGAGGGAAATTCCACCTTTCTTTCCTTACGTTCTTCCGATTACACGTCAGACTTTTCTTGAACAGTTTTGGATTGCAACCTTCCATGATACCCGTGTGTTTTTTTAATAAAAAATTCGGCATCTTGTGAATATGATCACTAAAGTAAAGCCGTCATACAGGGCAGTCGACATCCTCCGAGCTTACAGGCCCTTTCTACATGTTGTACCAGTGCGTTAGACTCCCTCCGTATTGTTTCTCAAGATTTCCACGAAATCCATGTATTGGTGAGTTGTTCATTATCCCTTCAAGAGCGTAAATGAACTTCTCGGCTTTCATGTACACAGCGATACGGTCAAGACTCCATCACTGTCATGACGGCGTATTCGGCAGTATTTCTCCTAAGAGTCAGTTTTTCATCTCTTGGCCACATTGTTTAATCCCTTAATTCACTGTCATGTGTACAGCTTTTGCGGGTACCTACAACCGGTAATCATCTAGGTCATGAAACGGCGAATGAAATACACACCCTCATATCCAAAACTGCCGATTCGTACCAAGAAGCTTCTTCGACCACCCACTCTCCGGTGTCTATATCTGCGTCATACCATGCCCGATTTCTTCGCAGCTTAGTCGCCAATGATTTATTTAAAGCTCAGCGAGGTGAACGGGATAGGTTTGACAACACTAATATGCCGATTGATCCCCGACTCGAAGGTAAGAGGAACCCATGTGGTACAATCGGTCTATTAAATAACATTCCTTCCAAATCTATCTTGTACGGCAGGTTCTCCGACATCTCAAACCCAGGCATCCCCGACTCAGGTTTATCCACGTCAGGTACCTCGTATACAGGAGCAGCAGTCTTTCCATTTCCCTGCGTCACCGCATCTTCCTGCTCATCCCCCTCCGCATCACGAGCAAGAATATCATATCGAGATACAGAAGAGGAATGGACAAGGACCAAACAGTGCCTCAGTGAACAATAATTACTCTAATGGTTATGCTCCACCGATCCCACAGCATTCTTCAGAGCTCGACGCCCATTATTGGAAGAACATGTTTATTGAACTAGGGTTTGGAGAAACCGGCGATCCTAACATACCTAATCCAGTTCCGAATAGCATGCCCCGGACAATACATGCCCAATACGTGGAACAGCCTACCCACCACCAACACCATAATCACTCAACACATCTAACGCATTCACACGAATATGTCAGTTATGACTCTATGCCTACTCTACACGCGGCCTCCCCACATCCTGCCTATGGTCACTGAGAAATATCCAAGGTCTTTCTTCTTGCTTTGTTTTCTTGTTCACGTTTTCGAAAGTACAGATTCGTTCTTCCTGTGAAGTGTAATTCTTTTGATGCGTAATAGTTTTAGAACTGGGTTTTCTTCTTTTCTTTTTAGCAACCATGTAATTACGAAAATGAATCATGCTATTTATGATGCGTCTTCCCCAATTGGGAAAATGAGGATATTGCGTCCAACAGCAGCCGCAATTCGTGGAATACCGTTGAGCGCCAGAAAATCAAAGTCGCGGATGAGGTGTGGCTTGGGGCGAAGAACTAGAGAATTTGGGGGGGCCTGGGCATAGGCATAATTATGTACATGAAGTACAGCGCCCTTTCCTGGGGTTTGAGTTGATATCGCGAAGTAGTCAGGGTGAGTCTGGCACCAACTATTTGTGGAACATGGTTAATGTGCAATAAATGGGATGGAATAAGAAAATGTACCGGAAAATCTGAGCACCTTCAGTAAAAGCGTTTCCTGTTACTGTTGTGCGTGGAAGTCCTCCTGCTAGCTTTGAGATATCCCAAACGGCAAATTTGTTGCCGTATACACCGCCAATTCTAGAAGAGTGTGTGGGTCTTCAATCTAAATTTAAACGAAGGACGATACTCACATATTGGCCGGAGTATCTGCACGCCAGTCAATCGAAGAGGACCATTGCATCTTCTGGTTCATGCATGATGCAGAGAGAGCAGAAGGTTCTATGAGCTCAATGAGGCTGGAATGGCGCATACTTCCTTCATCCGCCTCATCAGGATCTGTGCGCCAGTCTGTGAGGAAGACAGAACCACGGCAGTCGGATACAATGAAATCTTTGGCAGTGGAAGGGTGACTGCGGATGTTGTTGAGAGGGTAAGGGAAGGGAATGACATAGGCAGTGGGTTGGGGTCTTGAGGACAGTGAAGGAGACATGTCAAAGTCGGGAGAAGGGCTACGAGAGGATACGTGCGCCGAAGGGATGTCGATGGTGGGGTACAAGTCCCAGACCATCATCATTTTATCATCTGCGTGCAGGTCAATCGCTAGCTAGCAGAGAGGGATGACGACGCGTACCAGAAACTGTCGCGACATAGCGCGCGCTGTCTTCGCCGAAACCTCCACAGAACGTCATGTCGTTTATTTTTCCATGGTGGCCACTAAGCCCTCCGCCAAAGGGAAAGATGTACTCGGAGTCTTTGGGGGATTTAGTGAGCAGATGGAGACCGAAATCGGCGGTGGCAGCGACGAGTCTGTGAAAGAGCAAGTTGCACATTGACGTTTTGATGATGAAAAGATATTTGGGACTCACTCAATCATCCAGTTTTCGTTCTTTGAAGGCGATACTGTATGCGAGGACCATGCGAGAGCTGTTATTCGCGTTCCGACGCGAAAAGACGCGATGCATTCACAAAATGAATCGGACTAGATGACTAGAATATGAGTGCTGCACTGTATCGTTGGCAGAATAACTCACGACTTGG
>Ga0247779_1000053_pt1 | contig 100385 bp, 116 predicted proteins | sample UWRJL221509R5_FD_179925 | JGI IMG/M metagenome (GOLD analysis project Ga0247779, IMG submission 179925) | Plant litter microbial communities from Arlington Agricultural Research Station in Wisconsin, United States - UWRJ-L221-509R-5 | ecosystem: Environmental > Terrestrial > Plant litter >... | reverse complement strand
CTTGTCAAACTCCGCTTTATGCCGAGGTCAGCCGCGAGCATCCCCAAAGTAGATGCCCTTTTTATAGTTCGCTCGAGCTCCGATTGATGTCCGCTTGATGTTAGGATGCACAACACAGCCGAAACAAACGCCAACAATGACTCAAATCACCACCGTAACCTACCGTAAGTCCGTAACCCACTGGTCGCCAGTCTACAAAGAAACATTGCCTATATGAGGTAATAGGTGTATATTTGCCGATATGTTCCTCATGGTTCACATGTTCACATAGGCGATATGTGATCACTGATAAGGAGCTAGAAAGCCATTTATAAAGGGTTCGCTATGTCGTGCCAATTTATTTCCCGCCCCTCTTACAATTCTTATGGCCATGGTTTATACCTCTGGTGAAAAGGAGAGTATCCTTCCGTCTAACTCGACCAACCAGTTGTTACCCAGCGATACTAAGAAAGCCAAGGTTAACTGCAAGAAACTCTGTCTTGGTTTAGGGGTTTACTGCGCTCTCCGTGTTCTTTATGCGAATAGGGATTGGTTTAATGCTACTGATTATTCCGCCCCCGCTTGCCCACAAGTTAACGCTGTCACTCCCCAGAAGAATGCTGATCTCTGGAATACGTTAAATGACAGAATCAGCACGCCCGAATTTAAGGAGTCTGCTATCAACTGGTTAGGTGGTGCAGTACGAGTTCCGTGAGTCTGCGGGTTGGGAATTGTATGTGAAATTTGGCTGACTTGCGCTGCCTATATTGGCTACTTGTAGAACTGAGTCATTCGATAGCATGGGGCCTGTGGGCGTTGATCCACGGTGGAATGCTTTCGGACCTTTCCATGAATATTTATTTGGTGCATTCCCCTTGGTGTAAGACCCCTCGAACCTACGCTTCCAGTTGGCTACACTGACATCGAATACTTAGACATTCAAACCTTAAGTTGACTAAAGTCAACACGTATGGCTTGTATTACGAGTGGACAGGCTCTGATGCGTCCTTGAAGCCTGTACTCCTCGCTGCACATCAAGGTCCGTTGAACAACGATCGTTTTTGCCGGTATATTCAAGACAGATTTTAGACGTCGTTCCTGTCGAACCAACAACCTTGGATCAATGGACGCACCCACCCTACTCTGGTTTCTTCGACGGTGTGTGGCTTGTAAGCTTGGCGTTGACACAGGATCTGACAGCATGGAACCAGGCGAACGTGTCTGGGGCCGTGGAAGTTCTGATGACAAGAGCGGACTGATTGGCATTCTGTAAGTAACTGTCTAATGCAACCCATAGTATATGTGCACCCATGGCTTATATCAATTGACCCAATCACAAAGTTCATCCATCGAAACCCTCCTGGAAGCCAATTTCAAGCCAACCAGAAGTTTAGTCCTCGCATTTGGCTTTGACGAGGAATCTAGTGGATTCCAAGTAGGTCGCCTTTTTTTCTTCCAAAAAAGGAGTGATTATGAACTTCCATTTAGGGAGCGGGCAACCTAGGATCTTTCTTGCAAAAAGTGTATGGCGAGGATAGCTTCGCTATGATTGTCGATGAAGGATGTATGTCTTCTTATTGATTAAGATTCCTACCTCCGTTTATCGAGCCTTTTCACTGGATGTAGCAGGATTCGCGGAACAGTATGGCACCATGGTGGCTACACCCGGAATCGCAGAAAAAGGATTTTTGAACGTCCTTGTGGAAGTTACAGCTCCTGGCGGCCATTCCAGTATTCCACCTGCTCACACGGTAATTCTACATACGCATGACACATATCTATTTTTGAACCCTTTTATTTTCCAGAGCATTGGAATTCTCTCAGCCCTGCTAGTTCACTACGAACAAAACCCGTATAAAGTCAAAATTGTACGTTACACAGTTGTTTAGCGCGTGATATTTCTGAACATTTGAATTAGACTCGACATGAACCTATGTACAATACTCTACAATGCATAGCTGAGCATGGGAAATCTATTCCGTCTGAGTTGCAAAATGTTATTAAGAAGTCAGCTCATTCGGATAAAGCTCTAGGCGCTCTTCAACACGTCGTTCGGGAGGATAAGGTCCTCAGCAGTCTGGTAGGAACCACTCAAGCTATTGATCTTATTCAGGGAGGTGTTAAATCCAATGCTCTTCCCGAAAAAGCCTGGGCAGTCGTCAATCATCGAATTGCGGTCATCAGGTATGCATTACACGTTGTTATCAACTACGTAAACACTTAACCGTCAAATAGCTCCGTTGATGCAGTCAAAGAACACGACACTGCACTTCTGAAATCGCTCGGGGAGAAGTTCAACTTAACATACAACGCATTTGGGAATAAAATTTCAGGAGGAAGACCGTCTAGTGGCTCTCTCACTTTAAGTGATGCCTTCAACGGTGCTCTCGAGCCGGCTCCAATTACTCCAACAAATGAAGATGCAGCGCCATACCGCTTACTTTCAGGCACGATTAAGGCAACCTTCAATGTTCATCGAGGCCTGGGTGCAAATGTTGCAGATTCCATTATCGTTGCGCCCAGCATGATGTCCGGAAACACAGGTACACTCGCAAACTTATCATTAGAAACAAATTTCTCATTTGGTGTGGCCTACAGACACCCGGTTCTATTGGAAGTTATCTAAGCATATCTTCCGCTACAACCACTCCGGCGCAGACAGCAAAAACCCTCTATCTTCCGTGCATACTGTCAACGAATGTCAGTATTGGTTGCTCATCTAGTTCTCTATGTTAATCTAATCGATATTCATTCCTTAAGTCGTTAACATCGATTCGTTCCTGGAGATGATTCGATTCTTCACCACGTTCATTCTGAATGCGGACGAATCCACATCTCTATGAGTTTTGTGAATCCTCTGTGGTTAATCCCTGCTGGCTCGTCCAACGCTGGATTGAAGATCTTAAGTAATATCTTAACGGTAGTTTTTTGTCTAGATCTCAGTCTGTGCAGTTGTGTGTAGCATTGTCTCCGATACCTAATTAACGATAGCCTCGAAGAGATCCTTAAAAGTGACAGGGTCCGCCTCCAGGAACCTCGGTATGTCATTCTGCGCAGTAAAAGAATCTATATAAGTTGGCTCTGGCATAAGAATTCCCTCTTACCAGAACAATTGTAGGACAAGCATCTGCTAGTCTAGCGCAGAGACGCTGTAGTTCGCCTTTGATCAAGTTTCTGTCTAATGCAAGGATGAGGATGTAGGCGTCATTAAAAGAGGTGCAAAAAAGAGGTGCAACCTTGTATTTCTGATGGTGCATGTGTAGTATTTTCCCGTTCGTCTATTATGTTCACCCAACACCTTCCTATTGCATCAAGTATTGTTTCCTTCCAAGATCCTATTCTTGGACTGCATATATCAACCAGGGTCTCCAGCGAAGCTATGGCTGAAAGCTGCATGCGACTATTTCGATCGACGAGAGGGCGAGGTAGAAGAGCATACGTTAGTTGTGGAATTAAAGCCTATATTAGGGTGCTTTAATTATAGGTTCAAGCTTCTGAAGACATGCCAATGAGTTGTACCTTCAAAAAACGAACACAACCAATGTCGAGCGCTTTCAAGAGTGGGGGAAGAGATCGGAATGTTGCAACCACAGCTTCTGGTTTGTCTTCTGCGTATAGCCAAATTCCTGAGATGATACCTTCTCCTAGAAGCGAAGAAAGCTCGTCAAACCGGTTCGAGGAAACATTTGTCCTTGGACCCAACGTAGTCGTAAGGAGAGTCAGTGATACAGAGACGTCAATTGTCTGCGTAAGAAGTTTTGGGGTTTCCGGGCTATCAAGGTGTGATAACGAGTTACGTAGAGACTAATGAAACAAAATTATACGTGAAGTTTGAAGCAGCAATTAAGAGACTCACTCGCTGCACAAGGCCGTCCACTCCGGTCCTTTGGAGAATATCGCCTGGCACATGCTGAAGCATATCTCTAACAAGGACGGTCCCTTCAAGCTTGTATCTGGCTTCATAATCGTCTAAAAAGGCCATGACAGGGGGTATTAATAGTTGCCATACTCTTGCATATGTCTCTGGCTATATAAAAATTTTGTACTGTAAATTTTATTCCTGTAAATCAAGAACATACCTTTATTTTGTGTATACACCAGAGAACCACCTTGTATATCCCAGGGAATTCCTTCCATAACTGCGCATCATAGTAGTCCTGCATTGCCATGGATCCTCCAGTAGGCCTCAATACTTTCCGTCCAGTGGATTCATGAAGATGAGGATGTGGATTCTTTTTGAAGATAGGCTTCAAATTTTCGTTCAAAACGTGTATTGCTATTTCTTCCGAGAGAAGTAACTTTGATAATGCGATTTCTATCATCAAGTACAATATTGGAGCGTGTCGTAATACGATACACCGTGACATAGCGATTGTACTCACCTTGTGCAATTACTTGAGACCGTCCAGTAACCCAAGGTTCCGTTATATCTATGGATGATATATCGTTGGAGAGTTCTTCCGAAGTTATTTGATCTTGATTCAAAAAAGGAGCTATTTTCATGATGGTTTCTCTGCGTATTTCGAGAGAGAAGATTGCATCGTCCTTAGAGTGATATATACGCTGAATATCTTCAAGCACATTGACGGCATTTATTCTCCATGTCTCCAAACCAAGAATGGTGCTTGAGTCAAGGTTTTCATAGCGTCCAAAATCAGTCGGGATCCGGAGTCTTTCCAAAAGATCCGATAAGTTTTTCGTAGACATTTGGCCTTTCGTTGCTTGGCTTGAGACGCGTTACTTATGACCTAACTGGGATGTAGTGTCATTGGTTCACCAGCACCAGACGCAGCTGACGGCCCGGCTTTGCCATGGCCCGCGTTTCCTGGGCGCCAGTCTCACAGCAGCATGAAAATCAGTATGTGTGTGCATCAACAGTCGCCATCGCGTACATGATGATTCTATCTAATTACTAAGGCGCATAATTATGAGCATGGAAGGCTGGGGTGGGCGAAACTTTTGCAAAATGTACATATATCAGACAGACATAGACAGCATCTGACGTTGATGCCCTCCTTCCCCACACGATACACTGCCTGACAATTCAAGGAGGGGCAAAAGAAGTACTCTAGTGAGAAGCGCCGTATATGAGCAAGAAAAGAGGTGTACAACAGGTCATTTTCCTCGGAAGCGAGTACATCGTGAATGATTGCATATGGAACACTAGCTGGACACCGAACTGCCTCGCCGTCTTCCGAAGGGGCCTGTTGATAAATGCACTGAAAAGGTGCATGTCTTATTTGTCGTATTGAAGTTTGGAGGCAGGATGTACAATATCGATGATAGCAAGACAATGTCAAAGGGTCCATTGGCTCACGAAGACAAATTTGACACATGGTGTCATCAGCAATTAGTACGGCGTGGGTTTCCCTGCAAAGGGAGTCGAGATCAAGTGCTGCTTTTGTTCTGGAAATATCCTCAGTGTTTCCACAGACAGTAACTTGGGATGCAATGACGTCCAACGAAACTTTGTTGACACCAATTTCGGCTTGAAGATTCGCGAGAGTACCGTTCAACAAAGAGTGAAGTCTTGACCTTGGGACGTCAAGTTTCAGCCTCTGAGATCGTACTTTGAACAATAGTTTCAAGACAATTTTCATGGCGTTCTCTTGCTCGTTTTTTGATCCAAATATCCTGATTTTTCTGGCACGGCGATCACAGTAAATGAAGGCGTTCGTGTTTAGTTGTTTGAGAGCTCTATCACCGCTTGTACTTTCGAAATAACCATCCCAAACGTCTTCTTGGTCACTTCCTTTCAGCACTAGGCCTTGAATAATTTGTCCTAGGTCGGTGTTTGCCTTCGAGAACGGAGTTTCAGTTTCAGTTTCGAATGGAGCATAAATTCTAATCCACATTATGTTTTTGTCGTGAGAATGCTCGCTTTCTTGAATCGTACATTTCTTGTCGATGTCAGCCTTCAGTCGATCGAGCTCTGTTTTGATGGCTTCATACTGGTCTCGAATAATGCGATAACGCGCATAATGGACAGGCCGAACTGTCATCGCCTGGTCTCCTAGAAAACTCTGTGATTGAGAATGCAGGGATTGCACCACAGCGTTAACTACAATAGAACTCTTGCAAGTCACTAAAGCAACGGAAATGGCTCGAGCTTCTGTTCCCGGTAAAATCTCGAAACCATATATGCCATATTCCATGAGAGTTGACTTGATAGCCTGAACGGGGTCATCCATATAGGAAGGCTTATTCATCGTTACAATGACGCTACGGTTGCAAAGGTTTTCTATGTCGGACTTGGTCACATTGATGGGCAACTTCTCGATTTTAATGGCGAAAGGGCCCTTTTGTTGGCCCTTTACGGGAACGAAGGAGGCTTTAATAAGACGACCCATGAACATGACGTCGTTTAATCGTGCTGCTTCTGATTTTGCGTCCGTAATTGTTTTATAATGACTCCAGACAAAAACACTGGGGTTGGGCCACGAGATTTTGACGGTGAGGGTTTCGTTAGGAAACCTCAATGTTACGGGGCTCTGCGTATTCAGAGAAGCCAATGTAATCCTAGAATCATACGTTTGGCCGTTGATGTGTCTGTATGCTTCAAGTGCGGCACTGGGCTCATCGAATTGTACATCAATAGTTGTAGAATCCTCCGACTCATCCACCGCAACGATATTGAGTATTTTGCCATATTTTCCAAGCAGTTGCGTAAGATCGGTGGGCGAAACCTCTACTGGCATATTTGACAGAGTGAGCATGTTTGCATCAGTAGATGTCCTGATCTTTTCAGGGGTGACGTCCTGTTTGAAAAAAACTTCGCATTTCATGAGGGGCCGCATGACGATCGGATGGTCAAAAACCTAGATTTTCAACGAGGTAAACGCTTGGAAGCTACGACTTGATTGCCATTTCGACCGAATTTCGACTTACGATTGGCTCTGGTTTGCTTTTAGGATGTGCATCGGACACACTTGAGCTTCCCGATGATTCGGACTGAGCGCGTTCAGGTAGGTTTTCTGAGACGGAAGGCAAAGCGGAAACATCGTCAATCGACTCCAAAGATTCCGGTGCTGGGCTGAGGATAGATTCAGGCTTATCATTCGGAGTTCCCTACAGGAAGTTAGCAAATTGTCTGAAGCGCACTTCAAAAATAGTCACTCACAGGATTCGAGATCTGTTCTCCGGCATACGGACTAGGATCATGTCGATAGAAGCAATCGTTACCGTATTTACAATATCCTTGTCCAAATGCCTTACAGGGAGCATCGTATTTCTTCGGGCCTGGGGAAGGAAGATCAGACCACGGTTGGGTCCAAGAAGCCGCATTTTCATCCTCTTCGTCTATGTCTGCAGGCGTTTCAGGATGAGAAGTTGAGTTCCCGACATCATTGCTTTCCACGCGTGAATCCGAGTCGGGAAGGGTAGGACTTGGTTGCTCTTGAAAACGATCCTTCAAAAACAAGATATATTAATATTTTTACTTCTTCGATATAATCGATGGCATACCTCTAGAGATGGGTTGGCTGGAGAATCTGACTTGATGATGGAATCCAAATCGGACCAGCCCAAAACATCTTTAGATCCTCCATTAAGAGATTCGATATCATGCGAGAATTTACATGAATCCCCTCGACGGCATTTGTTTTCGCGGAATTGGAAACATATCTTCTTATTAGCGTAGCTAGTAGGCGTTGAAGTTTGATTATTATAAGACAACCAACCACTTGTATCCGCTGGGGTGTTCCACTCATTGGTAGTGTCGTCGTCGATGTTGTCAGCATTCTTAGTGTGGCCGTCGCTGCCAGGTTCTGTCCAATCATTGTTTTTCCCTTTAGTATCCCAAGGATCGTTCCAACCGTCATCTTCCTGTACTGTTTCAGAGGGCTTTTGATCCTCCCATGGCTCAGTAACTGCTTCAGACTGAGTTTCCGGGAATGTTCCATGGAGAAATTTACAACGGTCGCCCATAGTACAAAGGCCTCTTTGCACAAAATATTTGCAGGGCTGCTTAGATGTAGCAACTATTTCGTGACTAGAAGGCGCTATTACACCCCAACTATTATCGGAGGAATCGGTCGGAATGGCAGGTGACGGGCCAATGTGTCGATAAGGACATCGATCACCATTCCGACACTTGCCAAGGGGATAAAAATCACACGCTTTAGCAAGTAAAATTATTTCCGGAGGGTTGAGACCCATGTCTTTCGGGACAATGGGGCGACTGATCAATGGCTGTAACTCATCCTTTCTAATATTCGTCTTCGCAGAGGTTTTGTCCAGGTGTTTCGATGTCCATAAATTCGGTTGTTGGTCATGGAATAGGAGTGTATACTCCTCGACTGTGAGGGAATGGCGAAATCGACACAAGGCATCTTGAAAGCATGTTCCTTGTGCAAACAGTTTACAGAATGGTAAACTTTTGTCAGCTAATGGGTCAGCGTATTGGCTCCAGTGTATTGTAACTTCAGATATATGTGGGTATGAGATCAAAGGTGCTGCCTGCTCGCTGTTAAGTGCACGTCGATCGTTTTGAGATATACTAGGTGGGGATGTTGAAGAATGTTGAGAGAAAAACCGATCACTTTGTGATGTAGGAAGCTCGTCCCTGTGAACTCGGTGTGATTCATATTCTTCATCTTGTCCGTACTCTTCCCCTTTAGTAACGCCGTCCTGATTGAGGTCCACATTACCTTGCTCGTCATCAATGGCCGGATGAGGGTTGCGATCTGTTGAGACGAATGTAGGTGCCGCCGAAAAACTTGAGCCGGGTGGCTTCACTTCATGATTTGCCGTAGCCTGATGTCTTTTTCGACGGTTATTGTCATTGTCGTTAGAAGTCTGCACTCGGTCTTTGTGTGCTTACTACTCAGAAAGAGCCGCAAAAAAATAACATGAAAAACCGTTAACTCACCTGCTTCGTTATTGGTATGAAGGAATTCACAATTATCCCCTTGGTCACATATCCAGCCTTGTGAGTGAAAGATACAGGGGGATCGAGCCTCTTGCGCACGGCTGGTCGCGTCATTATCCTCAGTATATTGTTCCGTGACCTCATCTTCTTGGAATGCATTTGATTCCATTTGACGAGAAGGCGTGTCGCTCTGAACCGATCGAGTGCCAGAGGAAACCGAATTCCAGTTATCTTTGTTGCCGTTTCTAAGGCTGGTAGGCGGCGTCGGACGAGGTTTTATATCATGAGATTTTTTACATCTGTCTCCAAAGACGCAGTTGCCTTTGCCTCGCTGAAAGTATTTGCAGGCCATTGAAGACGAACTTTTTTGACCATCAGGTAGCTGATGGCTATAAAGACACGACTCGCCTCGTTGGCAGGCGTCCTTGAGAAAGTACGTGCAGACTTGGGTTTTCGTCGAGTTCATGCCACAATGGAAAAGAGTGTATATCCGCTATATGACGATGACGATGCGAGTATCGGTGGGACTACCGACTAAAGCGCAAACGCTGAACTGATAGAGTTCAATTTCTGAGCTTGAGGTGGAAGTTCCAACCAGACATGCATCCTGTGCTGCACGCCAGAACGTGTAGAAACGTGTTGATGGGCTATTTTCGGAGTCGTGCTGACTTTGTTGTAAGAAGTAGTGGTTATATACATGTAAGAGATGGCCGCGCCACATATAGAAAACACATGTAGAAGATGTAGAGCAAGCAAGACACGCCAAGAAAATCATTTAAGCTAAATTGTAAATACATATATCTACCTAGAAATACAACTCGTTCATGTTCATGTCCAATATTCGTAAAACTTAAATGTGATCCTTCTCTGCCACTTGACTCCATAATGTTTCATAGTCGAGCCCTGCTCGTGAAAAGTGACTAACCATAGCTTGATATGTTCTCGTTGATGGTGGCTTCTCCGAAATATGGCTTGAGGGAGGGTTCGTCACTGCGTCGTTCCAAATGGTTAATAATTCATTATGTCCTGATTGCGAAAGGAAAGTCTAAAAGAAGTCGTCAAACCTAAGAATCACAAAAGAACAGGACATACATACCTTGAACATATTGATTTCTTGTTGATCTGTCATAATTTCATGTGTCCTCCAGAGTTCACACACACTCCAATTCCCACCATCCTTTCTCCAAACAGCAAACTCGAAAGCATCTTCTTCAACCTCGCCTTTAGATATGCACTTCATGGCATCAAAAACAGCTGCATACTCTATTGTCCAATATTCAGGTGAGAGCATGGCTCCTGCATTGCAATAGAGAAGTTCGGGGTCCACAGCTCTAGATGCCATACGCCAATATCGTTTCAAACGCCGGTCTTCACATAGGTCTCTATCAAGCATTACCGAAGAACTCGGAGGTTTGCGGATGATGATCTCAGAAGAGCGAAAGCCATGTAACAATCGCAGGCGGCATTCGCCTAGTAAAAAAGGAAGCGTCGTCGAACGTATGAGGACGAGAATCGCAAAGGCAATTAGAAAGTTTTGAGTACAGCACATAGAAACTTTGAGTGACGTCGGTGCGAAAGATAAGAGATCCTGGACGATAGTAAGGTATGCTATTCCGCACATAGCTGCAGCTATGAAAACATTCAACGCCAATGCTTTAAAAAACGCTTTCCTTTGAGATAGATATGTCAAATTTATGAAATGGGAGAGTATTACAACTGCCGTACTTTTTGCTTAATGTAGAGGAGCGGTCGAGTCGGGTTATGAACCCTCGGGAGAGTGGGTCATCGTGTCGAGAGAAAAATTGAGCTAAGGGAGTATCAGGCGATAGATGCTTGAAGCTGGATGTCATGACTGGCTTCTTGGTATGAATAAAAGGACAAAACTAAGGGTGTGATGTTATTAGGTTTTCAACCTGAGCCTGCTCGGTTGTGAGATAGGGAGAAGAGACAAATAGCATGGTTCGATTTGTACGGTTGAATTATAAAGGAAAACAATGGGCTACTAGCACAATTGATGGCACTAGTAACTTTAAAGTAATTTGTCACGGCCATTGTACTCTAGAAAGGCATGTGCCGGTCACAGCCGTGATATCCAGAAATGGTGATACCCCTACCGCTGCACATCTTCTGCGCACAAGGGCTCTCGAAATTTAGCGAGTCCAACGCGTAACAAGGGGGACAGATGGTCTACCACAATCTAAAAGGTAAGTGGGTCTGCTATAGTCTTTCATCTACAGTTACTAATCATTTCGCTAGCTCTTATCAAGGGAATCCGGTCATGCAAGGTCCGTCTCTTCCAAGGGTGTAACGGCTAGTGTCCACAAGCTGATAGATGCATTCTTTAATAGACTGTTGCAGATGAGCGCGCGCTTATTCAACAAGAGTCTGCTGCTATAAGAGCTTCCTTTCGAGAAGAAGATTCGTTTCAACGACACAATAACATCGCGAAACTCCTTTATATTCATATGCTTGGTTCTCCTGCACATTTTGGTCAAATCGAATGCTTGAAACTGGTTGCAAGTCCGCGCTTTTCGGATAAGCGTTTAGGGTATCTTGGAATTATGCTGTTGCTGGACGAAAATCAGGAAGTTTTGACCCTGGTAACGAACTCTCTCAAAAAGTAAGATTGATGCAATTGTTCACCTATTGCGACCTGATCTGTTTACAATTAGTGACATGAACCACTCCAATATGTATGCAGTTGGTCTGGCCCTCTGTACCTTTGCCAACATTGCATCCGAAGAGATGTCCCGCGATCTTGCCAATGAAATAGAGAAGCTTCTTGGGTCTAGTAATACTTACATTCGTAAGAAGGTATGTAAGCATATCTCAATACACATCAATCAACTGAAATGACGATATAAGGCTGCTTTATGCGCGTTGAGAGTTGTGAAGAAAGTTCCAGATATCGCGGATCACTTTGCTGCCAAAGCCAAAAACCTCCTGACGGACAGGAACCACGGTGTTCTGCTCACAGCAATTACTTTAGTAACTGAGATGTGCCAGATTGATCCCGCGATTCTTGATGAATTCCGATCTGTGAGTGACATACTATCCAAATATTCCAGTTATCTCACTTTTTGTTGGCCAGGCTGTTCCTCTCCTTGTCCGCAACTTGAAGTCCTTGGTAACAACTGGCTACAGCCCTGAGCACGATGTCTCTGGAATCACGGATCCTTTCCTTCAAGTTAAGATACTTAGACTGCTGCGCATGCTGGGAAAAGGGGATGAACAGGCCAGTGAGACCATGAATGACATTCTAGCCCAAGTAAGATTTCAGGTCTTAGAAAATAATGACAATAATTATCTGATATTTACTTATCAAGGTTGCAACCAATACCGACTCATCTAAAAATGTTGGAAACTCCATTCTTTACGAAACAGTTCTTACTGTGTTGGAAATCGAAGCAGACACCGGTTTGAGGGTCATGGCTATCAACATACTTGGAAAGTTTTTGAGCAACAAGGATAATAATATCCGGTCCGTCCTCGTTCTGTGTTTGACTACTTGGCGACAACATCCTCTGATTATACCATGAATAGTTATGTCTCCCTCAACACGCTAAACAAAGTTGTATCAATGGATACCAATGCTGTTCAACGTCACCGAAACATTATCCTTGATTGTTTGCGGGATGGAGATATCTCAATACGTCGTCGGGCTTTAGAGCTATCTTACGCTTTAATCAATGAGCAGAACGTCCGCATTCTCATTCGTGAACTTTTAGCATTTTTAGAAGTCGCAGATGACGAGTTCAAACTTGGGTTAACCACCCAGATCTCTTTAGCGGCGGAAAGGTTCGCTCCTAATAAACGCTGGCATATTGATACCGTTCTTCGGGTCCTAAAACTGGTAGGGTGCTCCTTCTCTACATCAAAGGCCAGAAGTTGAACTGCTCGTATATCTTAGGCGGGAAACTTTGTCAGGGAAGAAATACTTTCAGCATTCATTCGCCTAGTTGCCCACACTCCTGAACTCCAGGCTTATACCGCTTCTAAGCTATATCTAGCACTCAAGGCCGATATTTCACAAGAATCACTAACGCTGGCAGCAGCATGGATCTTGGGAGAATACAGCGAGATTTTGATCCAAGGTGGAATTTTGGATGAAGACAAAACGTTACCAGTAAGGACGTCCTATGCTGCTAATAGTTATATTTTCCTCAAAAATTTTCAAGATATCGGACAAGGAATTAGTTGACCTCATTCTGTCAATCTTGGACTCACCTTATGCCAACTATCTTGTGCGCCAGTTTGTATTAGCTGCTGTGACTAAGATAGCTGCTCGTCCAACGACTTCTGTGCCAGAACAAGACCGTATAGCAGAGGTCCTTGCAAAGTATACAACAAGCCCAGAGCTTGAACTGCAGCAACGTGCTGTAGAGTTCGCGAGCCTATTCAGCTTAGGAGATACCAGAATAGCTGTTCTTGAGCAGATGCCTCCCCCTGAACTCAAGGCAACTGTAATGGGTGTTGGTAAGTTTATCATGTCAAGGTTTTTCAAACTGCTTTTAATAAGTATACAGTTAGCGAAAGAAAACCAGTTGGTTCGACCAAGGGGCAGGATGTAAGTATAACTATTATGGGTCATGTTTTGGTTTATATTCAATGTCCATTTCTTAGGCGGATTTGCTTGGAGACGAGCTTGTTCAAACGCCTGCTGGCTCAGGCAATAACCAACCTGCCGTCAATACTCAGTCTAATCACGACCTTTTGGCTGAAATCTTTGGATCATCATCTTCGACACCTGCCCCCGCTCCAGTATCCCAACGAAAGGCTGCAGTAGACGATATAATGGGCTTATTTGGCGGCCCAGGAGTAACTTCCCCAGCCCCTCAAACTCCATTCCCTTCTGCAGTGCCTCCTGTGACTCCGTCGGTATTCACGCCCGCTCAAGCTGCTTCACCTCCAACTGCGCCTGTTCCACCTCAACAGAAATTAACCTCATATCCTGCTTATGATAAGAATGATCTAAAGATCACGCTTACGCCGCAGACATCACCTGCAAAACCTGGTGTAGTTATGATTTTGGCCCGCTTCCAAGTTACTGGAGGAGAAGCAGCAACTGGACTGAGTTTCCAAGCTGCAGTGCCCAAAGTAGGCTGAACAACTGATTTATATTGCTATGCAAAACTAATGTTAATTGCCAGTCACAAACATTACAAATGCTTCCAATGTCAAACCCCAACGTCAACCCTGGATCGGTTGAAACCCAGCAAATGCGTGTTATGGCACCTCCAGGAGTATGTGTCTTATTCTTAACTAGGGCTTGCCGGTGCTAATTTGATCTTCTATCCCTAGAGTAACGTCCGTCTACGTTTGCGGATAGCATATTCCATTGGTGGTCAGAGTTATCAAGAACAAGTGGATTTCTCTGGTTTCCCACCTGGATTAACTGGTTCATCATAGATAGTGGTGCTATTCTTTGTATAAGCATTTCTTTTTAATTAGTATCTTTTCTTCAGAGATTTACTAAATTGATGAAAATAAGGAAAATAAGGTTACACATAGAAACGGCAAACTAACAAACTAATAAGCAACTAACAAAGCTAATATTAAATGAAAACCTGTAGCGGATGCCTGTCATAAACATTCTGTCCTTCTGTCAATTCTCCTAAATCAGGATAAAATGGTACAAGGGCATCTTCAGCACCAAGATACAGCGCATTATAAATACGCCAATATACTTCGCGAACTTTACGAGCAGGATGGAATAAACCTTGCAACACATAACTCAATAAAACGCCGGGTCCAAGGGTGACGCGCATGGCTTCAATAGCATCCATGACTGCCCCGATGACATGGGGCGATGTCTCAAAGCAATTAGGCCATACGAGATTCATAAGGTGAAGCATGGAATCTTCGCAACCAAGGCCTGCAACGCCCAACGCAAGATGCTTCACTATAGTGCTAGCTGTTTGACGATGGACGAGATCACGGTCCGTCAGAGCGTCTTCAAGCATTGTGACGACGGAGTCACAATAGTACGCCGATTGAGGGCCGACGTACTCGAAAACGAAAGAGAGTGCTTTCAAACAACCTGTTCGCACGTTCAATTCTGCTGTGCGGTATTCGTTCAGGATTGCAGGAATACACGTAAAGGCTATCAAAAATAAATTAGTATTTTTAACACTGAACAATAACATGATAACGTACGTCCGCAAGTTTCAGCCACAATGGCAATGGCAACTGTACTACACACACGACTCTGTCGTTCTTGAACACGGAGATTTGTCAATAGTACTGATAGTACATCTTGAGGACCCAAACTCTTGGCGATGTAACCGAAAGAGTTGACGGCTGCTCGTCGGATACCCTTTTTATGCGCCTTCAATAGATCAAGAAGTTCGAAACAAATTCGCATCCACTCTCGTGCAGGTACAAACTCAGCGCCACGATCCGCGATGCGCCCAATCAAGTTGATTGATGCCTCTTGCACCTTTTCGTGCCTATTCCTAAGAATGGGTGTCATTCGGGGAACTGAGAAGCGAAAAGAATGTCAGTAAGTCAAATAGAGATAGAGCAAATATATCTCACGTAGATCTTTCACAGGAGGGTTCATCTGCGTCATACCTACAACGTTGGCGATGGCACCCTCGGCAGCAATGATGCTACCTAATGTATCGGGATATTCTTCTCCAAGTTGTTCAAACAATACAAGACCGAGTTTGCTCAACAACTGGTCTTCGCCGCACTGTTTGATAACGACTGCCAGTCTTGTTGTCAGATCGGCTGCTTGCTGACGGACCTTTGCACTCTTATTGTTGAGACGCCAAAGGATGGTAGAGACGATTTGTGTTAGATATGGCTTAACACGAATGCCTAGAGCGTTGACAACGGTACCGAATCCATCAAGCATTACCTGATCTTCCGTGGTTTGCTCTTGGAAGGAATAAATGATGCCATCCACCAAGCGTACTTCGAGCCTTTCGTCAATATCCGAAGCGCCCAACGTGGCAACAACTTTCGTGATTGTCTCCATAACCATCTTGCGGTACGGCTCAGCCTCGTCCTTCAATTCATTGACAATCCGGCCAACTATTTCGGAGACACCTGCTTTCTGTGCAAGCTCGACAGTCGTCTCCACTACCTGTCTGTAATTACGCCTATCGAGGGCCATTCGACGAACCCAAAATGACTTAAAGAAGTCGGGAAGGATGTCCTGCTTGATGTATTGAGGTGTGACACCCTCGGTCGCGGCACACTGTTTAACGACCTTCAAAACAATTTTCTTCATCTCTTCGTCAGATGTCTGGAATTCACGAATAAGAATGACTGTGACTTCCTTGGTATAGTATGAAGCGTATTCAGGGTCCATGAGAGGAATGATGAAGCCAATTGCCTTTAGGAAGGCAGCGAGACCTTTACCACGATGTAGACGAATACCGAGCCAAAGAGGTTTCAATACATTGTCGAAAGACTCGATACCGTAAGGTGCCGCTGCTTCTGCCAGTGCCGCCAATCCCAAAGCAGTCATTGTCCTGACTTTTTGCTGTTCATCCGATAAACCGTGAGCGATGCAATCAACAAGATTACGTAGATGCGGAAGGACAGCGCAGCCCATCATGATAGCAATCTGTTGAACAATGCGGATACCGGTATGCCTAGCTTGCCATGACTTTTTGGAACGACAGACAGCTTTGAGGAATGGAAGAAGTGACGGAATACCGAGAGCAGACGCGACTACTGAGAATGCACGTGCTGTTGTGTTGCGCACATATTCGTCTGCATGATCGATATCGGGTCGCATAGTGGATATCATATGCGCAAGACCAGCCGCCTTAGAGAGATTAGATATAATTTCACGACCCTCGACTCTGGCATAATAATCCTCGTCAATGAGAAGAGGCTCGATAACAACCAAGATCTTGTGGACGTAGGGACGGACGAGATCATCGAGTTTATAAAGCACGCGGTCAATTACTTTGACAAGCAAGTGACGCTCCTGATCTTCGAGAGTACGCTCCATGAGCAACGGAAGAATTTTGTCAAATAGAGGACCCGCGCCAAATTCTCTGGCTTTGTCTGTGATTTGTCGAAGTGCTGTTTTGCGAACAGGAGGTGTGCCATTCTTGATTTTAAGAAGTAGGCGCATGATCTTCCTTTCTTTCATCTCCTCCACAGTTAACTCCGTCTCATCTTCTTCCTTCATGATTTTGGCAAAATACTGCGCATCTTCCGCTTTGAAGAATGCAAGATTACCGACGCCTGGTATTTCAGTCGGCAATTCGGGAGCGAGTCCGGCTGCTGCTGCTGCTGCTGCTGCATCGGAACTCTCTTGAATTTGGAAACCACCAACTTCTGTGATTGGAGTGGCCATGAACTTGCGCGGGGCCACCATGGGAGCATAGCCTGGTGGAGGCGTTACAATGGCATAACCGGAGGTTGGGAGGACAGCGTCAAGCTCTTCGTCTGTGAGGTAACGGTTATGTTTATCGTCTTGCATAATACCAGGGGTGTTCATAATGATGGGTACCATAGGTGCTTCTGGTGCTGCAGCCGGGGTTTGGTCCCAACGGGACCGTTTTGGCGTTTCAGCGACAGCGGTATCTGCAGGAGTTGCGTCCCAACGAGACCGACGCTTTTTGGGAGCTGAGGCTTCAAGAGCTTCCTTTGACCACTCTCCAGTGTCTTTCTTGTTTGGATCTACGTTCTCGTCGGAAGGTTCCTCGACATCCCATCTTCTTTTCCTCTTGATCCCAGAAGAATCTTTCTCTTTGTTCATGGCTGCAAGCTCCTTCTCCGCTGCTTCAATTTCTTCTCGTGGGGGAGTCTTGTCCAAATCCATTTTCATTTGATCTTCCTCTCTGGCCTTTCGCTGCTTCTCCTCGATTGCTCTCTTTACCCTTAGCTCTTCCTGTTCCAATCTCGTCAACCTCATAGCTTCCTTGTAACCACCCTCAGCTTCTTGCCCATCTTCTCCTTGCTGGAATGCATCGGCACTTTCTACCGCCACGCGACTAAATCTTCGGTTGTGGTAGTCGGACTGGCGAGAAGCAATCTGGCGCTTCGACGCAGTTTCAGCAAAAGGGTCGATATCTTCTTCCTCGGCGAGATCATGGAACTCTTGAAGAATATCCTTTGGAACTGTGTACGAGTCAACCAACCTGGGTGAGCCCGGAGGAGACATTATACCTCTTGTTTATAATTTTTGTGAGGGTGTTTGAATGGTGGTCGATGACAACGTAGAAGGTGGATGACAAATAATCGTTACAGGAGGGTGCGTGAAATTCCCACGGTTTCTCCCATATAAAGGCCAGCTTTTTTTCTAATTTGGCCATGGCGTCCTTCTCCTTCGTCTACACCCTTCACGATGTGGATGGGTTTCGGGGTCTACTGTCCTTATGGTGAGCTATCGTTTTTGATTCATGTATGATGACTCCTTTGCCGCCCCAGTCGTAGTCATTCAATGACTTTGACGAACGGTACAGCACAAGCCAAACAGTTGCACCTCTGACTTTTTCTTTTTTCTTTATTTCCTAGCTTATCATTAATGTCCTTTATCCTGATCACTTCGTTTAGAACTATTTTGGAAACATTGAACATCATGGAGATGGGAAGGCTGGTTACATATCCTATACGGTGAGTTTGCCGTTTTCTTTTAATCCCTTCCCATAAGATGTGAACATTATATACACCAACTCTGGAGCCATTGGCGATGGAGAAACAAATTTAAAAAATACTAAGAACAGCCAGCTGACTTTCTCCTCCCATCTATCTTATTTAACGTTTCGTTGTGCTAACATACTTTTTTTTTCAGCTTGATACCCTAGTAACGCTTTCATGTCATTGTTGTACATACCATGCTATTTGTAAGCTGGTCTCTAATCAAATTTATATACTTTGCGATCATAAAGCCTAGGGCTCCGACAAACAGACAATTTTATTTTGATTATTTGCCGTGAGAAATGTGTAGAGTCGGTTGTGAGAAGAAGAAAAGTCATACAAATGTGATGCATATGATCAACAGAGCAACAATAACGGCATATAGATGCAAGTACGGCAAAGCTATATGTAAATATACATGTACAACAACGACGACGGAAAGCGAAGACGAGAAGGAAACGTTAGGTCATAAAGCCATAGTCAAAACTACGTGAACGAGTATAAAATTGGCTACGAAGATGAGAAATGAAATGAAGAACATGGATAATGCATGTAACAATTGTCGAGAACAGTTAGCGAAGTACGGATAGTTTCCGTAAACTGGCTGAAGGTTGAGAATCCTTTTATGCAGGGAAAACAAGAAAGACAAAGTGTACAAAGAATAGATTGTGAGTATGAGATGAAAAAGATAAATGAATGTCATTGGGAAAGACGAAACCGAGATCAGAAAATCGCCAGACAGGCGATTACAGATTATTGGTTACCACCATTTGTTAGGGCTACTGTCTATCCCTGGGCTATCGTAAAGGAGCGAACCACGAGCCTTGCCAAATAATCCGGCAGGGCTATCGCTATAAGGCCTGTTAAGTTCTTCGTCCAATAGAAGTCTAGGGTCATGAGGATCAAAGATGGACCGCGAAACTGGGGTACGGAAAGGAGACGTAGATATCCCGCCGATCGGTGTTCGGAAGGGAGAGTCACTGAGGGGGTTGAAGATAAGTTTTCTAGGTGTGATGGGTGGACCAAATACAGCGGACGATGTCGAATCATGCTTGCGTGGTGTGCGCATAGGGTCATCGTCATCAGGGTCTTGTACCACATCCAATGGCTGTATGCCGTTCCCATACACTGGAGGTGGGTCAAGGTTGGATTTATAGTGAAGAAGGCTCGCTGAAGGACTCATATGCAACCCTTTGTGAGAAATCGGAGTACGAATTGGAGAAATTTGATGTTCTTGACGACTATTTCTCGGAGGCGTTGAAGGCATGAGGGATGAGAGAGGACTGGATGAAGAATCTGCGCCATTCAAAAAGTACTTCGGACGATCAAGAGTAGGAGAACCAGGGATCGGAGGGAATGTAACTCTCTTATGAATAACAATCAAAATTATGCCTTCGCCGGAATGAAAAAGTGAACGGACCTTTTTATTCTTCTTCCCGCCATTTGCGTCCGCATTATCGTCAGAAAGCTCGATACTTGGTTGTAACCCTCCGGAATCCTTAGGAGACTGACCCCAAAATTTCACCGGCCCTAGTAACATTGTATTGAAGATATCATCCTCTCCATCTATTGAAAGCGACGTATCATTTCCCGAGTCACTACTCAGACTGGCAACAGTGAGTATATCGGAAATACTGCAGGAATCACCCTTGGAACTAATGGACTGGTCGTCGTTCATATCGATGTCAGCTTCACTAGTAGCAGGTAATGAAGAGGATGGACTTGATGAGCGATTGGGTGTCAATTCCGGGACAGGAAGAGACGAAGAACTTGTCGAGGAAAGAGACGAGATAGACGAGACTGGAGTAAAAGAAGGGGGGATATCTGACAAGGGCTCCTCGTCTGCTTTGGTAGATGACACAAGTGACGTCGTTGTCGAGGTAGCAAAAGAGGCACTGGTACTAGTCAGAACGACTCGGTTGAAAGAGGCGGCAGCTGGCAAAGGAGGAAAGATTACTTCCGCTGAGAATCCTTGAGGTTGTGAAAGGCTGGCAGGGTAATACGGTTGATGGTGCGCTGTGGGTCGAGTTGGAGGGAACAATGGGTGCGAGGAATGTGATATCGAACCCAAGTATGAAACGGTGGGCATATTTGATTCAGAAGAAAAGGCAGTACTAAAGGGCGGCTCTTTTTTAGATTTTTTGGGCTTCCTTTCATTGACACTATCGTCATCGTCAACGCGTTTTCGGACTCTTGTTTTGCCTTTCGAACCGCTGGATAGTTTTTCTTTCCCGTCATTGCCGTTAATGTAATCTTTGCATAGCTGCTTCTTGAAACCACCATCTTTGAAACATTCTAAATCTTCATCGTAGATTGCCCAAAGCGTGCGTCCGACTGAGCGGTCTCTGGGTACCTTGCGAAAACACACAGTCGTGCTCAAGACATGTCGTATACTGTTCATCCAGGTTGTCTCTCCGCGTTTGTAATGAGGATAAACGATTGTAATCCAGTCGTATATCTCTTGTAGAGTTAGACGATGTTCGGGGGAAGATAAGATGGCTCGTCCAACAAGAGCAGCATAGGAAAGATCTGGCTTATTGGGAGAATAAGGGCCTGGGGGAAGTTTATAGGGTAAATTGTCATATTCATTCTCTTCGGGAGGTGGCCCCATGGGACCAGGTGAGGATACAAGATTGACACGAGTAGGAGATGACATTGGAGATGACGCCGGAGGTGGTGAAGAAGGGGGGAGTGGTGAAGGGGTTGTTTTGGAAGCAGCAAGAGACTGTATACGCTGTGCTTGCGGAGTGATAGGATAAGGAGAAGTTGCAGTGGAAGGTCGAAAGGCCAGAGGCATAAATTGGGAATATCCCATATAGCCTGGATAAGCATAGTATTGTGGCAGGGGCAAAGTCTGGGGTGGATGAGACGCAACAGGACGCGTGGGAGTCGGAGTCTCAGTCTTCAAAATCGGATCCTAGTGGCAAAGTTAGATATGTTTCAGAGCACAAGAGTGATAAAGCATTCACCTTGTGTGACTGGGAACTTGCGCTAAGATTTGTGTGATCCCTATAATATTTGTTTTTCTGAGGAGTGACGGGAGGAACGTCGGTGGTCTGAGACACATGTCATATCAGTATAAATCGGGTAGACACGTCGAAACACGGTCACGTACCTCAGGCGGGGCACTCTGGCTGCTTTCGCTATTCGCAGACTCAGGAATGCGGGCGTCGTCGCGTGATTGCATGAAGGAATCAAGGCTGCGTCCAGATTGAGACGCGTTGCTGGGAGAAGGCGAAGGAGGATGTGGCATTTGCTTGCTAGCTTCGCGTTCGCGACCCTTGCGGTTCTTCCTATGTCTTCTTTGTCTTTCCAGTACCATTTCCATGCTATCCATTCGTCGATGGGGGATTTCACCTTCGAGAGGTTCTGCCTTGACTGGAGTGGCAGGAGGGCTTCCGTCGCGAATTGAAGTCGAGCTCGTACGAGAGTGGGAACGCGCAAAGGAGCGCGAAGACCCTGCTGATTTCGAAGTAGATCGTAGATCGGACCCGGCCCTTGACCTATGAGTTGTTTCGCGCTCGAGAACGCGTGAAGTGCTGACGTCCTCGGCGGTGAGAAATTGACGCATCTGGTCACTTCGCTTGTTAAGGTCTTCACGCGTTAATCCCAGTGTATGAAGAAGCTGAGAGATGGGGGAGACTTGTAGATCTGCCATTATGATATTGGCAGTCAGTGTTGCTTTCTGCAGATATAGTAGTGATACAGTTGTTGATTTCTGAGGAAGGGGAAAATAAACGGCCGGTAAAATGGGAGAAAAATATGTTGTCTAGAACAGTGAATATATGTGTAGCAGAGTAAGTGTTTTTTTTTTAAATGAGGAGAAAGAGATAATAGAAGATGAGGAGGGAGGGAGGAGGGACGCTCGGGGGGATGAAGAGGGAATTAAAGGCGTTTCGCCTTCTTTGGGACGTCCTCAATGATGCAAACTTGCAAACTCCGACTCGGCCAAGTAAAAAAAACAAAGGAAAACATCAATCCTGGAGCAATGTCAAATGATCAATCTGGTTATAAGTATTCCTAGTAATAACTTTATAAATTACACGCGTCAATATAAGTAGTATATATGTTATGGCATGAATTCTTGAGTTACTGTCATGTTAACCACCATGAAAATGCGGACTAGAGGCTAGGCTGCTTACCTTCTTCGTCCAGTAAAGTTTCCTCCTCCAAGCACGCTTGAATGAACTCCGAGATGACAAGGTGTCGTCGTTTTGGTCTTACATTTATCCTCAATTGGGTTCCCAAAGGCGAGAAAGGAGACACACATACACCGAAGTTCGTTTGATCAATTCCAGCCGACGGCTTTCGTCGCGTTTATCAAGTACGACGTGAGTTAACTTGGGATCGTCTAAGTTGACAATTTTGCCGCCATTCTCAGTTATCAATTGCGCTATATGTGTAAAGCTGGGAGTCCAGCATAGTTAATATCGCGCGAGCAACTTGCGCGCCACATATCTCACTTTTCTTTTATGGCCTTCTCGTGCTTCGATAACTTCACGTTCAAGGCATTCTTGCTTGCATTCTCAGCGGAATCAAGATAGAAGCATCTATGAGCAGGTCATAAAAAAACCCAACACACAGCTCATGCTCATTGTCCACTTACAAATGTCTGAAGATGCGTTCTTGGTCATACTCCATAGCAGTGTCGTCTTCGCCCATTGTAACATCATCGAGCTTTGCGGAGATCGTGAATCAGCAACCAGCACAATCACTGAAGATTGCAGCTTACTTCTAGTCGTTTGCCGGCCACCTTTTCAGGTGATGCTACGTTATCACTTTCATTGTTGATATGCAGCCAATCATCGAGGTCGAGCCCAGCGTCATCATCATCTGGGTCTGCGACATCATCATTATCGGAGTCAGGCTCCGTGACAGAACCTTCGTCCTGTTCATCAACCGACGACAGGGCACCTTTTTTCTCGTCGACTTGAAACCAGTCTGCCAACACTGGATCAAACTCGTCAGCCTGTGCTTCCTCGTGTTTTATAGGAGTTACATCCTCCTGGTGATTAGTTGTAGATGATGTCTCTCCATCAAGTGTTTCTTTGGCTGGAACTTCCTCTTCCTCGTCATTATCTCCACCAGCATACTCGTCGGAGTCAATGGTCGCGTCAGTCGCAAAAAAGAAATATCTAGATGTCAAGAAACATAAGCTGCGAATTAAGACGACTGGTTGACCCACTTCTTCCGCATTGGTAATTTAACACCATGGGCAATTGAATCCGTAATCCACGAGGGTTTTATAACGTCAATGGATCCTTTGTTTATAACCAGTTTCAGGTCATACGCTGAAAGAAGCCTCAGCCACGCCTTCATCTAATCGCTGGTCGAAGAAGCTTACGTGTTATAGTACCTCCGTATACAGCGAAGAGGTTAGGTTTATTGGTAACAATTTGGGCACAAGCACCCCCGTTAGCATATATCCTGAATGATAAGAATCGTTATTAACCACAGCATCTTCTTGCAAAGGAGTGAAAGAATACTAACGCAGTGATTAGTTCCTTCTTTTCCTCTTCTCCTGACCTTGATTTGGGATCAGACATAATAACTGGTACAAAGCACGTTAGCTATTTCTAAAATAATCTCTGTCTCTTCAGAAACCACTGACCAAATTTCATTCCCGCAAAGAGGTCGCCGTTGACCTTCACATCTTTACGTGACACACTTCCACTATACTGGGGTAAGACTGTCGGCTGTTGACAGTCAGCTTTTTCTTCAAGTTACATGTTATTCCATTGCTGCGGACAACTCACTTTCGCTGCTACGACTTTTCGCTTTTTCTTCGTGATACTGATATAATGTGTTATAATACTTCCAATCGCCGATAAAATGACTCTTACCCAGTATCGCTCTCAAGTTTCCGTTTCTTCTCAGAACGCAAGTTCTCCAAAACAGCTGCTGGAATTAAGAATAGGTTTTTAATGAAAATATTATAAAATCCAAACCTGAAGCAGACATGCAGTCAGCAATACTTAAATCATCTCGTATGCTAAGCGCACGAGGAAATCTCATGGTATAGCCAATGTGGTATTGATCTAAAATCAACACGTTCAATCATGGAAATAAAAACAAAATGTTAGAAAGAGTGGCCTATTCACCTGAAGGTGTTATCTCCGCCGCTTTGACTTTTAAAATGAAAGAGCTGAATAGAATGAGATACAAAGTATTCCTGACGAGCGGAGAAGCTTACTCTTCTGGCATGAGATATACGTCTCCTTTGTCTTCTTGTCCACGTTTTGATGTCTGCAAGAAATCTGGTGGATGCTTAGGGTCCCAAGGCTTCCATGGCTTTTCTCGAAGCCAAACATAGTCCGCGAAAGATAGCCCAGTCCCAATGCGAACAAAGCTACTATATCTACGAGAAAAATAACGGGATGTTAGGTGAAATGACAAGATAAAATAGGATCCTTACTTCGGCTCGTCGTCGTCGTCATACTTCTTCCTATCATCCATAACGGCGCATATCAGGGTTGAAACACCACCAGACCGCTTTCTAGATCCATAATTTCCAGCTAAAGAAAAGGTCGGATGATTTGCAGACCACTTAAAAACCTGTACTTACCAACAACAAGAACGTCAACGGTTTCACCCATATTATCCTGTTAAGTTGCTCAAAAAGAGCAATTTCTTATAAAAAGCAAACTCACCATATACTCTGGTTTGACCTGCATCATGACACATTGTTATGTAGTTGAAATTAATGATGAACGTTATTCGTCTGACCTTGATCCAGTCCATATTGCGGCCATTGAGAATATATTTCGACTGTGGATGTTTGATGACAAGACCCTCCCCTCTCGCAGCCATGACTTCATCCATCTTCTCTCTGATATCTTTGGCCGTCTTTCCTTTGAATTCGGCAGCAAATTCAATACGACCTGTTATTTCAGTCAGGCAAGCTTTCATGTTCTTCTTCCTGAAAGACGTTGACCGATGAAGAAGAGACTGTCCGTTTAGATATAACAGATCAAAGACTTTGACTACTCAAGGCGATGAGATATCATAATATTCAGAGAAAAATGCGGAGACACTGACAGCATGGCCGTGGGTTATGTTCCTTCTTTGATTTATCTAGCAAAATGCTCGATTTTTTAAAATAAAAAAACGAATTTATGAAATATCTACCTAGAGCTGCGGTTTTCAATGTGCCGAACGGGAGGTTGCGTTCGGATACTGGATCCCACACCAGCATTTCACCGTCCAGGATAATGCTTCGTTGATAGATCATCAGCATCTGTTACAACCTTCATTATTTGCCTTACTTGTCTATGCGTGGGTCAAACGCCTTATCAATAAAAGGCGTCAAACTTCCTGTTCCGACATGCTTTCCATAGAGATAGGTATAATCTTTCCCTTTGCTGTATCCAAGCATGAGGGAGATAGACAAATGAGAGAAATTCAGACAAACCGAGAGCAATAAAAATATTCATTTCCTCGCTTGTGCAATTGCATCCGTTCACCGTCGAGCTTCTCCTCAATCAAAAATTCTGAACCGCCCATTTCGCGAACTGTCTCCTCAATCTTCTTGGTTGGGCGCTTGCACAACATCGGCGCAAATGCGTGGAATAATTGCACTGTTTTGTCCTGGAATACCATTGAGCACGCGGTGTGAGGATTCAGCTCTACACAACTCACTTCTGCATTTAGTCTAAACGATGGGTCCCACAAGTCATACGCAACTTTCTTAAGGTCGGAACATGTGTTAAAAAGATCCTGCGCATCGGGGTGGAACACAGAAAAGATGGTTGTTTCTTTCACTGATATGACCATATCTTTTGAGAACTGCTCAGTCAATGCTCTTTATTACATAGGCGGAATTAAAAAACCTTTCAAGATAATCCTGACAATCCAACGTTGCTCTTCTGGGGTTGAACGATTGTACACCCGCTGCAGTATCTTGGATTGCAAATCTCTACCACAGACGGTAAAAAGTGAGTGCAAGAAAGCAGAAAACTAAGCCCCGACTGACTGCTTCCCTGAATGTGTTGACAAATCGTCCAGGATGTTGTTTATGTCATCGATCGACAGCGAACCTTCAATCACCGATGATCTTTTGCTAACGACCTCATAGAGAACAGTTGGGAAATCTCCGGATGATTTCTATTACAACCAGGGTAAGCGTTTTGTCAACAAATGACAGTTACGGATGTAGGACATACGTCGCGCTCTGATGGCTTTTTCCAGTTCATTAAACGAATAGCATCAGGATCTCTCATACCCAAGCCAATGAGCTTGATGTAGGTTTTCGCTAGATTCTTCTCTTTTAGTCCGTACACAGATCTCTCTTTGTCTTTCTAATGGGGTTTGCTTGAATATATAAAATGAAAAGTAGGTTGAAAGAAAATACCTGAGGAAGGAGAAGGCGAAGTACAGGGTACAAGTCATAGCCTTTTTCTTGACGCCAGTGCTGGTATATACGTTCAGTCATGTTGCCAGGAACTGTAGATGAAGCTCATACAGAAAACCATGCATCTAGCAATTTCCTGCGCCTCTCTTGCCTCTTTTCGTTTTGCAGTTTCTCAAACAGTCCGACAAGTATGCTGAAGGGCGCGCTATCAGTATTCTGAGGTGGAGAGCGATACACTTGGGTCTCCAGCAAAGACTCAGTCTGAGGATTAGGTGAGTTTGGTGCAGAAGAAGGTACTGGAGTCGGCTGCATCTTGCGGGTAGTCAATTTCAAGTGGCCAACAAAGGATTCAAATGCTTCAGCAATAATTGTCCTTCAAGTAATTCAGGAGTTTGATTATTATTGTTCTTGTTCAAATAATAATAGGTTATGCTCTTGTTCAAGTTGTTGATTTATAGGCGCATTCAAGATGATGAGAGGTATACGTGTGTTGTTGGATTAGTGAAAGTCAACGTTTTATGTAAAGAACACAATACTTAAAGAGGATGATGCAGGTGGAGTCAGACTTTAAAGCCTAGAATCTGTGAATCAAGCAGGACCCCGGAAAGTACACTGGGATCGGTGAGGAGATTTTTGGATAAAAATCGACGAAAAATTTTGAGATTCCTGGTCTCTAATTCGGATAAAATTTGTGGTTTTCGAGAAAATGTCTGATTAATATACCGGATAAAAATGACCCCATGAGTTGAGGGGTATGTCATAGTCCGGATAAAACTTGAGGTTGCGAGGAATCGAACGCAAGGTTTAAGTACTATGATGCGAATATACTATACCATTGAACCATTTGGGATTGTTGAGTTTTGTCCCATCTATTCCAACAATTGCAGGCATTCGACATGATTCCATCGACTTCTTTCTTATATGCTCTTCTAATTAGTACGACCCCAGCGGCAGTGGAAGGTGGTCTCCAAATATCTCAAGAAGACCTCCAGCTATTCAAGTCACTCAAGGCACAGCCTAATCAATTTTCGACAGCCATCAAGGCGTTCAAAAAGGCAAAAGCGAAGCAAAAGGGAAAACGGAGACTCGGATGAAGAGCATATATAAAGTCGAGATTTTAAGTTCTAAAAATTAAATTACATTATTGAGGCTATGTTTTCGTTTGTAATTTGAACGTAGAAAAGCTCAGCGAGCACGTTCAAAGCAAAGGCACAAAGAGAGAGAGAAAGCGAAAAAATTGAAAAATTGGCGATTTTCGGTGGGCCTAAAGCAAAATCCGGATAAAAATTGGGTCGCCAGGATCCTTGAACCGAAATTCGGATGAGAATCGACCAAAATTGACCGGATAAAAATGGCGAAATTAAGGTGTTTTTTCCTGAGGGATTTTAGTGTATTTTCCGGGGTCCTAATCAAGCCTAAGTGACTCACTGTCAGTCACAGTTGTCTGCAGTCTTGTGATCCTCATGCGGTGCCGTGACGACACGCGTTATTTGGCCTTACTTGGTCCCAATTAGGGATCTAACTTCAGGCCAAGTTAGCCTGTTTCCCAACAAGTCTTTTCAGAAGCACATCTGTATAACTTCATTTTGTCATGTCAGCCACAAAACAGCTTTCTTTCTCTAACAACGCACTGGCGTGCTATGAACGATATGCAAAATGCCCTTGACGTGCGCACAACAAAGAGCAAGCGCGATCCGAAGATGATTGGATTATGGAAAGTGGGCCGAACACTGGGAAAGGGGTTCTCAGGTAACATTCCGGAGAGCCATGAGATATTTGAATATTTGACAGATTTGCACTCAGGTCATGTCAGGATTGCACGACACTCCCAAACAGGACAGTATGCCGCAATTAAGATCATCCTGAAAGGCTCCTTAAGCAGCCGAGTGTCTTTAAATCGGCTAGCGGACGAAGTGGAACATAACCTGCTTGCCGTTGAACGCGAAATCGTTGTCATGAAGCTTATCGACCACCCAAATATTATGAAACTCTATGATGTTTGGGAAACATCGTCCCATCTTTATTTGATCCTTGAATACGTCCAAGGCGGAGAGTTGTTCGACTATCTCTGCGAAAAGGGGCGTCGACCTATAGCAGAAGTGGTTGACTACTTCCAGCAGATTATATGCGCCGTTGCTCACTGCCATACGTATAACATTGCTCATCGAGACTTGAAACTGGAAAACATTCTTATCGATCATGACAAAAACATCAAAGTTGCAGATTTCGGAATGGCCACATGGCAAGATGAAGCCAGAGGAAAGCTTCTTCGTACCTCTTGCGGTAGTCCTCATTATGCAGCCCCTGAAATTATATCCGGAAACCCATATAACGGATCGACTTCTGACATCTGGTCCTGTGGTGTTATTCTCTACGCCTTGCTAGCGGCAAAGCTTCCATTTGACGATGATGATTGTCCTACTTTGCTTCACAAAATTTCCCTAGGGCACTTCGTAATTCCGCATGATATCGACCCCCGAGCTCAAAACCTCATACGTAGGATGCTTACCTTGGATGTCAAGAAGCGGATAACCATGAGAGAAATAATGCGCCATCCGTTCTTCTTAGCTCACCCTCTCAAAAACCCTAATGCAATGCCATCAGATCCTGATATGAGCCTTATTGCGCGTCCAATTGGAAAAATGTCTTCTATAGACCCTGACATTTTCGCAAATCTGCGCACATTGTGGCATGGCATATCAGACGCATCTCTAATCGAGGCCTTGATGAGCTCTGAACGCAATTGGCAAAAAGGAATTTATCACTTGTTGGTCGATTATCGTCGCAGATACCTTAGTAATCGACAAGAAGAAGAACAAGGACAACGCGGGGGCTCGAAAAACAGAGATGGGAAGGGCAAGCAGAGAGAGAAAGTCATTGATTTCCCTCAAACACCTACACGCTTTAGGCAACAGGAGGGACCTGGGCAAGCAACTGGGGCAGATTACAATGCTTATCCCACAATATCTCTGTCTGCCCCGTCCCCCGAAGGAAGGAGTATTCCCCCGTCCAACAACACTGTTTTGCCCGTTTTGAACCCTCCCGATGTTGAGAATGAAAAGATTCGCGTGTTTTTTCAGGAGGTTGCTCACCATCTCAATCTGCTTGCCAGGACCAGCAGTGTGGAATCAGATGGACAAGAAAACTCCCCAAGCATCACTTCATCCTCAAAGGAATCTCCTCCCCCTCTACTAAATGTTCCTGGTATTCCATTGACTCCCATACAACTGCAGTACAATGATCGTACTGAGAGTTTGACTCGAACACCCTTACAAGCAAGTCTGGGGAATCAGAATGAGAACGGGACCACTAAACCACTCACTCTACGCCGGAAGAGCCGTATTCCGCGTCCTGTCGCAACACCTGGCAATAATGGTAAAGAAAATGCGATTCCTATTACAGAATCTGACTTGATTGATCGACTGTCTCCACTGACGCGACATAGCGCAGCCATGGCGGATGCCAATCACCTGCAAATCGACACCACGCCAGCCAATAGACGACCATCCAAGCTTAAGAAAAAACACTCAGTAACTAAAGGTCCAGCTTCTCCAATGTTCTCGGAAGCCGGGTCCTCCTTCTCCATTCCTTCTCCTGTCAACGGATCCCTCCACGGAAGCTGGCTTGACAATGTCTTCAAGTTCAGACCCGTGACATATAATTTACTTTCTCGTTATGACTTACACACGACAAGGATCGAATGCATGCGCTTACTTATGGAGATGGACTTGCTCGTTTCTATGGAAGAGTCTGATAAACTGGCCCTTCTGAAATGCCGAACTCATGATGCAAAGGACTCGAACAATGCATTGTTGGGTCTTAAGTCTGTCAAATTCCGCATCGAAATGCGATGGCCTACGCCTCAGCTCTGTCATGACGGCTACTTGGTCTCGCTTCTTTTGGTTCAAGAAAAAGGACCTCTTACTGTGTTCAAGACGATATATCAACAGTTGGCTGATACTTGGACTCTTGGAGAAATTAGCACTTGACTGAGCAATTCCCCGCCTACACCCTCAATATCATTCATATGCCGTTGGCGCAATTACCGACTGAAGTGAGTTTGTGCTTAATGTACAAAACTTGTACAAAACTGCTACATACAAATCCTTTCTAGACTCAGGATAAGAGATATGGTGGCAGATCATTTCGACTTTGGGTATTTTAATGCCTTTGAATATGAATACGAGCTGGGAGATTGTATCGTTTCCAAAATTCAAAACCGTCCTTTGGCTGACCTCCTGTTTGGTTTCAACGATATCTCAGAGCCATCGGAAACTTATCGATCGAGTGATACATCTTTCAGACTCTTTGACCATTATAAATTTATTGTGGTAGCGAAATACTTAGTGCACGAGGACCATTTAAATGAAATGGGACTACGTGCTGCTCCTACTAGCATTTAATTATACGCCAGATGACTCAAGTTACCATGCTTCTAGTTAGAAAGCCCTACATATGCATGCCGCCTACCTGGGGCTTGAAAGTAATTATCGTTAATCCCACGCAACAAGTTCTTTAATAAACTATGCAGTACTAGCGTCGACATTACTCGAAATGAAAGCTAAGAAAGTTGACTAGCTAGCAACAGTTTGCTTCGATGTGATATAGATATAGATAAACAATCAAGCTAGCTCAAGGAAGAGACACTGCAAGATCCTTTGAGGCAACTCAGGCAGGAACATGAAGTATATGGCCATGCGTTCCTGGCTGTTTCTCGCACAAAGTCGTATACTTATCCTCCCAGTGGGAAGCACACACGAGGACCGCACGTCTTGTGGGACGGGCTCGGGGACAAGCTGCTGTTTCTTGGGAACTATAGAAGGACATATCATTAAAATGTACTTCACCGTAATTACATCCCAGTTTTTTACGGAACCCCAACGATCTGATGCTGTCGTGAGGTGGTCGAATGTGCAAGCAGGTGTGAGCGCGTCGACGTAAAATGAAGCAAAGCGAGAAATTTGCAATTCAGGAAAAGAGTAGGGCACTTACGAGGAAGAAACATGTGGTGCAACTGGATCCATTACGCTATAAGAAGGAGAATCTTCGCAGACAGTAATAGAGATCCAGCCACGAGCAGCGCCCGTTCTATAAACGGTACGTTAGATGAAACAACTTCACGTTTGAACGGAGTATCCGACCAGATTGTTTTTGAGAGGTCCAATAGGATGGATGACAGAAGGTGCAAGCTTCGCGCTTGAAATAATGTTTGCCAAGGGAGGTCGAGTCTAGAGCAACAAGTTTGGCGCAGGCTGCTTTTGAAACGGTACCATGAATGCACATGTGGGTGAAGACGACGAAGCTCGTGAAGCCTGAGGCTTGGAGTGGGCGCACATGTAGAGTGATAGCTGAGAAATAATCTGGGCTGTCTGGGTCGGAGAAATCCCAAGATGCAAAAAGAAAATTATGACGACACGAACACAAGCACGATGAGTGGTATTTGGACAACATGGTCGCGTTGAGGATGGTGAGAAGAGACAGAAAAAGCAAGATAGGAGATAGTAATGCGTGTGATGAAAGAGTGGTCAAGCACATGGATGGCGACGGCGAGAACTTAATGAAATGCTGCTGGTTGGGTGGACCGAAGACAGCCGTCGGACGAATGCCACACGACTCAGTGCACCACGTGCCTGCCTCAATACAAACATCAGTCTCTCTCAAATACCCTCATCTAAACTCTTCATCTCTTACCCAAACATCATGGACGCCCCAACCTCCACTGATACTGGCACTGCTCCCAGAGATGCCACCCTTGCCGGCGCTGCCCCAAAAGCAATCATTAAAAATGTCGACATGAGCGAGGAGATGCAACAAGAGAGCGTTGACATCGCATCTGCCGCTCTCGAGAAATACAACATCGAGAAAGACATTGCCGCTCAGATCAAGAAAGAGTTTGACCGAAGACACGGTCCTACCTGGCATGTCGTCGTTGGCAAGAACTTTGGCAGCTATGTCACTCACGGTATGTTACTTTGCATTGAATCGAATTCCGGACACCCGCATAGAAAACACGTCCCAAAAACGCGTCTTCTCCTCTCGAGGCCATTTTGATCAAAAAAATCCCATGCAAATATATATGGTATTGATTCTTTCTGTTTCTTGCCAGAAACCAAACATTTCATCTATTTCTACGTTGGAACACTCGCCATCCTTATTTGGAAGTCATGAACAAACGCCGCATTAGCATCTTTACCCTTTCTTTGAACATTAATCGCATATCTTGGAGGTGGTAGTAGAGGGAGTCGGCGAGAGTACCTCAAAGTACCACCATGTTTACTGTAAAACGTTTCTTTATTGCCACATTGCTGTCTTCGCTGAACACGTTTATTGGGTCTTGGAAAATATATAATGAATAAAACATGAACGAAGGTAAGTATAGGATGATTGTTCTACATGACGATAGACTGTTCAAAGATACGCGTCCAAAAAATACGAACACTACAACACTCACAAATCGATTTTCGCATTCATCATCGTTTCACAACCACCTCAATCATCACAATTGCAATGCATATGCCATCATGTCCAGCGTATACCCCCACTTCCTTTTCCCCAAGATCGTGAAGACTTGCCATGCCAGATAACTCCAAAACGCCCTTGTTATGAATTTCAGAAAGGTCTGGACGAATGAATGTTGGCAGTGGTTGGCCAGATGTCAGTTTGACACTATAATCCCTCGACTCTGCGTTTGAATTGTCAGACGTTTGCCGAATTGCCACTCGGAATTTAAATCGCTCCCCTGCCCTGATCAAGACTTTCATCACTTCTTCTGTTCCTGATCTGTTCTCGATATGAGAAGATTCCAATGATGCGAAGGACGAGCGTGCATTGGATAACGTAGGGGATGATCTACGAGCAGAACCACTGTTGACTTGCAATTGATCTGCACCCAAGGAACGAACATAGTGAATACCCATGAATAGTGCGTCGCTTGATACGTTATCTTTCATTCCTGCAGGTACGACAGCGTCTCTTGAATCCACTTTGCACACTTTAGCTCGTTGACTAGTGATTCTGGTACCGGCAAAATTGTTTCCTTGACCAGTTGGAGCAAGAGCTTGTGGAACCGGAACTCTCGTTGAGCTCGTAAAGGGAACCAGCCGAGGTCGAGTAGGGGGGCCCATGGGTACTGAATCGGTATACGATTCCACTGACAAACCACTTTTCCCGCTTACAAAACTATTCGTCCTAAACATGGACTTGTTAGAATATAGTACGTCATAATCTAGAGAGCATCTTACCCTACTGAACCAGTAGAAATTTGTCTGACCAACAGACCGTCACTAAAGTGCACTTGGGCAGGGTTCCTTGGAGCCACAAAATCCGCTCGTCTCCTAGGAATTGAGTGCTCCGCTGTGGACGTCGAAAGCGAGCCGGAAATGAAAGTGCTCCCTGGTCGACTGAGGGCTGCAACATCATCGAACGGATTGGACGTATCATGAGCAATCATGTCTCCCTGAGGAACCAGCCTAGAAGAGCTGATAAGGATAGGCTTCCCAATAGCAGGTCTGACGCTGATCGATGGAGGGGTACTTTTCCTGGCATATTTGCTACTGACTTGTCTCACCGTGGCTTTGATTTTGCGTAAGAACTCTCTTTTGGGCATTACGGCTGGAAGTATCACTGTTTCTCCCGTCAGTTCAGAATATTGGTGGCTTCGCTCTGTCACCCTTTGGAGGTCTAACGCCCTCGGGCTGTTGAGTACAGGCGATCTACGAGCAGGGCTACACGCTGGCCGAGGAGACGGATGGAAGAGGGCACTGTCAACTTTCTCGATGATACGAGTACCTCGTGGACTGAGGGTTAGGCCATACCATTTTCTATCTTTTTCGCTAAATGCATGACGACCTTCTTCAGTCAAAACAGCCGTATCTGGCGCTTTAGCCCATCGCCTGATGATAGCGAATATTCCCGCCAAGATGAATAAGCCACCCAAAAGTCCAAAGGTAAGGGCCAGAGCCAAAACTAGTTTGCGATGTGCCTCAACTGCAAGATTTTTAGGATGATTAGGCGCAAAACTCTGAGTGTTGTTGGTATTAGGCAAGTAAATGGTCAGGACTGTATGAGAAGTCGAATGTGTCTCGTGAGAGTACGCGGTAAAGGTGACGGTTACACGGTCCACTCCAGATTGTTCTTCTTGAGGAACAGTTCCAGCGAGATTGCTATTTTTTTCATCGAATCGGAGCCAGTTCGCCGCAGAAGTAGGCTCAAAGACTGCGGTAATGTTCGTACTGTCGGCATTGGGGTTGGCGAATGAATGAGAAAACCATTGAGCGAGGTCAAACTGAACCTGATCACCCTTAGATATGTGGAGTGAGGGCAATTCAGGCACGATAAAATAAGACTCCACGAGTGCAAGGAAAACTTGGGTTCTCAACGTTTGGTTGAAAAAGGTGGTTAGGGATACGGGAAGCAAAGGCGAAGAACTAACATTAGCAGGCGGGTTTCCCGAAAGAGTTCGACTAGGGACATCATATCGCAACCAGCTCTCATATGCAGAAACGTCGATTTCAAGCCTGGAAATGTTCGAAGACTGAATAGGACTGTCATCTACAAGGACTCCCATAAAGTCCACAGAAGACAGGAGACTGATAAAGAACGGCGTCTGTGTTGTTACATTGATTGTCGGTAGATACAGCCTCGTTGAAGAAAGCTCGTGATCTGCGATTATGAGGTCAAAGGGCAATGAAGTAGCGGTGTATCCTTCCTGATCTGAGGCGTGAACAGTGAAAGGCAGGAGTAAAGGCTGAGAAACAAGATCGGTAGATGGTATGACACCCTCAAGAGTAGCAGTCTTCGAGTTGAAAGACATGTAATTAGGAATATCGGAGTCGTTTGCCAATCGAAGTTCATAGAAGACCTCTGAATCCGAGGAAACTATGGTATTACTGTCGAGTCCAATACTGAACGACCACTTTCTCGGCACTCGAACTACAGGGTTTTCCGTGGCAATGGCAGAGTTTGGGTGTAAGAAGAAGAGCGACGACATAGAAGGATTGGTGGGCTGAAGTTGCATGGACAGAGGTATATTTACTTGAGGTGGAGGTAGATGAGTGACACATATTGTGAACTTGGAGGACGTAGAAGAACTATATGCATGGGCCGTTACGGTTATTTCAGGATATCCTTCGTCACCTGTCGATGGAATACCCTGGAAGGTCCTCGTGGAATTATCAAAAGACAGCCAAAAGGGCAACACAGAAGTTGTATATGTCAAAGGACCATCCGAGGAATTAAATGTATAAGGCGAGAAAGTCCAAGAATAAGGTTGATTTAATCTGGCAACCTCGACCAGCTGTTTATCCAGAGATTGCAAGACATAAACAGACGGATTTGCAGCCAAACTAACCGTCAATAAAGTAAGAAAACATAAAAGAATGAAGGTCATAGGAGCTTGTGTCGGGCGAGGCACGTTTCAATGAAAACGGAGGGACGAGTCGGCCAGCGAGTTCACTTCTTGCACAGAGAGGTCGACGGAAGCTTGACTGAGCCGGATTATCTGGAGGTAAGAAACACGATATCAACATACCAAAACAACGCGGACGCGTCAAGGTTTCTCGATCAAGATTCATTGCAAATATCACGACTGGATGGTCGATGATTAATCATTCGTCAATTGAGATACTAAACCAAGTGTGTTGGTATTCTAGAGGTAAAGAAACATGTCGCAAAGGTAAGATGGAATCCAAGAGAATGTTGAGAGAGCGAGGAAGGAACAATGTAAGTACTAATAGAAGGTCATAAACGAAAAAGTGCGATGATCTAAGCCCCTGGAAGGAATACGGAAAGACCAGCTGCCTGAATTCTAGCAGGCTCTTCTCTGTTGATCAAATCGATAAGGCTGATCAGTTCTTTGCGGATTTCATCTCCCACTTGATCTGGGAGACTTGGGTCCAAAACATGTGCGAACACAGCAAGGAGCCTGTCCATGAAGGGGTAGAGTACGGCTCCGTTCGTCTTGAAGAGTTCGAAAAGGGCGCGGAAGACAGGTCGGTTTTCGAGGTAGTCATGTTTCAAGGGTAAGGAGTCAATGAAGATAGGAAGAACCTGATCAAGGGGAAGGGCAGATGAATTTCGGATAATAAGGCGGGCAACAGCGCCAGTGGCGTTGTCTTTGGCATTTAAGCGGGCAGCAGGAGCCTTCGGTGGGACGTTGAAGAGAGGTCGGAGAGCTCCAAGAAGCTGAAGATATTGACCAGAAAGATCAACTTCAGAGTATTCAACAAGGAGACCGACAGCGAATGCGGCATTGCTGAGGACTTCGTTATCAGAGTCGTTAAGAGCCCGGACGAACAACTCGTAAAGTTGCTGAGTATAACTTGAGATGGCGCCCTTCATTCCCGAGATGATTTCAGCAAGGCATCCAATAGCAGCAGAACGATCGCTGAGAGAGCGACTCTTTTTCTGAAAGAGGAAAGCTTAATCGGTGAAAGTATAACAGTAAATAAAGAATGACATACATAGTATTTGGAGATCAGAGGGAAGAAAGTGCTGAAGGCTTGGGAGAAATCTGCACCCAAAGCGTTCGCCAGGGCAGAAACAAGGTCTCCCGCGGAGGAAATGAGAACGGAGTCATATTCAGCCTGATCTTCAGGCGCCTCTTCCTCGTCATCTTGATCAGGATCTTGTTGACAGAAGGCCTTCTGCTCAAGAATCTGCATAGCAATACTGCAGATGGTATCGTAGTCTGCCAAAACTCGCGTCAATACGGCAAAACACAAGGAAATATTTTATATACGCACGTCCTTGAATAAAGCCTGGGCCGACTTTGTTGATAGTTTCCGCCAATCCAATGCAAAGGGCGGCTGCGACAGACCTGATGGGAAAAGTTCGTATTAGAAATTCCAACATCGCGATGAAACTACACCCACTTGTTGTCTTCAGTCTCGTACATCTCTAGAAGGGGAACGAGAGCATGGTTGATCAGTTCTACAACTTGAGGATTATAAACAGTAGGCTATTCGGTGGTTGAGACATATATTCTGAACAATTTATAAGTAAATTCCTTACCGAGTGAGCTCCTGCGACCCATTCGTCGTGTTCGCTCAAGTCATAGAAAGTTCGGACTATCTCCAAAAGAGAATCAGTGGCACTCTTCCTAATGCCTTCATAGTAATGAGGAAGGAGAGCGATGAGCTCAAGCGTGCAGGACTCGACGAAAGGCAAGAAGTGAAGCTGGGTAGCAGCAAAGAGTGTTCCAATCGTGTCAGCAGCAATCTCCTTCTCAACGGCAATGGCGCTATTCACGTCCATCATCTTGTCGAGGTCGATATCTTCGATTTCAACGGATGGGTTGCCATTGATATCGACATCGTCGCCGACGGTGATGGCGTTGGAAGGGGAAGAGCCAGATGCGAATGCGGCTACAGCCTCGCCAGTGGCGACTATTAAAGATGTAAAAGTTAATACGTGATGTAAATCTTTCCGGCAAGTTTTAAAACTGACTTTCAAGGCCCTCCTCGCCCTGTTCGGCCTGCTTGCAGCTTGCAAGCAGATGAGGGACGACTTGTGAAAGGTATGGAGCAAATTCTTCGCCGAACACACGTGCCATCACACCGAAAAATAGAAAACTGCATTCACGAAGCCTAGCACTACCCATTTCGCATCCTTGGAAGGCGCGTGCCATCATGTCAGGGAAGTAGGGGCGGAAAATATCCTTTCCAACGGCCTCAGAGAAAGTACCAATGGCATCCATAGTGATACCGCGGAGTTCAATTTCCTCGCCTTCTGCTGTAAGGTTCAAGAAATGAGAAAGGGCGCCCATCGTTTCCTGGAAGTAAGGAAGGAAGCGCTCCTTCGAGGCATGCGCCGCACTTCCAATAGCACCGGTGACGACGGCCTTGACGGAGAGAGGAGCAGACTGAAGGAGTGCCGCAAGACGCTGCATGATGAGTTCAAGATATTGGTCGATGTTATCGTGAAGGATCTCAAGGAGGGCATCAAGGGCAGTGCAGGCAGTCTTTTGGGTAGCTGGGTCGTTGATGAGATTCATGATGGCCTATGCAGAAGTTAATATGATGTATATGGACAGTAAAAATGGGCTCACAGGAATCAAGTCGTTGTGCTTAGCAGCACACTCATCCTCGAGCCATTCGCACAGGCAGCTGACAGCGACACAGGTAGCCTTCCTGACACCAGCATCCTGGTCAACGAGACCAGCCTTGACGATGGGCCAAACTTCTTCCATGAGAGGAGTCATGTACTCGCTACAGCCTTCAACGCAAACGCCCAACGCCAACATAGCACCACGTCTGTTGCTGGGATCTGGGGAGGAGAAGTACTGTGCGATTAATTCACGCAGGGCAGGGTATACCTGGGTAGGTGGCAAGTTTGTAGCAAGGCCATCTACGATGCGGAGAGCAGACTGAATTAAAAACAATTAATGAGAAAGTGGAACGACACGGAATGTTGGATGGTTCATACTCGAGAAGGGGCGTCATCATCAACATCTTCTGGTTCCTCTTCAGCAGTAATGGGCATGAGACCTTGTAAAATGGGAGGGGCCAAGTTATGACTTTGAATTTTGGACTTTTTGCTATTTGGGCTATTAGAAAAAAACGATTAGGCGACTTTAATTGCTACTCACTATTGGACGGTCCAGTTAAGGGCATTAAGTGCAAGAACCCGCAATTCATTGTCGAAGTTGCGGTTGGCACCGCATTGAAGCAAGAAGGAGACTAGTTCAGGGATGTGCTTGCCGAGAATAGGCACTTCCTATGAGATAACGTTAGAATAAATCTCAAATAGCGAACACGAAAAGGGACGTACAAGGATAAGAAGAGTCTCCAACACGTCGAAGAGTTGCCTGGCACCGGTTTCATTACCAGTTTCAACAGCTTGGCCAATGACTTGAATCATGGCAGGAAGAAGGGCCTGGAATGCTTTCTAAAAAGCGAACTCAGAAATGAAGGAAGCAAATTGCATTCGCAGAAAGCTCACTAATTCAGCCTTGTCATCCGAGTCGATGTATTGCGCAATAACTCCCAAAGATCTGTTCAAAAGGTCAGACGAGGCCTAACTATTAATATCTACAACATACCGAACAGTCGTGATGCGAACTTCGATGCTTTCGGGGTCAGCAAGAAGTCCGTTGAATAGGTCGAATAATCCAGGAAGTTGGGACTGGAATCCTTCGACAATACTCTCCAGGACGGTGAAAAGGATGAAGGATCCAACTTCACGGTGCGCAACCTGCGGTGAGATGCAAGTTTGCTGTAAGAATGGAAGAAGTTGATTCCATGTTCCTTGGGCGACCTCGATCGAGGCAATGGCAGCGATAACACGAGCAGAAGAGTGGCGGACAAGATTGCTAAATGGATTCTATGAGATGAGAAGACGCGAATAATGAGAGAACTTACTTCTGTTCAGACAAAATTAATTCAGGAAGTTTTACTTTGATCTCCTCGCGTTCATTCTGCGGCAACAACGTCCAGAGGCCTCCACTGTTCTGAGAGACGCGTTTTCTTAGCTCGACTGCGGCAAGTTGTCGGACCTATATAACATGAGTATGTTGCATAGCCTTTAACGACCACTAACATACCGAGAATTCAGGGGAGCTGGCAAGGATGCTAGCAAGAGCTGATATACAAGCTGGGTTCTTGTAGAAGTCCTGGTTAAGTTGGGCAGTAGCCTAGAAGTTTGGAAGAATCAGCAAGATATATCAAAAGTAACCTTAATTATGCATACCGCTTTCAGGAGAGCAGTATCATTGGAAGTAGTTTGCAGAAGAAGATTGTGGAGAGATTGAACGTAATTAGCCTAGAGAAAAGATCAAAAGATGATCAGATTGATTCGATGTAACGATGCAAGCAGACAGACTACATACATCCATTTTTGAAGTCGTTAAAGAGAGTGTAAGAGGAGGATGGAGGAGGGGGAGGAGGGAGAAGGTAAGAGCAGGGCTAATCTTTTACAAGCCACAACAATTTTTTTGGTCGGAGTTGTCCGAGTTGATCAACATCCTAATCGGGATTATTATACGACATGTGCTTTCCTTTCTATCCACCATCATCCACACACACAAACACACACATTTCTGTGCGCCTCTCCAGTCTGTTATTATGCTTAATGTCTCCATACATCTTTTGCTCACAATGCCTAGATTTTCTGCCAAGGAAAACATGCGTCATCCCTCCTTTGTCCATGGCGTTTTTAAGCTACAATGATCTTGTTCATGCCACAGACCGTAGTATAAGTTCATGGTTGTTTATCTCACCTTACCTCTACTTCCTTTTCCTCTTACTCATTTTCCCTGGTGGTAAAATTTGCTGACCTTCGACACCACCACGTTCATTTCATCCTATCCACTCTTTAAAAACTATCTTTTTACTTCCAAATGGCTATTTTCAGGTCTAATCGGTCTCGCAAGACGACTGTGTTCATGCCCATATCAAAACCTTTTCGTTTGACGTCGTTCAAAAATCAAGCACTACACCAGCAATCCTTCCCTTCCGGATGCCACGCGACTGTATCGCCCACTTCGTTCAGACGGAAATTCCGGGAACGCATGAAAAATAAGTTTTCACGTCTAAACCGTGTATTCGTTGAGCTCTGGAAGCGCTGGACTCAATATCTACGCCCTTCGCTTCGCTTCTCTTTCATTCCGCCTGATTTCGCGCCCTTTGTACCTCCCGTCACAAGACCAAGAGAGAAGAGGACTCGAAACATTATACAACGATTCAAGAAATTTCGAGGGTATTATATAGGTCGTTATAAAAGCGCTCGAGCTTGACCGTAGCGTCTATAGCCACTGGAACTACTTTCAATGAGACGAAACCCCACATTCTTTTGAATATCGATTCCAACTAATTCTTTCTTTCCCTCTAGCTTTACCTTTGTACTTTATATATACTCGTCCTGTGTAATGTGTTATGAGATAATTATTTCAAAAAATATTGTATTTGAAGAAATGTATGCAGCAACCTGAGAGTTAGTTGTTAGACTTCTAAGTTGGACAGACTCAGAGAAACAGCCAGTGAATAACAGGTGCCAACAAACTCCGAGGATTCGCGACCGAAAGCAGCTGCTGTCGGATAACTCAAATTTCTGAGGCCTTGACTCGGTATCACACCCTACATTACCCCAAGGATGCCTATCCAGCGACATGGCATCCACAACACTATAGCAAGGGCATCCTTCAAGTCGCTAAAATATACACCTACTTCACGCCGACTCTTCACTCAATCCGCCCCTCAAACTCGTTCGCCCATCCGCACAGGCCTCTACACTGGCGCCTTCATCCTATCTACCGGTCTCTTCGCTGTGTACTATTTTGACGCGCGTTCCGCCCTTCACAGATATGTTTTGACCCCTGTCTTGAGAACGGTCTTGGACCCTGAGACAGGCCATAAACTGGCGGTCAAGACGTTGAAGTCCGGGTTCGCTCCCAAAGACACACTGGCGGACGATTCAAGTTTGAAATGCACAGTCAGAACTATCTTATCATCTTTGCGTAGCTATGTGCACTGACTTTGGTATCAGTTATGGGGAGAAGAGATCTCAAACCCAGTGGGTTTAGCTGCAGGTTTCGACAAAGACGGGGAGGCTATAGATGGTACTTTACTTGACATTATCAAACGAACACTTGTTGAACTTTTGTTTCAGGGCTATTTAATCTTGGATTTGGGTGGGTAGAAATTGGGAGCGTAACACCTAAACCACAGGTATGCATACCATCATAACCTTGTCTATCGGAAATAACCAAATGTTTTGCAGCCTGGTAACCCCCGTCCTCGTATGTTCCGGCTAGAGGAAGATGACGCCGTCATCAACAGATACGGATTTCCCTCCCAAGGACACGCATCTGTACTCTCTAGGATGCTTGCCCGAATCCCAGCCTTCTCCCCCCATCATGACCGAGCAGCACTTCGAGACGGAGCAATGCTTGCTGTGAACCTTGGCAAAAACAAAGAATCCCCAACTGACTCGATTGATGATTTCGTTGCTGGAGTCCGGGCATTTGGACCTTACTCTGACGTACTCGTTGTCAATATCTCAAGTCCCAACACCCCTGGTTTACGGTCAGTCCACTTTTCATTGTACATGCTCCATGAGTTTCATCAGAATCGCATAGTGGCCTACAAAACAAAGATCTTCTCGAACGTCTCCTAGACGGAGTTGTAACAGCCCGTGATAACTTACAACCATCTGCACTAACATCCAAAAAGCCCAAAATTGTCTTGAAAATTGCGCCTGACCTAGAAGAATCCCAGCTCATAGACATGGCAGATGTTATTAGAAATAGCAAAATAGATGCCGTCATCGTCAGTAACACCACTATCCAACGTCCAAAGCATCTTATTAGTTGTGCGTGGTTTTATCCATCATCGTTTCGAATGTATAATTGATTTTCGCTGTAGCCAATAAAACTGAAGTTGGCGGCCTCTCTGGACCCCCAATTAAACCTTTCTCACTACAGGCGTTGCAAACCCTGCGCAAGCATTTGCCGGCTTCTATCCCTTTGATTGGATGTGGCGGCATTACCACAGGCGCAGATGCACTTGACTACGCGCGTGCTGGTGCATCAATGGTTCAGGTATACACTAGCTTTGGCTACGCCGGCGTCGGTGCATGCAGAAGAATCAAGGACCAGCTCGTCGAGGAATTAGCGAAAGAAGGGAAAACTTGGGAACAAGTCGTCGACGATTCTGTGAAACGACTCAGTTGGAAAGAGCCGGAGCCTAAGCCGGAAGAGCCTGCCGCTGAACCGAGCGTTCAACAATTAATTAAGGAAGCCGAAGAATTGAAGGTGGCGCTGGAAGCACTTGGAAAGTCGACAGGGGAATCGTTAGAGTAGGATTAGAATAGTTCAAGCACTACATATTATGACATACAATTGTTGCCTCACTGCGGTCATTTCAGATAAGATAAGATTGATCGGCAAAGCAATGAGAGATGATCAAAACTGGCACGCAAACACAACAAATGTAACCCCTTTGTCGTCTCCCCAATTTCATACATAATTTCAAACATTTGAGGTCCCTTTGGGGGGTTCCATTTACGCGCGATACCTCTTCTCCTTTCTTCTCATAAATTATGGAAACCCCCACTCGCTCCAATAAGTCATCCGACCCTCCTTTTCTTCTCCCTATATCACCCATAAAGCGTTCAGGTTCCGCCGCCAGCCAAGCTTCGACCACTGCGTCTAACATACCCGCTATAAGCTCTAGGATTTCCATTCGCCATGGAATCTCGGAAGAAGACTTAACATTGCTATCCGCTAATCCGCCTGAAACCAAATTCACAAACCTCTCGTACAACCCTCATGACAAGGATGAACGCGGCCATCCTGGTATCATTGACACAGAGACAGGCGTGCAGGTTCAAAGACATGCCGATTTGTGGTTCGACGACGGAAGCGTTATTTGCAGGGCAGAAGATACCCTGTTTTGTGTGCATATGTCGCAATTAGCGCGGCATTCTCTTGTTTTCCATGACATGGTCATGCTCTCTCACCCCGAGACATCTAGATTAGAGTCCTCCATGGTTATCCCTGAAGGAAAGAACTCGGTATCGCGGAGGGTCCCTGTGGTGTATCTTTACGACTCGGCAGAGGATGTAGGCAACCTTTTAACTTGCCTCTACGACGGCCCGTGAGTGCCCTTTTTAATATCAAATTTTCCCTCGTCATGCACATGCTGAACCCACATTTTCGTTCGCACAGAAATTTTGGCAACAACGACGAGGATGATTTCCGTGTTGTTTCGGGAATTCTACGCCTTTCTACAAAATATTTGATAGACTCTTTACGCGCCAAAGCACTTGCACACCTAAGTCTTGCGTGGCCGTCTGACCTGAGGACGTGGGATTTACGAGAGGACGTGTCTCGTGGTTTCGAGATGGATGGAGCGGGCAATGTCCATCGGTATCCACACCCTTTTGTAGGTCTCTCTTATTACCTTTCTGAGATAGATAGAAATCTTATATATTTTTTCATGCCAGTCTGTCATTAGTCTTGCACGTGAAGTCAATGCGCCTTCGCTCCTTCCTGCTGCATTCTACGAACTCTCGCGTTACTCTTTTTCGCAGATCTTTGAGCCTAGCGAAGATGAACCTCTGTATCGGTCACCTCCACTATCGTGTACATTGTCAGCGATCGATATCCAGCATCTTTGTCTTGGGAAAGAGGCCAGCCAGAGTGCAATAACTACCCTGATTCAGAGCATGGGCAATGGGCAATACATCCGTCATTCTCAACAACATCCCAACAATGCCAACCTCCGTAAAACGACTGCAGGGGGCGTATGTATGTCTGCTGCGGCGTGCCGGAAAGATTTTATGGAATTAGTCGACTTGGCTACTCAGCATTATTTATTCGACAGGGAGCGAGGGTGTTACGACCCTCTGTACGTCGCTGAGGAACTTGGACAGCTGAAGAGCGCCGAGTTTTCGGAGTGCAAAGCATGTGCTAAATCACTGGAAGCTTGGGCGGCACGCGAACGAGAGAAAATATGGAAGATGATACCCTTGTGGTTTAGACTGGAGACCGGAGGTGACACCTCACCTATACCTCACTGATTGACTACTTTCCAGAGCGATACACTCGTCAATGACGCACACCTTGTGCCCCAAACTTGACGCTATCATGTTGATACACTGACATAGATTACCATACCTACCACTGCGTTCACTCATTATGTTGTATATTAACTCATACTCATTCATGTCCAGGATACATATTTGCATAACATAGGCCCTTTTAATTATGTGGTCAAACTGTGCATTGACACCGCCCTTCTCCAGGCTGTACAATGGGTGACATTTATGAAACCTGCAAAGACCTTCCGTACCTCCCGAAAGGCATTTAGAGAAACCCATTGAATGCCAGAATCTGCGCAGTCTGATGTACTATATCTGTAAGATTGTGTCAATGGAGAATATGATACAGTAATCACTCAAAGGTAAGAATCACAAAAATGAAAACATGGGACCGCAAGGCATCGGAGGGTAAAAAGAGTTGGTCGCCAAGCAACGGCCACAACGGAATGGGCCGATTAACATTTCTACCTTTTTGAGAGATCAACTTGGCGGCACCAACAGGACTCGGAGTCGCAGTCTGGATGGTCTCTTTCCTTCTCTTTCGCATTTTGCTTGAATATTCATCGAGGCCACCATCAATCAGTTACTATGGATCTTTGGTTTTTTTGCGCTAAGGAAGGAAGCAAGGAAGGATCAAAGATAGTAGAAAGGGGCCTCACATGCTCCATTGTTCGTGCCACAGCCAAATATAAAAGAGATGCCAAATCCAACTTTCAATTTCATCTCCCATCCCCTTCTCTTTCCCCTCCCTCTCACTCTCACTTCTCCAGCCCGGTGCTGCGTATTTGCTCAGGTCTAGCAATACACGTCTTCAAGCTTCAACTTCTTATTCCAAAAATCTATCTTCATAATGGTTAAGCTCTCGATTGCATTTGTAGGCCTGGTCGCCGCCTCCGCTAGTGCTGCCCCCATTTTGCACAAGCGTATCGCCCAAGTCATCGCGGACTCTACGGCCAAGTGGGAGCAAGCTTGTGTATGTTCCTGCGTTGCGACTTTGATCAACATCTAATCTCTTTGTTCTAACTTTAGCTCGCTGCGGGTGGAGGGCAAAAGTGCAATCCTCTTTCAATTACTGCATTCACTACATTGTTGGCTGCTGCCGGTCCCTGTGAACAACAGGATGCCGCCGACAACATGATTGACCTTGCAAAACAACTCAACAACGACGCATCGATGATTTCACTCACTCAAATCTTTGTACAGCAGCCCCGCAATAGTGTGAGTACCGTGTATCCTTCCATAATGACTTGTCCGTCTCATACATTTCCTCAAACAGCCTAACTCGGTAGCCATTCCATACTGTCAAACAGCGCCCAGGAATCAAGAACTCAGCGGCCTGTTCCAATGTCAATTTGTTGGATCCAACCAAAAACAGTTTGCGAACGGTGCTGCACTGGGTGGCGCTGGAACGATTCCATTTGGTCTTTCTGCACCTCTGAATCCTCTTGGCTCGTGCCCTGCCAACCCCCAGGGACCTATTCCTGATGGTCAGCAATTAGTTACTATTACCACCAACCCCAATGCTCCAGGCAAGAAAGGTGGTGTGACCCCCCCTCCTCCAGCTGCGTCCTCCGTTGTGGACACTCCTCCAGCTGCTACTACCGTCGTCGCTGCGCCCCCAGCAGCCACTACAGCCACCGGAAATGCTGGAGGCTTTAAGCTCTCCAACGGCCAAGCTGCCCAGAAGTTGAATGCTAAATTTGCCACCCTCACCGCTGCCTCTTCATGCACAGGTGCGCTCCTATCACCGTCACCTTCTGTTCCTCTTCACAATTAACCCGATACTTTAGATGGTGAAAACGCTTGCGTCGGTACCCAATTCGCACAATGTGTCGGCGGTAAATTCGTGACCACCTCCTGCGGTGCTGCTCCTCTCACTTGCGCTGCCCTTCCCTTGGTCAACTCTGCCGGAACTTCTATTACCTGCACCACCACAGCCGATGCCGAAGCGCGCATTGCTGCCACTGGCGCGACTGGAGGATTAACTGGCAATGGATCAGCAGGCACCCCCAGCACAGGCGCTAACACGGCTAACGAGGATAAGACCACCACTACCTCAAAACCTTCCACCGGTAGCGGCAGTGGCAGCAGCGGTTCTGATTTCCACCTTGACAATGGCAAGAAAGCCCAGGCCCTCAACGCACAATTCGCTAAACTCACTGCTTCTTCCAGCTGCACTGGTAAGTGGTCACAGTCTCTTTAGTTCCGCCGCGAAACCTTGCTAATTTTGTCTCTTCCTCATGCAGAAGGAGAATCTGCCTGCGTCCAAGGCGGTTTCGCTCAATGTGTCAGCGGCAAGTTTGTCATCACCAAGTGCGCTGCGACTTTGACCTGCGCTGCTCTTCCCCTCGTCAACTCGCCCGGTACATCCATTGCCTGCACTACCGAGGCTGATGCTCTCAGCCGCATCCAGGCCACGGGCGCTACTGGAGGTATCACCGGAGCTTGAAGTGTGGCGTTGTTGGAGGCTGAAAGTTGAAAAGTTGAAACAACCATTTTTACTTACGAGCGGGGATAAAAAGACTGGGTCTTTTAAATCCCTTTGGAATAATTTGTTTTGCCAATGTTCATTAATCGTTCACGCACGACTTGTCTGTCTTTATCATAGTGCTCTCTCTGTCTCTCATCCAATCCAATGTATCAATAGGATCGCAACATCATCTTTCGGAATTGTAAAATGTTAGCACAATGAAAAATGCGTTTTCCTATCTGTTCATATGAGAAAGCTTGAAGCCCTGAGTACTGTGTGGCTGACCCGAATCTCAAAAGCAGTGCTTTAGAACTATATACGTTTATATTACGCGTAGCAGGTGGCCAGATGGTACTAATACATTTTGACTTTCTAAGCATAATTACTTTTTAAATAATGAAACGTTGTGAAGAAGAAAAGAAAAGGTGGGGGGCATAAAGAAATGAACTATAAATCCTATCAATAATTTGCGAAAACATTCGCGATGCGTTCACTGAGAAAAGTGGTCAGTAAACACAATCGCAAGAAGTGTAGAACACTAGACCGTACATCGCATTCTTGTGTTGTATGATATCTTGCGTAGATTGGAAACTTGGGACGTGAGGACGTTGTGGAATGGTAAGGTGGGTCTGTTGTGGTGTAGAGCTGGCGCAAAGTTGACGAACTGGTGTGCCCGACACATCGGACGATATTTTACGGCTAGAAGATGGTTTTTGCATGGTCTGTAGGGCCTTGTGGATCATTAGAAGAGAAGCTAAATGTAAGACGAAGATAGTCACCGAGGTGTTCAAATCAAAGTATCCGGTAGGCATTACCAGAGAAGACTTGCAATTAAGCAGTCAACGTTGTATTATCGCGCGCCGCAAAGGTGCACTGGCCAGGTGCAGGGAAGAATGAAAAGATAGTCAATGGAGGCGTTTTTAAAGAAAATTTCAATCCGGTTGCATGCTGTTGTCAAGCTGATAATGATATCTAAGTATGACTTCATATATGATGAATGAATTTTTCATTCTTAAGAGTATTTGGAGCAGAGGCGCATGCGCCTGATGGTTCATTTCCTTGAATGAGGACAGCATCCGATATAATGTAATTCGGGGCCGTTTGACGCCATCATGAACACTCGCACATATGTGACCTGAGGCCTGAAGTCTCAGCGTGATGACGAGAAGAAAGAAAGACGAAAACAAGCGATCGATCAGCGGTGCGATAAGATAGTAAACTTTCACGTTCATTATACCACTGCACAGTTACGTCCACCATTGTCCAGTTGAACTCCGATAGTATAAGCGACCACTCCCGACCCTCTTTCCACGTAAAAGGATGCGGTGTACAATAAGCTCATCGTTTAAGCCTTGAAGTACTTAGTACTTCTCAGGCTCTTGTCCACCGTGGTTACCATTTCCCTCCAGCATCGCTCAGCTTGACTCGACGTCCCATTCGCCAGCTTATGCACATAAATTAACGAGCGCAGACATTTTACGATTTGCACTGCACGACTCCAATTTCCGATATTTCCTCATAAGCCACATCATGCCTTTCTCTCTTCCAGTCAAGTTTTCGTATCTCTTTCTCACTCCAAGCCGCGTGCGTCTTCCTGGAGAAAATGCCCCAAAAACGTCAACGGGTGCCCTTCCGTACGTCTTATCAGCTCTCTTAGCTGACTCTGCCCACCGCTCTTTCTCGGAAATTGACCGCCTTTGATCTCCTATGCTTTGTTTTAGTGGCTCCACTGAAGTATCGCGCCAAAGCATGTATTTTCGGTCCTTGCGCGAAATGAGTGTAGGCATCAAGCCTTCCCGCTCTACAAAATCCAAGGTCGGGCCCCGCTCAGCGGTGAAGTGTTAATGCTTTGTTATGATATGATGCCATTATGTGAGTGAAATGCATATTGTTTTACTTAAAGATTAACCAAGTTCATGATTATATCTGAATCGCAGGTGTTTTCTTGTGTTTCCCATGCTTTCGATATTTGCTGTACTACGTTTGCTCCTCCAAGTTGTTCCCAATTGTATTATTATTGGTTGTCTCGAAGGAAAGCAACCGTCATAGATTATACTAATAACAAGTCAAAGAAAGGATGAGATGGATCGGCGTGAAAAACAAAACAAAGACTGCATATGATATAAGAAAACAAAAGTCCCATGTTTATAAGAACAGAAATAATCATAACATGACGAGAATGTCCATGTGCATCTCCAAAGGTAAGTTATGCCGACCCTGGCGGCGGGGTTTCTATCACACCAAAGGATGGTGAAGTACTTCCGCTACCACTACCATTAAACATCGCTTTCAGCGTCATCTCACTGCGCTTCTGCCTCACCCGTTCTGCCTCCTCAGCGCCTCCCGTCATCCTCAACTTCTTCTGACTAACAAAGTCTTGAATCTCAAGTTGCATGTCATCTGAACGCGTCGCCAGATCCTTCTCCCTGTTTTTCTGACTAGCTTCAATGGCCTTCAGTCTCCTGTCTGGGTCTACGGATGCGTTTCGTATCTCCAGCATGACATTGCTGAGCCCACCGTCAGGTCCTACTTCTTCCCTAGGAGGAGGTATGAAAGCCCTGTTTCGCAGTTTCCCTGAGCCATTTGGTTTTCGAAGTGTAATAACCTTCTCCACATGTCCATAAACCTCTGCCATGGCCTTGTAGTCTTCCTGTAAATCGCTCAAGAACTCCTCTTGATGTGTAAGGAATTGTTGTTCTTCGATCATATTTTGCAGTTCTTCTTCCCAGGTTTTCTTCCACATGGGTTTGACGGTATTAATGTGCTCCGACAGACTCCCAAGTTCAGTCGCAACCTGGTCCATGTCTTTCTTGATGTTCCTGAATAAAATGGCGTTCGGTGTGACATGCCTCTTGATAACATCATCCTTCATCCCTTCAACGATATCCTGCAATCTCTCCACCTCCGTCAGAACATTCTGACTGCGCATATCCAACTTCTTCTTGCCAGTATCAATATACTCCCTTGCACCGCCAATATTGGAATTCGCAAGCTGCTTCACCGACTGTGTCTGTGTCCTGAGTGTGCCTAGACTCTCCTTCGTCGACTTCATGAATTCTGTGTAGAGCTGCCTCATAATGCCTAGATCCCTACGAAGGTTTTGTACCTCGTCAAACTGTGTTTTCAGATCAGTCACCACCCGACTTGTATATTCCGATAGGACGGAACCGCCCGTCATTTGCGGCTGTAAAGACTGTCCCGTCATGTGCGTTGATATAGACTGCGAGGAATTCGGAAGCGGTGGTTGATTTTGCATTTGCATGAACGAAGGCGGCGTGTCGCCCATAAACCGTGATAATCGGCGGGCTACATGGTGGAATTGTCGATCAGTAGGCCGAGGTGCAGGGGTGCTCTCGGCAAGTGGTTGAGTAACAATGTCTGGAGCATGAAACGACTGTCTATTACTACTGGTCACAGCCGACCTTAATTCCTTGATGTCATTAGAGAGATTAGAGATCTGAGTGTCGATGTGTTGCTTGATTTGATCGAGGGCTATTAAAATATGAATTCGGATGCATTAATAGGAAGATATTGAAACCACGCACGCTCAATATTCAACGAAATTAAACATTTCTCCTTCACGTCATCTGTATCTTCCAATTCGTACTGTACGCCACTTGCAGGGTCGCGGATATATATTGCCGGGAAGTTGTCGAGTCCAGGATTATAAGAAAACTTATCGACAAACAAAACACGGAGTGACGCAAAAGAAATTGCCCGGTCAACGACTGCCTTCTTGACTTCTCTACCCAACTGAAGAAAAATGGTGATTTTTGAAGGATCAGAAGGAGTTTGATTTTGGCTCAGAACAGAGGAGTCTACCGCCAACGAGGTTGGTTCCGGAGATCGTGAAGGTGTCGTTGGTAATGGGGGAACAGCTGGCACTCTTTTTCCGTCTGGAGTATTCGAACGTGAAATCTTCCGCCTCAGAGAGTGCTCTTGTTTATCAGCTGGGGCTGGTTCATCATCATCCACCTCAGTTAGAACAGCAAGCTCGTTCGCTGTTAGATTTCCAGTAGCTGCCAATGACCGACGATTTGGATTACTAGCTGCACCTCTTATGGATCTTTCTCTCGTTGTTGAAGCCCCTGTCATCTTTGAAATGTTATATATAGAAAATCGCTTGGACGCGCGGCGTTCCAAGTGCACATCGGATTTCAGAGCAGCCAGGGATTTGGCTACTGCTGGCGGAGGTGGATCAATCGGAGGTGTCTCCGGGGGAGGAGGTGATCCTGGTCCGTTCTGTTCAAACTGGGGGCTCGATGGCTCAATGACTACTGTTGGAGCAAGGTTGGTTGGTCTCTCAACAGGCCGATCTACCAAAGAGTAGCGCTTTACATTTGCTGGAACAGGTGGGGGAGAGGAGGGAGGCAGCGGTGGAGATGTAGGTACATTGCCGGTGGAGATATATCGAGAGGAAGAAGCTTCTGTGTCCTGTGGTTCCATTGGTATAGGTGTAGCTCTATCTGAGCGCTCACCGGAAGTCGTAAAATAATCATTGGACTGTGAAGGTTGACCTTCTGCAAACCCTTCTTCTGGTTGATTCGGCGGATGTTCTGCAATGGAAGGAGCAAACCCACCAACAAAATCACTGTTTCCTGTGTTTTGTTGCGACAACGTTACAGGGTCTCGTCGCCTTGAAGATTGGGCACTTCTTCGTGAAGGGACGGTCTCCGTTTCTGACCGTTCATCTTCGGTAATTTGTCGTGATCCTTGCGAGCGATGTGCATTTTCTCGGCGACCCGTACCACTACTCCGCGTTGAACGACTATCTGGCCGGTCGTTATCTGTACCACCCGACCTATGTCGGTGATCCGAGACGATTCTACGATAGATAGATTGCTTCCCCCGCAGACCTTGAAGAAGATTGGTGATAATTTGTCTGACATTGGGCAGATAAAGTTCAAGATTCTCTGGTGTAGCGTCTTCCGCCAGGCATTGCTCGAGAACCGTACGTAGGTCATCCGGCACGGAAAGTAGCTCACTTTCTCAGATCATCAATATCATCATAAAATAGTCGTTTTTGCCAGTAAGCTACTCACTTCATTTCAATATTAAATTGCGCAAACGCTGCTACAGCTGCGTTGAAATCGTTTCCCAAACGCACATATACATTGCTAACGCCGTCCTCATCCATCCTGAGTTGACTCCATAACGTGAGGGCCTCCAGTAACTGTTTAATAGACACAAGAAGGCGAGTGACCGCTGATTCGACTGCAGGCTGTAACAGTAGAATCAAAGACTAGTTCACAGAAACCTAAACCAAACATACTGAAGGGTATCGAGAGCCCCGCTCACTACGTCCTGACCCTGAAGCAGTAGAGGAAATTGAACCATTCTCGCGACGAGATGAGTGCCCGTTTGGTTGAGGGGTTTGTGCTGACCGTGACATTGCGGACAGAAGGAGAGAACGGGCACTGGACCGCTGGTAGATGTGCTAACGAGAATGTTCACAATCCCCTGTTTTGTTGATGCGTGAGAAAATAGTTCTATTCCCGTACACCATTTGACATAATCCTCCCCGAAACATAATACATAAGGCCTCCTGCGTAAGTAGTTGTACGGGGGTGCTTACAAGTTCTCTAAATCGAACGATATTATCTATGTATACTTATTTTGTGCTATGATAATTTCTTTTACTCGTGAATATAAATACAAAACTTCACAGATCTACTATTTATCACACTCCTTGGCCATAATGATTTGATTAATTGTCCGTCCGTTGTAGGTAAAAGAAAACAGAGAAAAGGAAGCGTCGACAAGTTAGCTATTGCGAGAAAGGAGAAGACAATGTAATAGAGTATGAAAAAAGGACGATGAATAGGAAATGCGGGACTTACGGCTAGTAGTTGATTGTAGAAACAAAGAAGAGATATGTCTGCTTGGTACACTATCTGGGCTGCTATCCTCAGAACTAAAAGGTCTATGCGGTCGACGAAAACTCATGATACCATAAAAGAATGACATTAGTCCGTGCGGGAATAATAAGAAAGGCTATCTTCGCCGTTGAGCCTGTTGTTGCCATACAGCCAATGGCATATCTTCTTCTTCCCCACTAGACCTTGCATCTCCCTTTAGAGGTCGCTTATCGTAAGGTATAGAAGCATTGGCACTATTTCCTTTCCGAAGAGCAGCACCGTTGGAAGGAGGTAACACCGGGGACGTCGTAGCCGTGGCAGATAAAGACCGACCCGGTGTGCGATACCCACCATTTCTGTCACCTAGACTTTCTTGCGAAGTGTTCAAGTTGTGTGATTGCATAGGCTGATTTGGAGGGGCATGCTGACGAGATTGTTGCTGTCGCTGTTGTGATGGGGGTGAGCGCGACCGAGGAGGTCCCTTGTTACTGGATGGTGAATTTGGTGGTATATGCTGATTGGGCATTGGAGAAGGTGCTTGCGGCTGCGACATCCATGCGGACTGATCAACGGGTGGCATAGCACCTGGAGGAAGTCCTGACCGTTGATGATGATTTTCTGGTTGCGATTGATAATAGTATTGCTCAGGCTGACCTCGCAATTGAGGTTGCTGTTGCGTAGGAGGAGAGTTAGGATATATATTTGGCTGTAGTTGTGCCTGAGGGCGGGGATATCCTTGAGGAGGAACCCCGTTCGCCATAGGTATCGGCGCCGTAGGGCTTCTGGGAGGTGGTCCGTTGTATCCTCCATACTCTTGCTCCATAACACGATGTTGCATCTCATACTGAGGGCCTTTGATCGGCATCTCCGCCCGACGCCCACCTGGCGGGTTTCCGGTAGGTGTTTTCGTGAGCGACCCTCGTCTTCCGGATTCTTTTTTTTTCTGTTCCAATTCTCGCTCTTTTTGTTCTTTCTCCAGTCTCTCGCTCTCAGCCTTTTCTCTCATTTCCTTCTCTCTTTGTTCTGCCTCTCTCTGCTCCCTTTCCCTTTCTTCTCGTTCCGTATCTTCTTGGGAATCAGTCGACGTGGAATTGGGAGCTCCATTCACGGTAGGCTGGGGTGGGGTAGGTGTCGGGTTCTGAGCCTTATTGATAACCCCAAGGTACCAGAACATGAGATTGCTGATGAGGACTTGTTCATATAAAGGACGTCTTGGGTTGGCAAGTTTGATATGGCTAAGTCTGTAAATTGCCCGTTCCACGTGGATAGGGTATCTTGCATAAGGATTTCCACCAATCCCTGGTGCCAACCCGGGGGAAGTTGACGGAACATACGACTTCGAGGATTTGGAGGCGCCCAACAATGCCTGTGCAGCCTCACGTCCCGATGTCCCACCAGTGATAGAAGATTGATATTCTGATTCTTGCTTCTTTTTCCCGAAAAGCGACCCAAAGAAGCCCGAATCTTTTTCTTTCTCGGAGGTTGGACGGTCTTTGTCTTTGTTACCTTTCTTGTTACTTTTATCACTCCCCCATTTACCGAATAATCCTCTCTTATCCTTATCCTTCTCTTTTCTAGTCTGTGGTGGAGGCGTAATGGGAGGCGTCGCGATGAAAGGTGTTGACGGGTTGATTGCGGCTCTCTCACTAACGGAAACAGATTCAGATGGAGAAGGCGTCCTAGAAGGCGACACTTGTTCCGGAGAGGGCTGCGGGACGACTAGACGTTGAGGTTGTGGTTGGTGGATAATCGTAGTCGGCGGCTCGGGTTTCATAGATATGACTTCGATAGGTATTTGAGGCGCATCGTCTATATGCGAGGGTATTGATAATTGCTCTTGTGGTGGCAAGGATAGTAATACCGGCGGAGTTGAGGTTGATCCAACGGTGGACGGTATATACGGGGGTTCTTCATCCTCATCTCTAGCGTATGAATCGTAAATGGAAGCCTCTTCGCTATAAGATTCTGGCCGAGCGACACTATAACCACCTTCCTCAGACATAGCTGACCGCCGTACGATGACATTAGCAGGGTCAGGTTCTCCGTGATCACTCGATGACATCTCACTAGACGTCCTAGATTCCGTAGAAGTTGGCGCCTGCGCCCCTCTTCGAGATGCTCCAAAACGGTGACCTCCTCCATCTCCAGGTAGACTTGGTTTGCGAATCTTTGTTCGAGCTGCACGCCTTAGAATCTGTCCAGGAGGAGGAACAATGATTGGAGAGTCTGCTTCGTCTCCCATATCCGGTACTTCATCCAGCATATCGATAGCTATATACTATGAACACAAATTATACATGGAAATAATGTGAACATACCAGTTGGGGAAATATTCAGACTAAGACTCCTCCTCAAAACACTTCGAAGCCTTGATGGATCGTCACTTTCAGACGCTTCTTCTGCAAGTTCCTCTAACTTCTGTAAGTCGCTGATCGTGAGTTGGGGTCCCGGATTCGTTGGATACAGAAGACTACGATTGCGTTTGATTGGAACCACGTTTTCTTCTTCGACACCGTCATTTTCCTTCGGACGGTATTGCCTACTAAGCATAGACCGTTTCCGACTGAGGCTTGGAGACGAGGACAAAGACGGAGACGACGATAGTTGAGATTCCGTGCCCTCAGCAGGAGGTGACCTAGCATGTTCCTTGAGAAACGCGCGGAACTCGGCAGGTGCGATTTCTGGGTGTAAACTGGCCGGAACCCAGAACAAATGAAGAGGATCATCAACTGGGTTGTTCGGTGCTGCCTCTGATGAACGACCGACTCCTACAGGACGGCTACGATCTGAGGATGCGCTTGCCTCTCCAAGAAGACCTGCGGCATTAAGGTCTGCGTTGGGTGATGGGAGAACAGGAGACTTCGCTATCCGATATGGACTGGTGGGCGACGTTGAAGGGGGTTGATTTGGGAGGTCAGGGTCAATGGTAAGAGCGCCTGGATTTGTTGAACGCCTCCTGAGATCCTTCAAAGCCTCTACTTCGCGTTGGATTTCATATTCGGATGGTTGAAGTTGTCGTGCAGCCATCTACAACAAGTCGCTAGGTCAGGACAGATGTTGCAAAGGCAAGGAGCCACAAGGCGTCACCGTAGTCCCGTGCTTTGGGGCAGAAGCAGATCTAAGGGATAAGACGAAATACGGATCCGCCTTCCTGAGGTCTCACAGCAAAGTCAAGCTCTAATTAGAGACAAGACTCTTCAGGGTATTTTGAAAAGAGCGTCCAAGACTACAACTTCAAGACAGAGTCAAGACTTGTAAATTTGGCAAGTAACAGAACTCCGCTTGTCGGCAGCCTCAGGCTTCAGCCGCTCTCGTCATACGTTTTTCGATTCGGCTTTAAACCTTGCTCAATCAAACCAGGTCCATATATCCATTTCAACTGACTCTCTTTAATAACGATTGTAAGCAACTTATAATGTTTTATCCATCGAGGAATGTAACTAGGGTCTTAAGTGAACTCATAGATTTAGTGCTCGTGAGAGTCATCGATCCAACAACTAGGCAACAGCCGAATGAGAGCCTGCTAATACTGATCTTCATCCTGTCAGATATTCAGTCTGTTCTATCGCAATAGAGGACTATTTCCTGTAGACTGCGTGGCGCTTGTGCCTTCGCGTCGAAGTTCCTGGATCACGGCCTAGAGAGAGAAACGGAATCACTGTCAGTGCACTGTGTCTGTCATGATCTCGTTAAAACAGACAGCAAGAGCCTCAGGATTAACTCCACTCTCAACCATTCCGATGCATGTCGCTAGCGTCGCTTTGTCCAGTTGTGTGTTCAATAGCTGGGAAATTTCATAGAGTACTACATAAAATCGGCATATTTCAATTATCTAGACGTAGAAGGGCTTACTGTCTAAAGTTTGTTGCGCAGATGAATTTCTTTCGGATTCTTTAGTGGACATGGACGAGTAAAACGAACTGAACACGCCATTTAGCATGGACGCGGACGCTCAATGACAGTGGGTTTGAGATAATGATGTTCCCACGATCCTCATAAATCTTCTTGTCTTTACGCCCAACATGGCTCCAACGGCCACAGCCAAAACAGCGGCAAAAGAGAAAAAGGAAAAGCTATTCCATCCTTCTTCTAGGAAAGCTGGTCAACTAGCAAGACATGCAATTCGCAAAGGAAAAATGGGCAACCTCCACACAAAACGACACGCGAAACAGAACTCGTTAGGTACACCACTACTCTTTAGTCGATATGCAAATTTGTCTAATAACCATTGTAGTCGACTTTTATGGATTTTTCTATCACGCTTGCCCAGAAGAGGGCGTTCTTTCTCTGGAAGAACTTCACCATATCGTCCGAGATATATGGTTAACGAGATTTGACGAAGAGTTGGAGGCAGAGAGGGTTGCCAGAAGAAAAGGGAGGCCCAAGAGTGCAAAAGAAGTCAAGCTGGAAGAAACGAAGCTAAGAGAAATGGAAATTTACCGGACGGGAATGGGTACGTCTCAAGAACTCTAGCAAGCCCTAAATTATTCCGGGTCTAATATATCACTCAGAGGTTATCGACCTCACACACCCTGCTACAGTGGAACTATTTCGAAGATGGGATCAGAAAGAAGTCGCCTTCATTCAGCTATTGCGATTCATAAGGATATGCAGCACAGATCCTTCGCTTGTTGTGGTTTCGCGACCTGGAAAGCATCGATCTATTGTGGATCTTACGGCAGAGCAAGATCCTGACTCCATGGATTTGACAGAAGGAACAGGTTGAGAGAAACTTCCTGGGACCTGCAACAAGAACATCCATTTTTGACCTACATCCATCCACATTGCACAGACACACGTCTCAATCGGCTCGCATTTCGCGACCAAGTGTCATCATGACCCTTTTTTGGCGATTATCAAATGGTCCACCCCTATCTAAAATGTTTGTGAACATGAATATCATGCATGTCATTGAATCATCACAGTACATTGCATTTACATCAGAGTTGAGGTACAACCAAAGCACCGCGCCCCGTATGAGGCCGCACGTCGGAGAGATGGAAATATATGGAAATCCAATACCATAGGCACGGAATTAAAATATTGCCAACCTCTTGTAAATGAAGTCAAGTCTTTTCTACGATTATTGCATTCTTGACCACAGCGCGACTTTCAAATATATTTGCATCCATTGGGCGCATCATGCTGCATCATGCCGCAACCCAACACACCCAACACAGCCTAACACTTTGGTTTGACTATATGTATGCATGGTCTTGCAACCTCTCGTTTAGTGAACGCGTATGTTGTGTGAACATGCCTGGACACGCGCTACATATGTCCGTAACCTCGGTATTGCTTGAGCCGAGGGTTCATTGACTTTCAGCCTGTTCTCAACGCCGACTGTGTTTCAAGCTCACCATGCCCTTGGAATTATCCGGTTGCGACAACACCGTAAATATGCCGTCGCTGCACGATGAGCTACGACATGTGTAAGTCCGTAAATTTTGAGATGATGTTATGAATGCACAGAAATTACAGGTAATCAGCCACAAGATCAGATGATAGGTCCTTATAGGCCTTATCGGCATTTTGTCGTCGTGAACGATCGTCAAATCGCTGCCAAACTAAATCGGACCGAGAGCCAAGCGAGACGGCGTCAATAACATACTACACGAATTCAGAACATAAGAGTCCACTTTACATCTTTCTGGCCGCAATCCTACGAATTCTGCATGAATTGGAACCTATACCGCAGGAAACCTCATGCGTGATTTCGCGTTGCCCATGGGATCGGGCCCTCGCTATGTTTTCCTCCTTTGACTGCGAGTATTACGACAGGAAGTCCAGACTCCTAGCAAGTTCGAGGCACAGACCACGGATGAATCATCACACGACTCTTCTTGAAGTTTTCAACGAATCTTTATAAGTATGACCTTCCGCTCGGAACCTAACGCTAACGGAACCTAACGCTAACTATGTCTACTACCATTCCCTTCCCGAAAGTCCTCATAGTATGTGTTTCTCTCTATATATATTACTGCAACACGTAGTTGAGGTGCTATAGGTTGGTGGTGGGCCATCAGGCTTGATACTTGCGCTTTCGCTACTTCAAAATGGGATTCCTGTTAGAATTATCGAAAAAAACTCGCAGCCCAGACTTGGACAGCGCGGCGCAGGCCTTATGGTAGGCATTCCCCTTCTTTTCGTTTCTATCGCGAATATGACTTATATCTTCGGTGTGTAGCCTCGCACATTGGAGCTTTTCTCCTACCTCCGTATCATTAACGAGGTTACCAAGATTGCCATCACTACACCAACAGTGCGCCTCTACAGAATGCCTGACGGAGTGGAAGTAAAGCATGAGTTTGAGATGTCGCCTCAACAAAACCCCACTCCGAGTAATCCATATGTACGAATTTTCAACGCTTGCAAGGTCCGCCTTCTTTTTTTTAGTCCTACTGAAATTTTTTTTTATAGCTCAACCCCCTCATGCTCGGCCAAGACAGGTTGGAAAAAATTCTACACGCTGCATTGGCAAAGTACGGTTGCACGGTGGAACTAGGTACAGAGCTCAAGACATTTGAGCAAAACTCAAAACACGTCAAGGTCAAACTGGTGAAAGAATCGCAGATTAGAGAAGAAGGGGAGTTGGAAGAAGCCGTATATGACTGGATGATAGGCACAGATGGCGCTAGAGGAGTTGTTCGGAAACAGCTTGGCTTATCATTTTTGGGAGAAACCAGAAATATCGAGAACTTCATTGTGGGAGATATTATCGTCGAGGGACTGGCCCAGAAGGTATATTACTTCAATGTTAGTTTTATCCTCGGCTCACTCCATTTCTCAGTATTGGCATATGTGGGGCGATGTTTCGAACGTTCTGTAAGTGGCCAATCTCACGAGTATTTTTCTTCCTAAAGAACCCGACCGCAGAATAAGTCTCCGCGGAACAGAAAGCCCAAATCTCTTTAATTTTGTCGTCGGCGGAAAGAATATCAACCACCCGGAACTCTCAAAGGACCAAGATGCTCTGAGAAAGTGTTTTCATGATAATACGGGTCGCCGACCCGACCTCCAATTTTGCGAGATACCATGGATGTCGCATTATACGTTAGTCCCTTTTGCTCGTTTCAAATAATCTCACTTCATCTTACCGACACAACCTACACAGGCCCAATATTCGTATGGTACAGAAGTTTGGATACGGTAGAGTTTATGTTGCCGGAGGTAGGTCTTGCCGTTACTTTCTTCCATCGTTTACTACTGATCTTCAAACATCAGATGCCGGGCACGTACACAGTCCAACCGGAGGGCAGGTACGTGTTTTTCTCTTGACTGGATATTCATAAATACTCAAGCGAATATCAAAGGGGGTGAACACAGGTATTCAAGACTCCTTCAATCTTGGATGGAAACTGGCCCTAGTGGTCAAAGGGCTTGCGCCGCCCTCTCTTTTGGAGAGCTTTACGGAAGAACGTATCCCAGTTATCGCAGAGATGATTTCTCAGACAACTAAACTCTTGAAGAGAACGCTGAATAACGAGGCTGGAGTCTTGAAGACCAACGGTACCCTTTTTCAGCTTGGGGTTAATTATCGGTGGAGTTCTATCGTCGTGGATGAACGAAAAGCCATAGACGCTGCGCGTGAAGCCGAAGAGGATGCGTATATGGAAGACTTCGAATACGATATGGATGAAGACGAGGATAAGGTCGATTCCTATGGTGAAGAACATGATGGACGACTTCGAGCCGGTGATAGGGCACCAGATGCTTCCGGTCTTTTAATTCAATCTTCGTCGCCAATTTCAAGAAAGTCTTGCCAATTATTCCAAATTTTTGATGCTGCACATCATACGATTCTTATTTTTCCCGATGCCGCAAAATATCTCAAAATTCTTCAAAATGCCCCCACATACCCGAAGTCTGTTATTCGCACGGTTGTTATAACTCGATCCAAGACGGCTCTGCCTGCTTCAGACGTGAAGTTTGCAGATTATGTTTTAGAGGATCGAGATGGTCATGCTCATGCAGCATATTGTCCGACTGGTGTCTGTGGCGTGTGCGTTATCAGACCCGATGGCGTTGTTGGAGCTATTGTAAGAGATTCGGTAGGGATGAACCGATACTTCAAAGGTATATTTGGAAGGGTCTAGCCCGAAGAGCGTCTCTATTCACTGTATTTCACCCATAATTTATTTGCTACTACTAATAGATAATCGACCTCATGCATTATACTAGACAATGTAATCATAGACCGGACACCCATGTAGCTGCAACAATACACCAAAATATAACAGCATTGCGACAATATTTCAGGCATTTAAGTCGGCCCTCACGCGAATGCCTCGTGTTTGCGCCGGTCTTTAAGTTTTTAATCATTGCCACGATGCATGTTTTCGAACCCGCTTGACTGTTCAATTAGTCTACTCTCCTTGCGACTTGAACCGACTCAATGGGCTCTTCCAGTGTATTGAGCGACGATGACTACGACATCATTTCGGAGCCAGGCCACCGAGCGTCTCTTGATTCCAGCTTTGATTACTCTGATATTCATGAACCGCCCCCAAGTGCGGACGCACAAGACCGATTCGAGACCACTCGTTGGAGCGCCAGCGAGGTTCAACAACATGTCCAGAAAAGTCTCGTTCCAGGCTTGTCGTTGAGCGATGTCAATAACCACAGGATCCGCATTTATGTGGATGGTTCTTTTGAAGACTTTGATGTTGGGTACGCTCAAACTTTCTTTCAGAATGTCTAGGTTCTGTGTTGGTCTAAAATTCGAAACCTGATTGTAGCATTGCATTGAGGTTACGTCAGGCTAAAATGGCATTCCCTTGCGTTCACCTAATCGTTGGTGTCTTCTCGGATGATACGCTGCAGCAGAATGAATTTATGCACACGCGGCCTGAAATTGAAAGGGCCGAAATTATTAGACACTGTCGCTGGGTTGATGAAGTCATAACCAATGCCCCTTGGGAGCTAACTTTGTGCTTCTTGCAAGATAGAGCAATAGATTTTGTTGCCCTTGACGAAGGAACGTCCGTCGACCCGTCATATCATAAAGTTCGCGTCAGGGCATACGACGAACTGCAGAAACATGGTACGGTCCCCATATCTCGAAGAAATGGGCCTACATAAACTGACGTTTGTTTCTTGTTCAATAGGTAAGGTTATTAAGACAAGGAGGACGCTCGGGTTGGCCTCTCAGCAATTTCAAAAACTGTTGATTCCAAGCCCGAGTCCCTCTCAGGGAGCGACGCCGACTTTAACATTCAGCAGAAGTCTACCTAATCCAAGTACTGAAACAATTTAAGCGAGAAATTAGACAAGTTGCTCGATCATCATAGATAAAGTACATTCTCAGTCTTGTTCTTAGTTCTATTGATCAATCATAATGACAACCAACGAAGCCCATGAAAAGTGTATACAGTATCATCAAGGATCGCTGGCGAGAATGAACTACTCAGACAGTAGTGCATAATTTTGTAACTTTGTTGTATTCGATTGGTATTCGACATTCGGACATTCGAACTTCCTTGTCCTGGCTTGGCTACTGCGGCTTGGCTGCGACCTGCTACGACTCTGAGGAGAAAGATTGGGGAACGGATTACAGAAAGCTACAATATGCAATAATGACTCATTTCTGCTGGTATGTGAAATTGTGAATTTCAAAGTGATCGGAATCGTCGATCGCCGTCATTTTTGCCTGGCGCTTCCGCTTATGTTCTCGTGTTTGACTCACAATACCCTTCTAGGTAAAAACTGTCTTGCCGCGCTCAACAAACATAATGCACACTACATTTTTATTGTCTTTTTTCCTGAGAAATACTATGCCCCATCCGCCTCGAGACATCTACTACAGGACGCGAACACGGCAACGACATGGATCATCGAGATAAACGTGAAGCAACATTTGGCCTATTACCATTAGAGCTGCTCGAACAGGTTTTAAACGAGGCCTGGCTATCATGGATGACGCCAACAGAACGTGCCCACTTTAGCGAAGCCGTTTCGCTCGCCTCGCCAATTTGGGCGGCTACGCTCGACAAAATATGTGCAATGCACGTATACTCTCTTGAACCGGACATAGAATTCCCAAAAAAGCGTAACCATATGTGCATGCGGTCCAGTCAAATTGGGGGCCCAGGAGTCCCTGCTATCTACCTATGCAAAACGTTTACTCGACAAATACCATCTACGAAATCATATTTATCGTCCCGCAGCATGCCCCGGAAGGCATTGAAAGAAATGCTTGCTACCTTCCGTGGACTACCTTTCGTTCCAAGCTTGCGCACCTTATCCGTGGAGTTCTTCGACCAGGGATTCGATTATCAACGCATCTCTAGCATCTCATTTGCCCTCCATGCCTCCATTATCAAGCTTGACGTGGAGTACACCATTTCTTCAACTACGCCTACATGGGTGGTCGAAGCACTCGGGTTGCTAGGCAATAAAGAACAGCAACAAACGAAATATGCACCCTGTGCATTGCCAGAGTTGTATCATATTTCTACGCCTTGCGATGGACCGGCATCGTTTGGCAGTGTTCTCCAACTTTGTCCCCACCTCGAACTTACTGAAGATAATTTTGGCCTCGAAATGAGAATTTTGAATTCTTCGGATAAGTTTGAAAGCCACTGGACAATAGTACACGGCCCTCTCTCCATGTCGGTTTTCCTCGATAATTATCGAGACAGGCCTGGTTATGCGACATTACGTGGGCATGCTCTGGGTCTTGTATTCGACTTCAAGAAAACAAAAATCAAATCGCAGTCACCGAATTTTCCTAGACAAGTTGGCATTCTCAGACGCAGAGTCGGGCCGTATTAAATTAGAGAATACATATTTCAAATCCTTGTTTAATAGACAACATTACTCTACAGTTATTCGCGTCACTCCCCTGACTTGCTTCCTGTGCACGCCTTTATGCCGATTTAGTTGGTCTGGTCGAGCAAAGGACTTGTTACATCCCGGTTCTGCACAAGTATATGGTCGAGCGCCAGTGTGAGTCCGCAGCTGGAAAGGATTGCCCTATAAGTCTACCCGAATAATCAAAAAGACATTCACCCACATGTTTTGAAAGGTTAGATGATTCTGCAAATCCTCTACATAAGCTGCGTTAATGACGATCGATCAGAGAGGTGGCTTGGTTGTACCTGTCGCAGAATGAACACTTAAAGGGTTTGTCGCCGTTATGTGTTCGTTTGTGGATTGTTAATGCGCCTGTTATTGCGAAAGATTTCCCACAGCCAGGATAATCACAGACATAGGGTTCTATTGACGAGGTTAAGACACGCGTGTAGAAGAATGCCTTTAATAGTACTACATACTTTCTTGTGTGTGCCTCCTTATATGTTGCTGCAAAGTGGCCGCTTCGGAGAAATTCTGGTGACATATGGTACACAGGAACGGCCGATGACCTGTATGCGACTGAACATAATGATGTTTTAGGTACTTTAGTATAGGATTGTCAAAGAGACGAAATACCTACCTGAATGTGACGGCATATTTTTTGTTTGCTTTGGAAACCTTGAGCACCGTTTCTAGCACATTGGTCCCAAAAGCACTCATAGTGAGCCTTTCCGCTACCGATATGAGAAGAATTGATGTGCGTAGTCAACTCGTCACAGGAATAGAATAACTGGCCACATCCTGTCCACTTACATTGGTGTGTATCGGCGCAAGAATGTTGCTGCATGGCCGGTGATGGTGATTTTGACCTGGAAGGTGACCTATCAACTTCGACAAAATCCCCCGTATGACTGCTCGATGAATGGTTCACGTCAGTCGATGCTACCGGCTTGGCAATTTCCGGCAGTGGTAGCTGATACTGGGGACACTCGGATGAAATTCCAAGGTGCTCGTACATAAGATGGGTTGCCAATAATTCTAGATCATTAGGGGAAGTAAATTGAGAAGAAGCATTGCAGTTTTCCCAAAGACAGGAGACGGGCAGACTATAGGAATCACTTTGGACAGTCTGGAAGGAGTCGATGTGCACCCCCTGGTTAGGTGTCACGACGTGAGATAGATGAGTACCAACGTGGCCCACGAGCTCTGATATGGATGAAAAGGAATCATGGCAGGCGTCCCACATACAAAGTGCAGGGGAGATGGACTCGGATGTGGAGCAATGGTCAGATAACTGGGAAGGATTGCCGATGGAGAAGGAGGATGATTCGGTGGCGTGCATTGAGTGATTAAATCCATTGTTACTGGTTTCCGTGGAGGTTTGCAGATTTTGATAGTTCAAGGTATGTTTGGAAGCTATTTGCGACTGATCGGTCGTTCCGGATGCCTGGCCGCACATACATTCACACCAGAACTGCTGAAACGTCTCGTCGAAGGAAAGGCCTCTGTCTGTAGACTGTGATAGTGGCAGCGTAGTTTCTACACCACATGGGCGGTACTCATCACAGCATTTCAGCTAAAAGCATATCATCAGGATGGACAAGTTCTGAGCGAAAGATTGGCACTGACAAAAGCATCAAATCCATGGCAATCAGTACAGTCAATTGTTTCATCGCAGTCTAAATCACAGTGTGTATGTGTACCATCGCCACCACAGATAGATTCAGCATGATTGGGATCGCTGCAAGCAATGACAACGCATTGGTCAGTGCATTGAGCAGTTAGTTCTTTCGAGGGCGCGCAGTGAGGTTCAAGGCATTCCACTCGTTCTAAACCGGGACCGCAGCCCATACAAGCCTCTTGTTGAGACCCTATCTGGTAGTTTATCCTACGAGGCATTGGAAGAGTCATTAGTCGACTGTATGGGACTGGCCACAAGGGAATGGGATGACTTTTAAGAGCCAACGCGTTTGAAGTTTGTCGCTTAAGGACACCAATCATTGTGACTGGGAAGGTCCTCATATTGATATTATATAATTACATCTTATCTTATCTTAGCTCCCAACAATATCGATGACGTTCACTCATCGTCAAAGCTCAACTCTATATTACCTAAATATACGGGCTGAACCATGTCGACGTCTTCATCACCCTCCCCTTGATATATTTCCATTTTTGCTGAATCTGCATCGTCATTTTCGGCCGGCTGGGGACCCAGAAAGTCCAAACATCCTCGTTGGCAGCCTCTCCAACGCAACGGCACGGCTTCTCCAAGTGAATAACCTGCAATCTCTTTCTCCCAAGAGTACCGCTCTTCTGCATGCTGCACAAAAATATGCATTTCTCCTTGGTGTGTCGTACTCGGACATTGACCAATTCCACTAATGCGATATGGTGCCTTGCCGCTTTCCTCATCTATTGTTGGGAATTTGTCAACTATGACTGATCCCGGGGCACATGCCGCCAGAATTTCTTTTAAAGGCCTGGAAATAGGGCGCCATTCTGGCCCCGTCGGGAGAGGGATGGTGTAGACCTGCTCTAATACTGTATAATGGGAGTTCTGCTGTCGAGAAAACAGCACACGAAGAGCTAATTCAGTTAGCGGAGGAACGGAAGGCCAAGCGTACTTGGTCCGTGACACCGTTTGTGATTGGCCTGTCGATGTTTTAGGTGCAGGAATAAAAGGATTAGGAAATACGTTGAGTGATTTTATCTTCAATGCCATCAGTTCTGCAGGGAGATAGCTAAGGTTGTTGGATGCTATGTTCAAAGTTTCGAGATTCTTCAATTTGCCTATTTCTGGTGGTAGGTATGAAATTTGATTATTGCCTGAAATTGCGTATGAATAAGCGCAAACACAGACATTCCAAATAAAATTTTAACTTACGCAACGAAAGAATTCTAAGACTCTGGACAGTCCATAATTCTTGAGGCAGTTTCGAGATGCGATTCTGGCCCACATAAATGGACGCAAAGTCCTTGGAGGTCTCCATTGCAGAATTGCTGGACTGGGTCTTCTTTTGAGACGAGTTTTCCATAAAAACAGACGCTGATAATCCAGGCGAAGTATGAAAGCGATTGAATGGTCGTCGACTGCTGCTAGCATTGCTCGACTTGGTCGGACTCGGCCAATTATTCCTAACATCATCCGAGTTATACATAGACTCAGAAAGCACAACCATGTTGCTGAAATCCTTGATAACATTAGGCGGAATTTCTGTCAAATTGAGTCCGCTTCAGGTTGAAGCTATCAGCAAGAACCAGCAAGCTATCTGTTACAGTGATCCACTCACGTTAAATCAATTGTTTTCTCCCCAGTATTAAACACGTTTTCAACCTGATCGTCCCAAAGCTTTCCTTCGCTGTCTAATGGGCCGTGCGGCTCGGGAACCGAGAATTGACCTACCAAACGTGGTTTTTTTGGCGGTGCGCCACAGGTCGAAATGGTGGAATGTGTTCGCGCGAATTTAGCTCGATGTGCATTATAAGACCCGGATAGTGGGTCAATAGTGGGACTAGATAGTTGAATAAGAGATGGTTGATGCTCGTCTTCGGTGAGGGAAAGTGGTTCGATGTATGGAGAAGATGGTGCGGATGAAGAATTCACCCAAGTCGAGAATGGGGATGATGGAGGAGAAGACAGGGGAGTGTAAAGAGCTTCCCGCATTGTTGGTAACATAGAATAGAGTTGAGTTGTCTGATATCCTGGTTCTGGTTCTGGGAAGGTTTTGGTTAAGAATCGCGCGACCAGGATTTACAAAGCTCAGGGTCGCGTCGGTTTAAGCGATAGTAAACCGAATCATCGAAATTGGATGTGAATATCGAGCACGATCACGTGAGCAAGCCAGTAAGTACTCTCAATAGTCGTGACAGGTCGTGACTCGTCACCGTGAGTTTCGGGCTAAATTTCCATTGTGAATCTTCTGCAGTTTGCTCTTAACCTCACTTGCTCCTAATTTCACCGGCTTAAAAAGACATCGGAGAGCTTTAATATCTTTCCAATTACATAGTATATTATTAAGGCACACGATCCGCCCAGAGGAATGCTATGATTATTGATATACTTCGCCAACATGATTCTACCATACCAATTAGACACTATCATTTTGGACTGTTTCCTTCACGTCCTTATAAAGGACTTGTGTTCCCTGTTCTCTTACAGACTTTATGCCTTGGGCAAAGTCTGCTACAGCTCGTTCTCTTGCGTCTCTACGTTCCGCCACTAGGCGCAGGATATGCGACCTCTTCGTAGCAAATGGTGCATTAAACTTCCATGAAACCCGACCTTGACCCTTTGTCATCCGTAGGAGTTCTTCTTTCTGGAGATTTCGAGTATGTTTGATGCTGAACTCTTTCTCTATCCACTCCTCACGTTCCTTCTTGGCCTCAGCGGGCATGTCTTCTATCCTGTGAGGATAATAGAATGGGTCGACGAGACCAACGACAGCACGCTTGTATGTCTTGTAGGGTCGACGTGTGTACCCGTCAAGAGTGCGGTAAAAATGGGAAATGTAGTTGTCTGTTCGGATATATGTCGTTTTGACCCCGTAGACTGCGAGAAGAAGTGATCGAACGTCGGTCTTGGTGACGGACTGAGGAATTCGGAAAGTGGCTTCATAAGGATTATAAGGCTGGCCAGGCTGGGTATGATTTCTGACGAGTTTGAGAACAATGTTGGGAAGGTAGACCTTTTTTCCAAGGACAGTGGTCGTTGATTTTTCTCCCATTTTGGCTTGCCCCAGACCGCGTATGCGTGATCTGCGAGCATTTACATGTGCAATCCATTCGCTTTCCGTTAAAGTCTTCCCAGACGGTCCTTCCAGCTTTCCTTGGGCCTTCAAACGGGTGTAGCGAGCTTGTTCAGTCGGCGTCAGTCCATCCTTTGTCGCATCCGTTGTCCCTTCAGGAATGGCGCCGAATTGTTTGCGCCGCCGTAAACGAACAGCAAGAGGAGTAGAAGCTGTACGGGCTACCTGTGCCAATGGAGGTATTGATGATTGGGTCGCATAGGACCTTGTGAGGTTTGGACACCGGCGGAGACTCAACATTTTAAAAGAAATGAGAGAATAGAGCTGATCACTCTGTGGCCAGTGCCAACGATGTTCGGATGAAATTTCTGACAATGAGTGACTCTGACTGTTCCGTGAGCTCACGTGGGTGTGACTGCTGAATTATCCAAAAATAGGTCCAGCGTCCGGACCGGATTTGGATTGGTGCGACATCAGACAGCATGGACTGCGAGTCCCTACAGCTCACATATATCTTGCTTCTCCACCGTCAACTTAGTGTGCAACACTCTCCATTACCGTCTCAGCCACCTGACTGGCCTTTGGCTGACCTATAAAGATGGTCTCGCTCACATGCTTTAAATTCTTTAGGGGCGTGCGGTCTATGTGCGCGCCGATAACCACCGTCGTCGGGTTCTCCTTAATGCTCTTATATGTCTTCATTCTATACCAACCTACTCGAGGACCTGGGATCAAACAGAGGCTTGGGTGGCAATCCTGGGAGATAGTCAGCAATTCGGCCCAAATGGTGGTGAAGCCACCTACAGAGGCCCCAAGCACGAGCAATTCTGACACTCTTGTCGATTGGTGGAACGTTACCAAACCTGAAGATAGTATCGACTATTCGAGTCTTCCTTTGGATGTCTGGTCACCTTTACTGCCGCACAACACAGGGTGTATGTGGTCAATATTTTGCTGCTTTAATAATATTTGACATCGAAATCGTTGTAAATAGTATCTGAAATTACTATAAAGCGTTGCCTTATCGACCCAGATATCGGAGGTGACATTTGTGCTCCACACTCTACTAGTGAGCAGGATGCGATCAAAGGAAGCTGGGTTCGGGTTCCGAGGAATTTGAATATGGAGGGAAATTATATGAGCGGTTGGCTGGTTCGTATTCTTCCCTTCCACGTTCCACGATTCCCCCAAAAGTCTGACATTTTCCAGAATATCTACTATCGTCGTACACGGCGGCAAGATATAAACTTGGTCACAGATATTCGCCTCTATCCCGAAGACAAGAATCCAGACTCCCTGGAAAACTGGCACAAGGTTGATACATCCGTGAGAGCTGGAATATATGGGATTGCACCACTCTTCCTGTGGTACAAAACCGGGAAGACAACGGGAGAAATGACATCCGAAGAGAAATTAAATATCATTACTGAGGTTGATGTCCTGTACGGAGAAGACATTCCATGGTATGGTTTTGAGAAGATCGAACCACCTACCTTGGAGCAAACCACTAAGGTGGAGGCGACTTGGATTACGATTAGAAGGGGTGTCAAGAGTGAGTTTTCTATATGCGCATGCCCACAATCCGGTATCTAACATCATCGATAGTCGCACCTAGAGCTTCACCACTCCATTTCTCGCATTCAGGAAAATTCAAGGTACTCCAAGTCGCAGACCTTCACTTTTCTGTGTCACAAGGCATCTGCCGGGATACGGTCCTTTCGCCGTGCGAACATTCCGACAACCTCACTCAAACATTAGTAGGACATGTAATCGATCAAGAGAAACCCGATTTAATCGTCTTCACCGGAGACCAACTCAATGGTCAAGGTTCCTCATGGGACCCGAAATCTGTGCTAGCTAAATTTGCAAGGGCTGTGACTGACAAAGGAATTCCATGGGCTGCAGTCTTCGGAAACCACGACGAAGAAGATGGGATGGCCAAAGAACAGCAAGTTACGCTGATGAAGGCATTGCCGTATAGTCTTGTCGAAAGAGGTCCTAAAGATGTACATGGGGTCGGCAATTATCTGCTCAAGATCTACAGTCCCGATGCGTGAGTGGTCGTACTTTCGCCCTCTGAGCCATGTTGTTGACCTACGAAAAGATCCAAGACGCACACACTCTCCTTGTATTTCCTAGACTCGGGCTCTTATACCAAAGGCATTTTGGACTGGTTTGGGTTTTTCACCCCTACAGAATATGACTGGATACGCAAAAGCCAAATTGATTGGTTCCTCCAAGAATCTGGTAAGCATCAAGCTGGCAATTACCATAACTCGTACCTGGTTCTGATTTCTCCGCTGGTAGCATCCATAAAAGAAATCGCAAGACCTTTCAGACCTGATTCAGGCAAAGACTTGGGATCCGTTTGGGGCCGTCAAGATGACCAAATAATACCAGGTATCCGGAAACTGGCCAAACCAAATGCACTAATGTTCTTCCACATTCCTTTGTATGGATTTACTTTCTTGTTTATAAAATGCAACAACAACCTCACAAATTCCCCCAGGCCCGAGTCTTACTCCAAAGCCGACAGAGATTCTGCGACAGGAAAAGCTCTAGATGTAGGTATTTCCGGGCAAGAACCCCCTGGGCATGCGAAGAAGAGTGACGGCTTTTTTGAAAATGGGGTCTTAAAGGCTACGGAAAGTAGCCATGTCTCCAGCAACGTGCCCGAGGTCAAAGTCATTGGCAATGGGCACTGTCACAGTAAGTCTTGTCAACGGTTCGCTCTACCTTTCTAATTCTTGTCTCTAGTCACAGAGAACTGTCGTCGTGTCAAAGGTGTTTGGCTATGCTTTGGTGGTGGAGGGTAGGAATCTCCGCTGATTCTTTATGCGAGCACAGTTTCTAATTATGATTCATCCGCAGGTCATATTCAGGTTATAGCAAAATTGGGTGAGATATTCGCATGACATGTTAAAGAAACGACTGATTAAGGTTAAAATTTCTGTTCGTCTCAGATTTGACCGCAGATTTAGAGTCTATGATATATCTGACTTTGGAGAAACGATTCGTACTTACAAGAGAACGGAAAAGGATGACATCATAGATGAAATGATCCTCGCTGGGCCAGGGGCACCATCCCTATCATGATCTGCACATCGCACATCGCTATACTAAATGAAACTCCCTGTAATATAGTAATATATCATAAATTATTTGCCTCTAGAACATGGCTAGCTGCTGAGAAAATTCAACCGTATGCGCAATGTTGTCATTTCTTCGAAGTTGTTTAGGTATCGGAGTTTGAAGTACGTCCTGATTTGGAAGTCGATTGCGAGCCGCAGTGACCAGCCCAAAATCCAAATCACTCTCATAATACCCCTAGCTTGAACAAATCGCCGTTTTTTTTATCAATATGATCCTTCTTGAGGTGTGTGATTGTGCTAACTGCCATAACACAGGCTGAATACTTTACGAAGCCGCACAATGTCATCATTCAAACGACCATCGCGGAGAAAATACAAAAGTATACCTTAATCCACTGTCCTCCATGGTATCGACTCTTACCGTGATAAGGCCTGGGTCTCTAGATGTTGTTTTTGTTGATTACGACAATGTTCGATTCCATCTTTCGACTCCAGAACGCAAGACCATTTTATTATTGTCAATGAACATTCGCTGCTGGGACGAGCTTGTTCAGTACGGAGCCCTCGATGTCTTGAGACGCGAATATGGTGCTCTTCTCTCTAGTCAGGTAGAACCAGACTATAACGTCAGCCTTGAGATTGACTTGGAGCAAGCTCCTACGGATCCTGGTATGGTTTTAATACTTGCTTATCTTGCCTGGCTTAGTATTGATTGATATATGGAGAATCTCGCGATGCCTTCGTCACTTCGTTGGCGTTGTTAAAGCGCAATGCCCTTGCTGCTCCATTTGAGCGAGGATTCGCTTTGCAGAAGCAGTTGGAATCGTCGGGGGGACAAGGCGAATTGATGCAAATTCACTATCGAGATGAGGAAGCCATGTATATTCAGGCCGCCCCTGATCGTGTCACGGTTATCTTTTCGACGGTATTTCGAGAAGAAACTGATAGGATATTTGGGAAGGTTTTCTTGCAGGTGAGTATCATCAACAATGATATCGTTTGCGCTGTCTTAATTTTCTACAGGAATTCGTGGACGCAAGGCGTCAGCCATCCATTCAAAACGCGCCTCAAGTCTTGTACTCGAACAGGGACCCTCCTCTTGAAATTCGTCATGTTCCTGGGCTAAGGAATAGTGAAGACATAGGTTATGTTACCTTTGTTCTGTTCCCTTTCCATTTCTCCCAATCGGTCGCGCCATCCACTATATCACACATTCAGTTGTTCAGAGACTACCTCCATTATCATATCAAATGCTCTAAAGCATACATGCACTCCCGAATGAGACATCGAGTAACGGAGTTCCAGAAAGTGCTCAATAGGGCCAAGACAGAGGTAGCTACAACTGAAAGGAAAACCGCAAGGTATGTTCATCAATATCACCTGCTATTTCAAGCTTTTTTGTTCACCGCATGAACTCAGTGGTCGAACAATGGTATCTCGCTAATGATGATGCAAGAGCAATGGATGGAACAACAGTTTTAAGGTTGTAGGACTCTCAGAACCCGTATACTTTCGTGGCGCGCAGCAGCACATGCACTGAGCTGATAAGATTGCTGTCGGATTCTTACGGTGTCTATATGTAATCACAAAGTAGCCAAATTTAATAGGTTCCGGAACAAGGACTTATAGGTGGCGAACCCCGCAACAAGTGGGACAGAGTCTTCCCTCAGTGTCCTTCCTATGTCTCCACCGTTGGGAGTTAGCGCAGGTAGCAATGGAAAACTTGGAGCCTTGGCGTGTGGATGTCGATACAATTTACACGTAAATTTCATACGCAGTCGTTGAAAACCCAACACCATGTGAGTAACACGCTATTTCGTGGTTGAGGAAGCCCAAGCCGTGTGATAGGCCTCGTAAGAAGTGTTCCTAAAGAATGTCTTTTGTGCACGGATAGCTCCTCGAGGAGTTGGGGTATCTACAGGGTAAATTTGGGGAAAGAATTGGTTGCTCCGAGTAGGTGGCACGGCAGGTGTCGGACTTGCAGTAGAGCATGCATTTAAGGGATGTCCCTCTCCCGGAATACATTGCTTAGTCATCTATAATAATTTTGGGGTCGATCACAACTCCGTCCCCAGAAGTGGTACTAGCGGAATATAACTAGCTCCTCCGTTTTGAACCTTTCTTTCTTCTCTTCCAACTTGGTTTGCACCATCTCCCCGCCTCATCCCCACCATTGTGCTAGCCATGTCGGCTTATGATCACTCTCGCGTCCAACAGTTCATAGGTAATTGACGCCCGTTCTTGGCATATTCTCCGAACGCTCACTAATATTTCATCAAAGGCGGTAACTCGTTGGACGTTGCCTCGCCTAGTAATGTTTACGATTTCGTCAAGGCCCACGGCGGTCACACTGTCATCACTAAAGTACTGCAATTTCATATTCGTTACTTGACGTCACGGGCTAACCATCCATACGTTTTCAGGTTCTCATTGCAAACAACGGTGCGCGCAGAACGCGTGTGCAATGATATATTTACATACTTAACCTGTTCATGTTATCCAGGTATTGCAGCCGTAAAGGAGATTAGGTCTATCCGCCAATGGAGTTACGAAACCTTTGGTCGCGAGAGGGCTGTCGAATTTACAGTCATGGCGACTCCAGAAGACTTGAAAGTCAATGCCGAATACATCAGAATGGCTGATCGTTATGTCGAAGTTCCAGGGGGGAGCAACAATAACAACTATGCTAATGTTGACCTCATCGTAGATATCGCTGAACGTACGGGAGTACATGCAGTATGGGCCGGTTGGGGCCATGCATCCGAGAATCCGCGTTTACCAGAAAGTCTCGCTGCCAGCAAGCACAAGATTGTCTTCATCGGCCCTCCTGGAAGTGCTATGCGCAGCTTGGGCGACAAGATTTCAAGCACAATTGTAGCTCAACACGCTGATGTGCCCACTATGGCTTGGTCGGGTACGGGTATCACAGACACTGTTCTGTCGGATGCTGGTTATGTTACTGTTCCTGATAAAGCATATATGGATGCATGCGTAACATCAGTTGAAGATGGTCTGAAGAAGGCAGAGCAGATTGGCTGGCCTGTTATGATCAAGGCCAGTGAAGGTGGAGGAGGAAAGGGAATTCGTAAGGTCGACCAACCAGAAGCGTTCAAAAATGCATACAATGCGGTCGCTGGAGAAATTCCTGGTATGTGTTCATGAGTATTTTCATTATCTGATCAACCTATTCATATGTGTTATCACAGGTTCACCCATCTTTATCATGAAGCTTGCAGGGTCAGCTCGTCACCTTGAAGTTCAGTTGCTTGCAGATCAATACGGCAACGCCATTTCCCTTTTCGGACGTGATTGTTCCGTTCAGCGTCGTCACCAGAAAATCATTGAAGAAGCTCCCGTCACCATTGCGAAAGAAGATACTTTCGAAAAAATGGAGCGTGCAGCTGTACGACTCTCCAAGCTTGTCGGTTACGTTAGTGCCGGCACTGTTGAATGTATGTTCATCACTTCTTTCCCTCTAATTAATTATATCAACAAGTCTTTCAGACCTATACAGCCACGCCGATGATTACTTTTACTTCCTTGAACTTAACCCACGTCTTCAAGTCGAACATCCTACCACAGAAATGGTTTCTGGCGTCAATCTGCCTGCAGCCCAGTTACAAATTGCCATGGGTATACCTCTCCACCGCATTAGAGATATTCGCCAACTGTATGGTGTGGCTCCCAACGCTTCCTCTGAAATCGATTTCGATATGACCAACCCTGATTCAAGTCGCCTTCAACGTAAACCGCGTCCCAAAGGTCACGTTGTTGCGGTTCGTATCACTGCTGAGAATCCCGACGCTGGCTTCAAGCCATCTTCAGGTTCGATTCAGGAACTCAATTTCAGATCGAGCACGAACGTTTGGGGTTATTTCTCTGTTAGTTCGGCCGGTGGGTTGCATGAATTCGCGGACTCGCAATTTGGACATATCTTCGCTTATGGCGAAGACAGAGGCGAGAGTAGAAAGAATATGATTGTTGCGCTGAAGGAACTTAGCATCAGAGGTGACTTCCGAACGACCGTGGAATATCTCATCAAGTTGCTAGAACTTGAAGCTTTCAAGGAAAACACCATTACGACCGGCTGGCTTGATTCCCTGATCAGCAATAAGCTTACCGCAGAACGACCTGATGCAACTCTGGCTGTCATTTGCGGTGCTGTCACCAAGGCTTACTTAGCGTCTGACGCATGCTGGACTGAATACAAGCGCATCCTTGACAAAGGTCAGGTCCCTGGCCGAGATGTTCTGCGTACTGTCTTTGGTATCGATTTCATCTATGAGAACACGCGTTATTCATTCACTGCTGCGCGTTCGTCATCAACTCTGTGGACTTTGTATTTGAACGGCGGACGGACAATGGTGGGAGCTCGGCCATTAGCTGATGGAGGTTTACTCGTTCTACTCGACGGAAAGAGTCATTCCATCTACTGGCGTGAAGAAGTCGGCGCCCTCCGATTGATGGTTGATGCCAAAACCTGCTTGATTGAACAAGAGAACGATCCCACTCAATTGCGCAGTCCCAGTCCCGGTAAACTTATCAGATACTTCGTTGAAAGTGGAGAACATGTCAAAGCTGGCGATCAATACGCTGAAATCGAGGTATTATTCTTCAGTGCCATCTTTTGATCGACCCGCTTATGTTTCTTCAAGGTCATGAAAATGTATATGCCCCTCGTCGCATCTGAAGATGGCATTGTGCAATTGATCAAGCAGCCTGGAGTCAGTCTCGAGCCCGGCGATATTCTTGGTATCCTTACCTTGGACGATCCAGCCCGCGTCAAACATGCAAAACCATTTGAAGGACTGCTCCCCCCAATGGGTCACCCTGGCGTCATTGGTAGCAAGCCTCACCAACGACTTAGCCGCTGCCTTGGTGTATTGAACGACATCTTGGACGGGTTCGACAACCAGTCAATCATGAATTCAACTTTGAAGGAGTTTGTGGAAGTTTTGCATGACCCCCTGCTTCCTTATTCAGAGTTCAATGCAATTCTTTCATCATTATCTGGTAGGATTCCTTCAAGACTTGAGGATGCAATTCGCTCTGCCATCGAGGTCGCAAAGTCTAAGGGAGACAACACGGAGTTCCCAGCCACACGCATCAGGAAATTGATCGATAACTACATCCAGGACAGCATTCTCCCTCAAGATAGGGCAATGTTCCGCACCAAGATCACTGGTTTGTACGATGTCGTCGAGCAATATGTGGGAGGATTGAAAGGTTACGAGACCGAGACGATTGCAAATCTTTTGTCTCGTTACGAGGCTACGGAGAAGCTGTTTGGTGGTAGCATTGAAGCTCGTGTCCTCGCTCTTCGCGAGCAGCACAAAGACGATCTGGATACTGCCATTAGTTATGTTCTCAGCCATATCAAGGTTCAGAGCAAAGCCAAGCTTGTCTTAGCTATTCTCGACTATGTCAAGAGTAGCAGTCTGAATGTGTCGAATCCTGAAGGCAGACTCTACAAGGTCCTTCAGGGACTGGCTTCTCTGGAAGCAAAGTGAGTTATTGGGAAATGTTATGATTGATTTTTTTACTAAATGCTGTGCCAAGGTCATCTACATCAGTTTCATTGAAAGCACGCGAAGTGTTAATTCTTGGTCAGATGCCATCCTATGAAGAGCGCCTGATTCAAATGGAGGCCGTCTTGAGAAATTCCGTGACAAACAACTATTATGGTGAATCTGACAGAGCCACAAGGTAGGATACACAGTTTTCTATTCAATCTTCTGTACTTACATGACTGTAGGACCCCGTCTGCGGATATCTTAAGGGAACTTACGGATTCCCGGTACACTGTCTACGATGTCCTCCCTGCTTTCTTCAATCATGAAGATATAATGATCCGACTTGGTAAGCAATTATTTCCTTCCTGAATTTCATAATTTGTTATAACCACCATACTAGCTGCATTTGAGGTTTACATCAGACGCGCGTACAAGGCATACTCCTTGTTATCGATTGATTATGAAGAGGGCGATACACTGGACGATGGGGAAGTTCCAACCGTGGCAACTTGGCGTTTCAACCTTGGACAATCACACTCGCCTCCAGACACTCCTCGTATCAGCGACAGGGAACCTCGTCGTTCGGCGTCAGTGAGCGACCTCACGTACATGATCAACCGCCATCAGTCCCAACCCGTTCGTACTGGAGCGATTGCTTCATTCCCTAACGTCAAGACTCTTTCTAAAGGATTCAACAAAGTTGTCTCGATGTTGCCACCTTTCGACGCACAAGAATTTTCTGAACGATACGGCGCAAACAGCCAACCTCCTAATGTTGTCAATGTCGCTTTACGCATATTCAGGGAAGAGGATGATATGCCAGAATCCGAATGGAATAAAGAGCTTGTTGACTTCGTCAACAACAACGCTGATGTCCTTACCCATCGTGGCGTCCGCCGTATCTCAATTCTGCTCTGCCGCCGCGGCCAGTACCCTGTCTACTTTACGTTGCGTGATTTCGATGGTGTGTGGAAGGAAGAACAAGCTATCCGTAACATCGAGCCCGCTCTTGCTTTCCAATTGGAACTTAGCCGCCTGTCGAACTACAACTTGAAGCCATGCTTCGTCGAAGCAAAGCAAATCCACATTTATCACGCCGTCGCTCGCGAGAATCAACTAGACAGTCGGTTCTTTATTCGTGCCCTTGTCCGCCCGGGTCGTCTCCGTGGGTCCATGAGTACCGCTGAATATTTGGTCTCCGAGACAGATCGTCTAGTAACGAGTATTCTTGATGCCCTAGAAATCGTCAGCGCGGAGCACCGTAATGCAGATTGCAACCACATCTTCATGAATTTCGTCTACAACCTAGCTGTCGAGTATGAAGATGTACTTGCTGCTATATCAGGCTTCATTGAGCGCCACGGCAAGCGTCTGTGGCGTCTGCATGTTACGGGTTCAGAGATTCGCATTGCTCTTGAAGACAGTGAAGGCAACGTTACTCCAATTCGTTGCATCATCGAAAACGTTTCCGGTTTCATTGTCAACTTCCGAGGCTACCAAGAGATCACTACCGACAAAGGTACCACCATTCTTAAATCCATTGGCGAGAAAGGTCCTCTTCATCTTCAACCTGTTCATCAAGCTTATCCCACGAAAGAATCGTTACAACCCAAACGTTACCAAGCTCATCTCATAGGAACCACCTACGTCTACGATTTCCCTGACCTTTTCTCAAAGGCATTACATAACGTCTGGACCAAAGCCCGCAAGAACGATCCTTCTCTGGTCCTTCCAAAGATCTTCTTGGAATCCAAAGAACTCGTTCTAGACGAGCACGACAAGCTGGCTGAGGTTGAAAGGGCGCAAGGCAATAACACTTGTGGTATGGTTGCTTGGGTCTTCACGCTTAGGACCCCTGAATTCCCCCAAGGCCGCAAAGCTATTGTAGTCGCAAATGACATTACCTTCAAGATTGGGTCCTTCGGTCCCGCAGAAGATCAGTTCTTCTATCTTGTCACACAATATGCGCGCGATCTGGGTCTGCCTCGTATCTACCTTTCAGCCAATTCTGGAGCCAGAATTGGATTGGCCGAGGAAGCTCTTCCACTGTTCTCTGCTGCTTGGAATGATCCTTCCAAGCCCGAGAAAGGCGTCAGTTACTTATATCTCACGCCCGAAAACTACCTCAAGCTAAAAGAGAAAGGTCCTGATTCCGTGAAGACTGTAGAGATCGAAGAGAATGGCGAGCGTCGCTTCAAGATTACTGACGTTATTGGTCTTCAAGATGGTCTGGGTGTAGAAAGTTTGAAAGGATCGGGTCTCATTGCTGGTGAGACCTCGAGGGCTTATGATGACATTTTTACCATTACACTTGTCACCGCCCGTTCAGTCGGAATTGGTGCTTACCTTGTTCGTCTCGGAGAGCGAGCTGTTCAAGTCGAAGGTCAACCTATTATCTTGACTGGTGCCCCGGCCTTAAACAAAGTTCTCGGAAGAGAAGTTTACACTTCCAATTTGCAGTTGGGTGGTACTCAAATCATGTTCAAGAACGGTGTCTCTCATCTGACTGCAAGCAGCGACCTGCAAGGAGCTACTCATATTCTCGAGTGGCTGTCTTATGTTCCCGAAGTCAAATGCGGACCACTTCCCGTTCGCGTGACGCCGGATACCTGGGACCGTGATATTGGCTACACCCCACCCAAAGGCGCTTACGATCCACGCTGGTTCATTGAGGGTAAAGTTGATGAAACGTCCTCCGAGTGGCTTAGCGGATTCTTCGACAAAGATTCATTCCAAGAAACGTTGAGTGGCTGGGCACAAACCGTCGTTGTTGGCCGTGCTCGACTTGGTGGTATTCCTATGGGTGTAATTGCTGTCGAAACGCGAACCATCGAGCGAGTGGTCCCCGCCGATCCTGCCAATCCCTCTTCATTCGAACAGCGTATCATGGAGGCCGGTCAAGTTTGGTACCCTAACTCCGCCTACAAAACTGCCCAAGCCATCTTCGATTTGAACAGGGAAGGATTGCCCTTGATCATTTTCGCCAACTGGCGCGGATTCTCTGGAGGACAACAGGATATGTACGACGAAATTTTGAAGCAAGGCTCAAAGATTGTCGACGGACTTTCAAGCTACAAGCAACCAGTTTTCGTTTATATCGTTCCTAACGGTGAACTTCGTGGTGGTGCATGGGTCGTCCTCGACCCTTCCATTAACAAGGAACAGATGGAAATGTACGCCGATGTTGACGCGCGTGCCGGTGTATTAGAGCCTGAAGGTATCATCGAAATTAAGATGCGTCGCGACAAGATCTTGGCCTTGATGGAGAGGTTAGATTCGACTTACGCTTCTCTCAAACGCGATAGCAAAGATGCATCCAAGTCTGCCGAGGAACGCGCCGCTGCTTCCGCTGCTCTTACCGAGAGAGAAACTTTACTGCAACCAACGTACAAGCAAATCGCATTACTTTATGCCGATCTTCACGAGTGAGTATCATTTTTGTTCACATGGTGTATCATACGCTAATTTGTCCTTTCCAGCCGCGCCGGTCGTATGGAAGCGAAAGGTTGCGCAAAACCTGCTGTCTGGAAGGACGCCAGACGCTATTTCTACTGGGCTGTCCGTGCGCGTGTTTCTCGTTCTATCGCTTTGTCCGCTTTATCCGAAGCTACACCCGACTCCACATACGAGTACCGATCACGTTTGTTGGACTCGTTGGCTGGGCTTGAGCCTACCTCGGATTATCGTCAAGTTGCCGAAGCCCTTGAAAAACTGGACTTAACGCAGACAATTACACAGCTTAAGGCTGATCATCTCGTCCGCCAGATGATTCAGTTAACCAAGGATGATCGCAAGGCAGCCATTGACGGTTTCGCTCGTCTTGCCGACAACTTCTCTGAAGAAGAACGAGCAGCCTTGGTCGCGCTTCTTAAAAACGCACCTCGCTCACCAGCACCTCCCTCGTACTCGAATACACCTGTCTAAACCCCTTGCTTTTCATGTGTAATATATCGTCCTTTGTTTTTCTGTACATTAACGCATCGCTTTCTATTAACGAGTTCTTTTCGCATAGTAATCCACTCTTCCTATCTCCTACTACATACACGTCGATACATAGATTTCTATAGATTTTTGGTATACCGGATTGAGTCTTCATACATGTCTGTCTTGAGTGTTATTTTTCTGGTGATAATAATTTCTTGTTCGCTTGCGGCCCGAAATTTGATGCAGATGATTTACTATTATAGTACTTCCGGTGTCGATAACGAAGCACAGTTCAATTGTACTACTTCCATCACTTACCTACTATTGGAAAAAAGATTACTTGGAACATCCCTGAATCCAGATCTCTTGAAGAAAAATCCCTGCACTACCAAGGATTGCTCTTTATAGTTGTCAATTATGGGACATCTTATTACATTGGCTACGTGAGACTATCTTATGCTCTCATCTCACATTATCTAACATTCACCAGCTGGTAGCTACACGATGTTTCCATTAACTCTCGTTTCAAACTGATCAGAATTGAAGCTCCCTTAATCAATGGGCACTCGACTTTCAGGTCAGTCTTTTTGTGTATCTATCGGTTGCCTGTGGTAGTCACTAATGATATGTTCGCACCGTCAGGGAAACTATGAACGGATTATGGCAAGCATAGTTATAGCTAAGAGTCGAGGCGCAACACTTAGGGTCGGTCCTGAACTTGAGATACCGTGCGTCCGAACAAAATTATGTTACAATTTTATATTCAAGGGTGATTTCAGAGGTTATGGTTGCCTGGATCACTTCCTTGAGGGTTAGTTTTTTTATCGTCGTGGAAGAATGCGTTGATCTCTCCATTCGCAGGTGACACGGTTCTTCACTCTTGGGAGGTTCTTGCCAAGATTCTCGCGTCAGATGAAACCATAGGCATCATTTGCGACGTGGGGATGTATGTTCGATTATGTCGCTCATGATTTCCTTCTCTAATCAAGTGGTTCAAAGGCCCGTTGTACACAAAAATGTCATTTACAATTGCCGAGTCATAATACACGACAAGAAAATTCTTCTTATACGACCAAAGATGTGGCTAGCAAACGATGGAAATTATCGCGAACTGCGATACTTCACCCCCTGGACGAAACATCGCCAGTGGGAGGATCATTACTTGCCTAGGATTATCCAGGCTGTCACGAAACAAGTTAGTAAACATCCACCCTACCATGCACAAATACTTACCAATTCTTCGTAGACCAAAGTTCCTTTCGGAGATGCGGTTGTTAGCACTGTCGACACTTGCATTGGAGTGGAACTCTGCGAAGAATTATTCACCCCCGCCAGGTAAAGTACTTGATTTAAGCCAATTTACATATCATGGAATACTCAATAATCTATGCAGCCCTCACATTCTTATGGGCCTTGACGGTGTAGAGATCTTCACCAACTCCAGTGGTAGTCACCATGAACTACGAAAACTTTACAGAAGAGTGGAACTCATTAAAGAAGCAACACTTAAGGTACGTTACTTCAGTGAAAACTCATCCTTTAAGCACTGATAATTCCCCACAGCTTGGAGGTATATACTTGTACGCGAATCAGCAGGGTTGTGACGGAGATCGTCTGTACTATGACGGATGTGCTATGATTGCAGTCAATGGGCGGATTGTCGCACAGGGTTCGCAATTTTCTCTGACTGACGTCGAGGTTGTAACAGCCACTGTCGACATTGAAGACGTCCGAGCCCACCGTGCACGGTCCAGCAGAAGTATGCAAGCTGCAGCTGCAGAACGATATCACAGAGTGGAGGTTGATTTTGCGCTGACGAGTGGGAAATTCGACGAGGTTCGAGAAGAGGATCTTGCCGGGCTGATAGGAAACAAAGAAAGACCTGTGCGGTACCATTCTCCGGAGGAAGAAATCGCGTGGGTTGTTTTCATCTTCATGTTAGTTTGAACTAAAATAAATTACAGACTTGGACCAGCCTGCTGGTTATGGGACTATTTGAGACGTTCGCGTACCCAAGGCTATTTTATCCCACTAAGTGGTGGCATAGACAGCTGTGCTACTGCTGTTATCGTCTACTCAATGTGCCGTCTAGTTGCACAAGCTGCTGCAAGAGGGGGTAAGCAACTCATCGATCTATTATTGGGATCTAATCCAACCTGTGTGCAGAGGAGCAAGTGATTGCAGATGCAAGACGCATGACTGGCGAACCTGAAGACTCAGAATACCTGCCAACTGATCCAAAGGAATTTGCGAATCGGATATTCCATACATGTTATATGGGCACCGAAAATTCGAGCGCCGAAACTAGGGGAAGAGCTAAACAGCTTTCCGAGGCCATCGGAAGGTAAAAAAAACTATTGACAGGCGCAATAGTACAATACTAACGCGTCAAAAGCTATCACGTTGATCTCAACATGGACTCGGTTGTCACGGCTGTCCGCCAGTTATTTGGATTCGTGACGGGAATACGCCCTCGATTCCGCTCTCATGGTGGCTCAAATGCAGAAAATCTTGCTCTTCAGAATATCCAAGTCAGTTATACTAACTATATTTTCTAACATGGGTTTAACTTCCGTGTCTACAGGCAAGGCTCAGGATGGTCCTCGCTTACATGTTCGCACAGCTCTTACCTTGGGTCAGAGGGAAGAACGGAGGATTATTGGTACTTGGCAGTGCCAACGTTGATGAAAGGTTAGTTACAAAAATTCTCAAAATTCGTTTATGTCTTCTGACGTTAGCAGTCTCCGAGGGTATCTTACAAAGTATGACTGCTCTTCCGGTGTGTGGCGTCATTTGCCAATTTAGGACATGTGCTGATTCAACTTTTTTATTTATTTCAGCCGATATCAACCCTATTGGTGGTATTAGCAAGACAGACTTAAAGAAATTTATCGCATATGCGGAACATGCATTTGATCTGCCCATTCTACAGAAGTAGCTATCATTTTTATCAATATGAGCCTATAGAAAACCGTCTAATTGCTTCAAAAGCTTTTTGGACGCAGTTCCTACTGCGGAGCTAGAGCCAATCACGGAAACTTATGTCCAGTCAGACGAGGTAACTCCATTCTACTTTGATTCAGTGATCTCGCTCTCACACATAAAACCTTCTCCTATCCAGGCGGATATGGGAATGACATACGACGAATTGTCTGTATTTGGGCGCCTGAGGAAAAACGAAAAATGTGGCCCTTACAGCACTTTCACCAAACTTATTCATGAATGGGGATCCTTCTTATCTCCATTACAGGTAATTAGTAAGAAAACTTGCATGTGAATTATAATTAATTGTTTGCCAGATTGCCGAGAAAGTTAAACTATTTTTCTTTGAGCATGCAAGGAATCGACATAAGATGACCACATTGACGCCAGCATATCATGCGGTAAATCTTGATACAATAAGGGCAAAAAACATTGCTGACCTGTATTTCTACAGGAGTCTTACAGTCCCGATGACAATCGTAAGATCTTAAACTGGAAGATGCGAGATAGCTAACCCATTTGTTATCTGATAGGATTCGACTTGCGGCCTTTCCTATACCCATCTCGTTTCCCGTGGCAATTCAAGAAAATAGACGAAGTCGCGGCCGTTTTACCTGATAGATCGAAGCAGATGGATAAGACAAAAACAGAATAAATTACTTCTTAGACAACAACAACCAAATATGGGATATAACGAGAATGCAAGTTTATGGCGTAGAAATACAAATGCGGTGGATCGGTCGGGGAAAAGAGAGGTATATCTATACAATATCTTATGTACGCAAGAATCTGGAGAATGCATTTTGAACATTAACTTTTTTCATTATCGTTGGTTCCGGTGCTATGGCAAGGCTTCAGCGAAGATTGTCGTAACATGAAATAAATACTTACGGTCTGTTAATCCTTCGTCTTTGACTTTGCGTTTTATACTATCCATGATTTCGCTTACTGCCGAACGGTCGAAATCCCCTCTAGACTTCATCAATCCTTCCACGAAGGCAATATTTGGGCCATGAACTTTGGCGAAGGACCAGAATGAAAGGAAAGCAATATCTTTGGATGCTTCCAACATGGCCAATATTGACTCCAATACTTCAAAGCGCGCTTCAACTTCTTTGGTAGGAGCCAACGTGATGAAGAATTCAAAGACTTCTGTGATATCTTCTTTAAATCGCTCAGCAGCAGCTGGCATCTTGAGTTTCGGGGCGTTGGCCAAAGCATTTAAGTATGTCAACAGGAAAGTGTCTATGAGATCGCCAACCATTAGCTCAAGCAAGGAGTTGTTGAGATAGGCTTGATAATCCGTCATGTAGTCTCGCATTGTTTCCACGATCTGTCGCATGATTCCATCATACCAGGGCAATTGGAACAAATTCTTGGTGGCGGGCTTCAAGTCATTGAAGATGATGTCGATAAGCGTCTGCATGCATTTCTTAGCAACGTCTAGGTACCCATCGATAGCATCGTTCAGCCTTTCGTTGATAGGTGTAGCATATTTCTCGGAGACAAGAGACTCCAATCGAGACAGCAGGCCTTCTGAAAAGTCTGCCGACTTTATCTGGTCGTTGGCCAGAGCGATGCAGTATTCCACTAAACCACCAGCAACTTCTTCAGGCTTTTCCATTTGCTTCTTGAATTCAGCGTCTATTACCTTCGACCATTGATCCTGGATACCACGCATGACACGGTTGATTTCGCCCACGACGCGGGCAAGAATAGCGCCCTGACCGCTCTCCGTAGCGAGATCAATCTGCTGATTGACCATTTGGAACAAGATAACGCCTCCTTGAGTGCCGTAAAGACCGTCACTGTCTATCTCAGGAGGTTCATCACGTTTGGTGAATTCAGCCACTTCCGTCTTCATTAGATTTGCTGACCATTCGTCAAGTTTTTGAATAATTAGTTGTACGTAGTCTTCAATGAGCGTCTGTTCCTTGCCGTCTAGCAGTGGAGGATCCAATAAGTCCGATGAGACATTTAGTTCCTTCATGTTAGCCCTGTACTCTTTCAACCATTCGTATAGGGCCAGGAGTACACTAGCTTCTGTTTTTGCGGCTGCAATCTTCTTGACAATCGAGTTGAGAGCTTTATGATATTCTCGAAGGTATAGGGAGTAGATGTCATAATCAGAGGGGAAACAAGGAACCACGTCACTTTCTATTCGCAGTATGTCTTGGTAAAGCCAAGTCAAGCTGCCCAAGAAAGCAACAGGATCATCTTCCATTCCCTTGTATGCGTCTTCCATCTTGTCGTGAATAGACTGTGTAATAGCCTTCATGATTTTTGATCGGTAGTGCTTAAGCACCCGTGCCTCGGCCTGCAACGATTTGAACTTTAGGGCAGCGTCGATCTTTGCAGCTTTCTTCACGAAGCGCATGACCACGGCCTGCGTAAAGATATTATTAGTGTCAACTCAAAAGATTGTACAGCATGTATTTTACCTTCTCATCTTCCCTGCCTTCAACTTCCGCTATCTTTATCATCTTTACAACCACATCAGAGTGGCCAGCACGAACAAGATTGAGGACATTCTGAGCCAAATGAATGATATGTTCGTCGAATTGTGCTATAACTTTATTGAGGCGCTCAAACCACCTCGTTAAAGTAGCCTGCGAGCTCGCAGATGCTTTCTTGGCTTGGTGCATAGTCTGGTTACGGAAACGCTCGAGTTGGTTGAGTTGAAAGTGTATTATAAGGAGATTCGGTGAAGGTCCAACAATCTCTCTACTATCAGCCGCAAGCATGTGTTCCAAACCATCCAATTGTGCAGCCATATCTAGTAAGTTGTTGACCATTTCTTCTGTAGACTCAAAGTTCCGATGAACTAGGGAAACCTATGCATAATTTAGATCGCTGAGGCACAATGGCGAAGTCAGCACTCACTCTACTGATTTGGTCGAAAGTCGCTACTCGAACAGAAGGATCGTCACATTCTTTTTCTATGGTCAACATTTCATCTTTAATTGCCTGAACGTTATCTCTGGTGCTAAGGAACTTTTTCAATCCAAGTCGTGTTGCTTGTAGTTGTTCCTTAACGCCATTCTTGAGCCTCGTATCTATTGAAGCCTTTTCTTTCTCGAGTTTCTTCCGAAAGGCAGATACTTTTACGAGATCGTCGGGGGCCTGCAAGTATTCTCCTATAGCCTGAGCGGCGGAGACAGGCCCTGTGGGGGCAGCCATGAACGTGATAGAAGGTGTTGAAAGCAATTACGACGGCGACAACCCACTCTCCAGGAGTACAAGGGGCGCCCGTCGCCGGTCCGGTATCATGTACATTATCGTACCAATATCGCACGTGCAAATATTGCAAGACGGAACGAGTTACGACTCCGAGCAATGTCCTTAACATCGACGGTGACAACCACCAGAGCAAGCCGGCATGTCGTCGTGCGGATCCTCAAACAAACTATCAGGAAAAATAACTACTCTACACATAGTCCTGATATTGTGAATCGTGACATCGTAATCGTTGGAGGAGGGCCAGCTGGGCTTGCTATAGCCAGTGCTCTGGGTATATCTTTCGCCTTTCTTTGATGCAGCCTCAAAGCTAAATGCATTATAGGTTCATCTTCTTTCATTAGAAAAAATGCGAGTATCACATTAGTTGAAGGAGGTGATTTGAGTAAAATCAAGACATGGAATCCTCCGTCCGATTCGTTTTCCAACCGTGTCAGCTCACTAACCAACGCATCTCACGCTTTCTTGCAAGGTATGAAGTTTATAAAGGAATCAAAGTTTTATCTGAAGGTTGTTAGAAACTGGTTGCTGGGAATACGTTGACGAAGGACGCACGAGTTCGGTGGAACAACTTCAAGTAAGTACTATTTCTCCAAGGTTTACACTTGTCGTGATATAACCTCGGTAGGTTTGGGATGGAATATCGGATGCCCGGATTGAATTTAACTCCAGCGTAATATCATCGTCTTCTAGGAACTCTGGAATGGCTCGATTGACAGAAAATTTAAATCTTCAACGAGCTCTCCTTCGTCAATTGGACAGTATGCCAGAAGTGCAAATCATGCAAAGAACCAAAGTCACTTCCATTGATAGTGATACGGAACAGGGAGGATGGCCTTTAATACGGCTTGATAATAATCAAACTTTACGAGCGAGGCTCTTGGTGAGGAAAACAGGTTTATGCCATAGCTTGGAATTTTTATAGCTGACTATATGGTCCAGATTGGGGCTGACGGCTTCAACTCCCCAGTCCGTTCCTTTGCGAATATACCATCTTTTGGGTGGTCCTACGATACTCAGGCTATTGTAGCTACATTATCACATCGACCTCGTGGCGCATTTGAAGGTCCCAATACGACCGCCTACCAACGATTTTTGCCCACCGGACCTATAGCATATCTTCCACTTACACCCACTATATCTTCCCTTGTTTGGTCAACAAAACCCACCCTAGCCGCTGCGCTACTAGGGTGTGATCCCCAGGTTCTTGCTCTAATGATAAACGCTGCATTTCGACTTCCATACGTGTCTATAAAATACCTACACTCCAGAATTCTAGAAGCCCATTCTGCTGGCTCGTCCTTGTCCGCGGACCAAGTACTGCAAGAAATACAATGGCGCGAGCAAACTCATGGAATTGACAACCACTCTACATATGCATCCGCTATGGTATCGCACAACACTGGAATTCCATCAGCAGATTCGGAGTTTGTGCCCCCAATCATAACTTCAATTCAGTCTGGAACCATGGCCTCTTTCCCCCTTCGATTCAACCATGCTGAATCGTACATCGGAGAGGGACCTGGATCAAGAACAGTCCTTGTCGGAGATGCGGCACACACAGTGCATCCACTGGCGGGGCAAGGCCTTAACCTAGGGCTCGCGGATGCTGAATGTTTAGTAAGGTGCATCAAGAACAGCTTGCTAACTGGCGGTGACATAGGTACGTATTCAACGTGATTACACTTTACTGCGTTTTAAGCTCTCGAACAGGATCGTACACCGCACTCCTACCTTATGCGCAGGAGCGATATCTTGCAAATCATACGATGATGTCTTCGGTCGACAAACTCCATAAGCTGTACTCCACTGAAATTCAGCCCGTCGTATGGGCGAGATCAGTCGGCGTGGAAGTTTTGAATGAGCTGGATTCCATCAAGGCGGGAATAATGATGACAGCAGGAGCTAAGACGGGAAGCACACATGCCGGGGAAGCGGGTGTACGAAATGCATGGTCTATTGCTGGGTCTGCAGTGCAAACTTTGGCGTCTAGTGCCCAGGCTATGAGCGCTATACAGGGCGTACTAGGAAGCGCAATCGGTTCAGCTGTGAGAAGTGTAGCCGCTCGTTATCAGCAGTAGAATCTAGATAGAGAAATTACTATGTCCTAAACTTTTTGTACGAGGATGCACGACGACTGTATTTTCTATTATGTTATGGTCCTAAATTACGAGCGGAAGAAATATGTTGACGATTTGCAAGTCTAGTGTCCTGTTTTTCTTTGGGTGTCTATGCCAGGCAGGGGGGGAAGTTCGACGTCTTTAATAAATTATAACAGTGACCCTTAGTAATGAGGGAAACCGTACCTAATGTTGGGAGAGCGCGGAAGAAAGCAGCGGGGTCTCACCCAACATCGAGGTGGCTTCATAAACACGGCTGCGCTGGGAGCCAGTGTGCAGGTCCAAGCGAACGAGGTGCAAAGACCCTCGTTGAGGAGCTCAACATTCTGGGGTAACGGCCAGAATGGGACACAGAGTCCACAACAGGAGAGTCACGCTGGGTGACCACATCCTGGCTCGTTAGCGCGACAGCAGAATGTATGAATGAGTTGAAAAACTTACCCGTAGAGATTAGACTCCTGTAAACCATGTTTAAAACCCAATTAATAAATTATAACAGTGACCCTTGATAATCGCACGTCAACGTCACATCACGTGCATTTCAATAACGCATCGTCACTTATCGTGATACTGTTAATTGTAACTTGGTTTCTTACCGATGAAATTCATTATCCATGCTTGGGTCTGATTTAGATCAACCTCCTTCAGAGCTTCCCTCTTTCTCTACTAATTTTAATCCACTTTCCTCCACAGCATCTTCATTTGTATCAACCCCTACGAAAACATCATGTCACAAACAGTGGCAACCTCAAAAATGACCACGCCTACTAGTACGCAGTTGTATCTCAACCTTCTTCGATCCCTTGTCTCAGGCTTCGATGATCCATCCGTCCAGGTAATTATAGCGCTTGAATAACGTACCACATTTTCGGATACTATCTACTCTTTCCCTCCCAGGAGTTTCTACAAGACATTTCTGTGGCGTCCTTAATAGCTGAGCAATCAGAGCTTCGGTCGACCTCAAGCGACAACTCAGAATCTTTGAGAATAAATGACATCTTTGACAGACAAGAGTTAGCCACATACGGGACACCTGTTCGTCGCCATGTATGTACTGCCAATGCCACCAACGCTATCAGACGAGGGAGACTGATAGTAAATTTATCATCTTAAATATAGCTTGGGCCTACAATCCGGCAACGGTTACTATCAGATATTCAAGCTAAAATTCGCTCCATAGCAGAGTATCTTGGCGGAGGTATGCCGCCTGAATGTGTCTTGCTTGTTTTGACCTCAGAACCGACGAGAACTTAACTTGATAGATGTCGATATGACAGAGGAATACCCGGATAAAGAACGGAACATTCCTTCAACTCTGCTGGAACAAATAGTTCTCCGTCAAGATGAGGTAGTATCTCTAAAAGACGAATTAGAGACTACCACGATGCATATATCTCAATTGGTCGATGAAATAGCCCAGGTAACAAATCTGCTGCATTCATTCGATTGATCAAATATTGCTAACACATGGGCTAGAATCGCAAAGACCTAGAAGACAAGCTAACGCAAGCCATTACCTCAATATTTCCTCTTTACGACGCCGCACGATCTGCTTCTGTCGACCTTTTGTGCACCACGATTGAAGCTTCTCTCATCAAGTTATCCTTGGTAAAAGAGCAAACCGATAGAAGTCTTTACTCTTATCGATCAAAGTCTAAAGCGGAGAGATCACTTGCGAGCCTTGCCGATGCAGTCACCACCGCATATGCCTCACACAAGGAAGATGAAAAGAAGATGAAGGCTGAAATTGCAACTTTAGATCGAGAATTGCTGGAATACGAATCAATGCTTAGACTAGTGGACGGTAACAACAGTGGTTATCAACAAATAATTAACGACTGGACAAAGGTTCAACAAGAAACAGACGAATGCTTGAAGGACCTCAGACGTCTTGGGTGGACAGGAAATTAAATTAGGCATTCCGTAATTCTGGCCATGCAATCCGCTTTTCCTCCGCATGAAAGCACTCTGGATTTGGTTTGCGCAACAGTAGATATGTATCCTTATTCTTGAGTTCCTCTGGAGACTGTACCACGATCAAAAGCCGCGCCAAATTGATTGAGTTCGATTAAACTGGGGACCGGACTATAAATACCTTTCCCTTCATGAACATATACTCTTTGCTAGATATTCTTACGCGCCATTGCGACAAATAACCACGAAATACTATTGACCGACCAACAGTTACGGTTTCTCATTTACTTTGACTTAACGATGATGAAGCGGAGTTGTGGCTGATATTGCGGGTTCCTCTTGTACAGGGCTTTCTAATTCTATTGGTAGCTAATCTTAGGTAATAGGTACAACCAAGAGACAGGACTACAATATATACACGAAGACAGACCCATCCGATATAAGCGCTCACCCCATTTGTCCCGTCCGATTATATTGCTTCGGTTTTGTGTAGCACTTCGGCTGCTCTGATAAATGCATTGCATGATAGACCGGCCGGTAAGTAAAGTTGACTCGCTTTGTTAATTTTAAGTTTTTATTACACAGCAAAGACGACAGATATTTAGAAAAAGACTGAAGAAGAGTGGAGGAGCGAGGATCCGGTTGCGGTATGAATACCGGATGTCGGCAGTATCCTTTGATCCGTTACCAAACAAGACATAATAAACTGTAACCTACTCCGTTCCGTAAATAATGCACCACTCAGAATGATAATCACTCTACAATGTGCACAGGACGAGCGACTCAAATCAAGCGACTCCCTTCATATTGTCTGGCTCCAGTATCTACAGTATCTACTGTGATACAAATGCCAATCATCTTCCGTAAGGCACCAGATGACGGCGACCGCTGGATGACAGCTGGATGGATGTTGGAGGCAGGCCTGACTTCTGAGGCCTGAGGTTCGACACCATCAAGACAAGCCCTATATTTGGATCCTATTTGCAGATGTGCAGACACCGTTTCAAGAGGATGGGGAGGAAAAGGGATAGCCTAGGCACCATTTTTCACAGATATGCGACGGTCCCAGACTAAGGAAATTTGGACAATTGCCCTAGGGTGGCTGTATCAGCGGAATAACAACGTTCCGAAGGTGTTTGAATTGCGAAATATAGCATTCTGTAGCGTCCAATCACTTTAGTGAGTAGTGTTAAACCACTCTGGTAACGTTGTCTCATAGTCTTTCAAATTTGCAGCTCGTGCATCGGGAATTTTTTGTTTATAACTTCAGTCGCAAGTTAGCCGCTTCAATCATTGCATCCGCCGGCTACTCCAATGTCCATGTATTGGTCAAACTTTGCACAATAACCCCTGGTCTGCTCTGGGCTTTTCGAATCACATATCAGAGGATCAAGGCTCCAGGCATATCCTCTTCAGTAATCTGTGGACCACGGCAGGGCCTTTGACTTTTCCTGCATCTCGACGTCCTCAAGAAAACATATTCAAACCATGAAATGTCCTGTGGCGCAGGAGTTTATGTCACAGTTTTGTCCCGCCTCAATTTCAGGTCATTATTCAACACCAACCTCGAAAATGAAACATCTCATAGAAGCTTGTTTTTTTGGCGTCCGCACGTCGGACTCAAATTGCCCATGTAACGAATAAACGTTGAGGCATGCCGGAATCTGTATTCGGAAGTGCCAGCTGATACCATTCCGCGACAGTAGTTTGTCATTTGACGAAAGATCCTGTGGGTTATTCCAACTCGGATGGTCGTAAACAATTTATCAGACTGTCACGTCTAGATACGACGTCTCTGTGTTGAACTCTGATGACCGACAAATTCAATCGCCATCCATTATTCACCCATGCTCCCTCGTCCCTCTTTGTTCTACTTGGTAAGAATACCGTTCGCTTACCTTCACCAGTCGGGGGCCAATTTTAATTTTCTTCTCCAGACAGATAGATACATACGCATCTCGTCAAGCGTATTTTAGCCGGTCAATACTTAAGTTACCAACTGCGCAACATGCCGTCATTCATGATCAGTTGTCTAACCTCCGAAATGTTCGAGCCTATGCTTTCTTGGGATAAACGCCCGTAAATCTAGTCCAGGGCTCTTTTGATGGCGAACTTTTCAATGGATATCGTGACTGGACCTATGTATCCTCTGGCAATATGCTGCCAAGAATTTCACTGTCTGCTTTCTACATAGAGGCTTCAACTTCAAGAAATACTTCGACAAGTGTATTAAGTCACGAGCCATTCGTACCTGGACGAAAGTCGCTGAAAACACCTTGTGACAAGGCAACATTCTTTACAAACAATCACTGAATCCGTTACTGCTGATCCTCATCGGCATTCTTCACTCTCCTATTGTTGTAGGATCATCGAATGACAACTACAGCAACGGTCAACCGTTCTACGCCCGCAGCTTCGCTTTTGGAAGGCGCAGTCCCCCTCATCTCCCATTTAGTCAGGGCGCCATCCTTACAAAGATAACCTTTTGGCATCCTGTTTCTGATGCGTACTCGCTTGGATGTAAGTGAACATTAAAGCTGAAAAGTGTTAGCGCGAAACACTGTGCGGCTGCTTATTCCAGGGCAAGGGATGCGGATTTCGAAATCGTTCTTTAGGAAGCTGGATTTTTTCCCTGATCTACGGGTTGCGAGGGCTCGGTCAACGCATTGCTGAATTGTGTGGGTGAGGCTACATGTCGCCGGCGCGTTGCGAAACAAGGAAGGACTTCTGCTTCTGAGTTACAGATACAGGCTAGTGGCCGATCCTGACTGGCACAATGTCATGCTAGGTGACGCTGACGAGAATGGCCGCCCGCCTGCAGCACCGGCGATTTAATTGTTCCAAGTCCTCGAAAGGAGGTTGACTTTTGTCAAGGGTCAACTTTCAAGCAGGAGAACTCTTCAAAGGAAATAAAATGCAGGGAGAAAAAAAAGAAACTGGATCTTGAAGTGAGGACGATTGCCATTTGGAATTGGACGGCATATAGAAAGTTCAGAGCTTAGCCTCAGCTCAGGGTCGAACGTTGGCCCACGTTTCTCAGTGGCTCTGGCTCGACGGCGCTCGCATCTTTGCGATGTTCGCAACCATTCAACAGCAACTTGCCCCTCTTGGTAATTGGCCCAAAGTATCCATGGCTCGAAAGTAGTGGTCGGTGTAACGACATTTATTCAAAATCTTGACTTTGAACAGACCAGGGAAGATACACATTGTGAAAATGAATTGGATTACCTCGATGGATATTGAGGACAATCCACCTCGGTGTCCGTCTCCACTGTGCATGTATCAAGGTTCGACAAACGCAGAAGCGTTCAAACAATGTATGGCGGGGTCGGGCTTTCGTCACGTTCAGCCACACACATACAACCATTGGTCGCCTTTCCATCTTCTTACTCTTCCCTGGCCCCTTTTGTTCTTCCGCCGAAAGGGAAAAAACGAAAGCAATTATATTATCCAAGTGACGTGCTAATCATGGTACATACATACATACACCAACAGCTATTCCCATGCAAAATATAGGCCATCCGTCTCTAACGTAAATGTGCACGACATGACCACTCATTACAATTGAAACCAATTTCGTTATCCTTGCTGTGCTAACTTCGACGTATAGGAATCTTTTGAAATCAGTGTAAGCCGCTGACTGTTTTGTGTGTGCGGCTTTTGACGCGTGTTCGAAAAAAATCATGAATCATGATATGTGTAACCAACCAACCCTAATTTTACTGTCAACGGAAAATTGGAGATTAATGGTATGTGATTATGTTGATGTTGTTTCTTTTCTAAATTTATCTTGCTTCAAGAGGTCCCGAGTCGTCCGGTTTTTTTTCTCTGTCTTTGATTCGTCATACTAGAGGATTAATTTGATTACTGACGGCTGGAACCTGGAACCCTGGAGATATGGATATGTGCAGGCTTGCACGGTGCGCTGACTTTTTTTTTTTTTGTGTGATTTCTTACGTCCGCCTAAATTCAACCTGCAGTGGAAATTATAAAACCGCGCTACCGACACATCATCCAAGAATGGACGCGAAACAAGTGTCACTAGTATCTTCCCGAACGAACAAAGACAACAAAAAAAAGGTAGATGCTAGTGGACTTGACGACGACGACGATGACTCGAATCAACTATCAACTTGGGTCTGCGGGGGGGATCTTAACAAGATACGATACCCTTCAGATAAATCGCAAGGCGTTAAATTCCTCTGTTCCTCCAGTCGAATTGTGCTATTAGGAAGTCAATGACCGCCATTGGCGCGTGATAAGTACTACCGCTTGATATCTTTCCGTGTCAATTCTGTCCGTCGTCTGTCAGATGTCTTTCTTTTGGCTGGCTATAATTCGATTCGTGGGGTGGGGTGGGTTAGGTGGCTTCTTGATCCGCCTCTTCCCTTCCTTATCGTCACGTCGTTGTCGTCATTATCTTCTTCTTCTTCGTCCAGGTTTAGTTGGAAAGTTTCTGTTTCTGTTTTTTTATGACTCTCTTTTGCCTTTTTTATGACTGAATCGATCTTTGTTTGAGCTTTATTGAGGAAAGGAATCTTTTTGTACGTTTTTGCTTTTTACTTTATCAGAATCCACCAATTTACTTATCTTGCTTTAATTGGTAAATAGGATAGGAGGCAAGAAGACGACGACGACGACGACGAGATCTATCCGTCTCGCTCGTTGATGATCTTTGGGGAAGGATATTGAAGGAAAAGAAAGAAGATGCCCTTCTGGCACTTCTGGCTTGGTTGGCTTTGATAGGATGATAGGATCCGCCTTTTTCTTTTCTTTTTGAGGGAGGGTTCGTAAGCGTATCATTTTCGTCTGATGCGAGTCTGTCTGTCTATCAGTAGTGGCTTGAATTGTCTGCTGTTTAATAAAATTAATAACAGCTCGAATGGAGTTGCAGATCATGGCGCGTTCGCGTCGTTGAGTTTTGCGTTTTTTTTCTTTCGTGCGTGCGTGCGTGCTACTATACTTACTTACTTGCGGTCAGATAGTGTTTGCTTATTTGCCTTGATATACTCATAGAACGTCGGGTCGGAGTGGAACCTTTCCGATGTATACGGGGTGGGATCATGAACTGGGTAGGCTATTATGCTGGTATGTCGGTATACAAAATAAAACCATGGTACATTTCGTGCGTTCGCTCGTTGTTCGGGTATGCAAGTATGTATTTATCTTTTATTTAAATATTATATCCGAAGGGTGTTGTCGTCCGTGAACTTGATCCTGAAAACATGGAGTCGGTAATTTTGTTTTAGTTTTATTTTGTGCCAGTGTTCGGGAAGATGGGATAGGAGGTGGATTTTTTGGATCATGGAGTGATATTATGTATAATTGGAATAATTTATACCAGAGTACTTACTGAGCTCGTTTCGCGCTGTTTTAGATATATTTATTCTCTTTTTTCTTGTCTGGTTTTACACGTATTACTTACTTATAGGAGTCCGAGAGCTGTGTCTCTTGGATTTCCTTCCTTCTTTCTTTCTCGTGTCATGTCATAGTGTCAACTTTTTTTTTCCGTGGATCATGATGCGCGCGCGCTCTAGTTTATGTACGTTATAACGTTCTTTATGTGGGTGTGTGTGCAGTGTACTACAAATCATTGACCGAGCAACCGAGCGCCATACCGAGCCTCGAGGCGTATATACGCGATGCCAGTGTTGGACAAAAATTTGATGGTGTTTTAGAGTTTTTTTAAAATAAATAGACGTTGGAATAAATGGGATTATTTTGAATGCGAATGGCCAAGGGATTTTATTTGTTTTAGATTATTGAGGATTATTGGACACTCGGTGTTATTAGAGAATTGGTTTGCTCGGTGCGCTTAGATGCATGGGTCGGTTAGATTTTGGGTCGGGTTAAGCGAAGACAATGAGCTCGCTTGGATTGTGGGTTGGGGTGTCGTGCTCTGCTCTGCTCTGGGATGGCAGGACAATGAGAGCGTTATACAGCTTGACTGATGAGAGAATGCACTGGTGGGGAATTCAATTAGTGAAAGAAGCGCGGTGGAAGAGGAAAGCGAAGAGCGAAAGGCAGCTATTCCAGAGATGGAAGGCATGGGCGTCTCACGAATACGCTTGTTACTTGGTGACTCGAACAAATTGCAGCCTCGAGGCGAAACTTTTTCTCTCTTGTGCATTCATATCACGGGCCTTGAGGCGCATGGGTCGAGTCAAATTTCCATTAGGGATGGACATTGGAATATGTGGTCGTTATGAGGCGAATTCGGAAGAGATAATTGTAGAAGACATGTCGAGGAGGGACACGTGAATAAAGATTCTAACGACAAGGAGATTAATGAGCCTCGAGGATGAGCGTGGGAAATATTGAATCTTGAGATCTGAGAATAGAGCGCTGGGGATCTTGCAGTGGATCTGAGATCTGAATGACAATAAAATGGGCCGCTCTTGTTGTTCAACTTTATCCTGACCATGTTCCGTACTCACTCGCCTTACTCTCCCTTTTTCACCTCTGGTCTCCTCTCGCTCAACGATGAGCCAGATGTACCAACCAGTCCAACAAGGAGAGGGAGTCTGCCAGAGACAACTTCGAGTGGGACACGAGAGGCTTTTTATTTTACACTTCAACCCCGCACAGATGACTCTTACCGCTCCTACCTTTCTCTCGACCTTGCAGAGTCACAGTCAATGAGATCCGCCTCTCTCAAACGCAAAGCTTCTCAAAAGTCTGAATACATGCCTTTCCGTTTCCCGTCAGTTTTCGTCTTTTTCTTCTTGTGTTTTACTGACAGATGAACAATAGACCGATTTCTGAAAACACACCAGCAGTGCCTTCACTTCGCCTTCGTTTGTCGCGAGATTCCTTACGGACCATTCCATCTCCCAAGCCTGCTCCATCCATTACACTCCCTGAAGTGCCCCCAAAGTCTTCTTCTCCTCCCCGTCTCCCCTCTCTCCAGCCTCTTCCCGCTTTGGACATGTCAATTCCCCCACCAAAGCTTACCCACAACCGCAACCTCTCTGTCGCCACAACCTCCACCGTGTCCACACGCGCAAAGAGGCACAACCGCTCAGAGGCACTGGCCCGTCTCGAGGGCCGCAAAGGCCCACAAACTGCCCCAATCAACGGCTACTATCCCAAGCGCAACTTTATGAGCATGTCCGACGACGAAGAGGATGAAAATGATGCAGACGCAGATGACGAGAGCGATGACAGTCTACTCGACTTGAACCCCCTCATGGAGGAGGAAGACATCGTATTACCCTCTTCTTACTCATACCTGGAAGCTCCGCGTACTGCGCCTTTGCCTCCAAAGTCAAAGTTCCCTCCTTCTCCTCTCCCATCTTCCTCCTTCCTCACACCTCCCAACGTCCAACAATCCAATTCGTCTTGCCGTACCTCAAAGTCAAAAGCTCCTGCTCCCCCTCTTCGCAGACAACGCACTAAACGCCGCACAGGAACAGCCACAGCGGATTGGTTCCCTCTCAAGAGCTTCATCGACTTGGACACCTCCGAGACGTACCCTCACCGCCCTCATCACGAGCACAAGACCGCACCTACCACCAAGGTCGTCAACAGGCACCCTAAACCCCCTCCGCAACAGAACTTGAGGGCCATGCACCCATATCGAGCCGTCGCTGGTATATCCACCACGTCTTCTTCATCAGGTTCGACAAACGGATCCAGTTGGTCCTGGAGGAGTTTCATCGAAGTTGCAAACGTTGCTTGATTGCCCTGCTCTACTATCGCTTTCTCATGCATACATACCCTACGAATCCCATGCTAATCTCTTTCATTGTTGTTCTTTTTTTTCTTCTTCGCATCATTAACATCTTGTACTCACATCATCATCAACAATGCATCGCACCCAACTTTTTTAACGAAAAAATACCACCTTTACTCCCGCCTACCTACTTGCACACCAAATTCCTCTCTAACTCTATCGCCACCGCCACCCTCGTTGGCATTGTACCAGCCCCAGCAAACGCATCCCTAGCCTACCCTTATAATTAATCACCTCTCTCGCTAAAACGCATGTACAACCCAACTCCTCGTTTTCTCTCAAACGCCACGCTCTTTGTACATCCCCCCACCCCGCCTTAATCTATCTATCTATTTCGTACCGTACGTTTACTACGTTACGTTGTACCACCACCGACCCACTCCAAGGAAGAAGAAAAAACTTGCCTCTATCCCTATCCCTCACGAGTATCTATTCGCGAGGGCTCGCTTTTTTGCACCCCTATGCGCATCAATCAACACGACGCGCGAAATTCGACGGGTCTAAGTAGTTACTTAATATTATTATTCCTTTATTCCCCCCCCCCTATTTCAAGTTTTTCTGTCGTTTATCCACACCACACCACCCATCCGCACGTTCTTTTCGTATTTGAATTCGTCGTCGCCGTTGTTTTCTTCATCTTTTGTCTACCGCACTTTC